>SWCA01004838.1_pt1 | contig 13042 bp, 7 predicted proteins | sample 4692961 | NCBI WGS metagenome assembly SWCA01 (sample SAMN10267275, study PRJNA491770) | bioreactor metagenome | isolation source: DHS bioreactor inoculated with | place: Japan: off Shimokita Peninsula
AAACCATTGGACATTGCGTATGCATAGCATAAAACTTCACCACTAAATCTTTGCGAATAAGCCCCAAAACCAATTCCTGAACCATCATTTTCTGTAGTGCCTGTATCATGATCAGAGCAAAAAATGTCCATACTACCGAATGAGGAATTTACCGTCTGGTTTGGAATCACAACTGCAAATATATCGTTAGTGTAATATCCAGAAGTGCCAGTTAGAAATTGTTGTGGTGTTGCTGTAAAAGTAAAATCCCCATCTGCCTCAGTGGCAATATTGTCAAAATTGACAACAGGATTAAAATTCACATTTTGCGAAGGTGTATCGTAATAAGTTGGTTCCTGTCCAGTCGCATGTAAAGTGGCATTTGAACCCCGACCTTGGTCAGCCCATAAGGTAACAGGATCTCCACTAGTGTAGCTTAAACCATCAGTTCCTTTTAGCCAAAGCGCTAAATCGTTTGTCACACCTCCAGGTCCTTCTGTTAATGGAGCGACTCCTGTACCTTGAACCCTAAACGTGTATGGATTTTCATTACTGTCATTATTATCAATGGAAATATCAGCAGATACTGTACCGTTACCCGTTGGTGCAAAACGAACTACAAAGGTTCGGCTACTACTTGTGGAGATAGTATTGCCACTAGGTTGCGTAAGAATTGTAAATGCTGCATCGCCAGAAATATCTACTAAAGGTGTACCACCAGTTAAATTTAAGGTAGCTGTTCCTATATTTTCAATAGTAAACGTGTGGTCTAATGTAGAACCAGAACTAATGGAACCAAAATCAGTGTCATCAGTAGCCGATGGTGTTGTGTCATTGTTGTTTATGGTGTTACCATTTCCAACTAAGTTGATTTCAGGTTGAGGAGTAGCCAAATCTCCTTCAATTAATATTTCATCAAAAGCAACTCCTCTGTCGGTTTGTGATCCATCTGATGCAAATAAAACCCTGAATCGTACTTGGGTACTTGTATCAAAATTTGGGTTCTCAGCAGTTAAGTTTATGCTTCTGTTTAACCAGCCTCCACTATTCCCGGACCAACCATCTTCATCATTGTTAAATGCGTCTACATCTGTATCATTATACCAGTTAGAATTTGCTACAGAGCCTAAATCGTTCCAGGTGCTACCATTGTTTAATGAGTATTCTATTTTCATGCCATCCCAATATGTTTCAGTGCGACACCAAATATCCAAATTTAAGGTAATGTTGGTATAGCCGTTTAAATCTATTGTTGGACTAGTAGCAATAATATATGTGTTGTTGTTATAATTAGTAGAATACATTCTAGAGTAAACATATCTTCCTGTATTGCCAGAATTATGTGGGCTATTGGTTCCACGATTAAACCAACCATTACTAGAATTGTTTGATGAAATACTCCATCCTCCCAAATCATCTTGAAAATTTTCAGAATATAGAGTGACTTGAGAAAAAATATAACTTGAAAATAAAAGGACACTGAATAGCAACAGGTACTTTCGTACTGAATGAGTAGAATTTTTCATAAGTGGTTAATTTTAGTTTGGGACTAAATAATTAATTGTTAATAGCTTAGGGACAAATGTAAATTTTTAATCCATGAAATGCAAATTTATTCGATGAAATGCAATATGTGTTTTTAACATATTGTTTTTCAAGTTCTTACAAAAAGGTTAACACCAGCCAGTGTCAACCTTTTTTATGGAAATTCTTATAATTTATTGTTTTATAACTCTTTTTATAACAGTTGTATTCAAGGCCTTATCTGTAAGTTTTATAAAATAGGTTCCTGCAGATAAATGACTGTTATTATGTAATTCTATGGTTTTGTTCACTGGTGTCATGTTATCAATTTGAGTAACCACTCTTCCAGTGATATCCAATATTTGAACACGTAAAGCATGGTTGTTTGGTAAATTGATGCTTAAAGTGCTTTTAAAAGGATTTGGATATATTAACACATTGTTATCATTAAATGAATCCATAGTTAGAGTGGAATTCGTGATATTTATCGAGTAGTCTTCAACTTCCCCATAACTAAATGTTTCACAAGGGTTGTTTGCGTTATTGCCACTGCCACTGTAATATTTCATTAGAATACGCATACGTGTGCTGCCTAAAGAGGCATTGCTAGGAACATCAAACGTGCCACTAACAGTAGCAGTTGTGGAGGAGGAACTTCCAAATATTTTTTCATTGGTTTCAAACGTGCCATTCTGGTTAAAATCTATCCAAGCAGACACGGCTTCTCTATAAGAGTCTCCTGTCCAATGTTTAGTTACACTAATGGAGTTTCCTGTGGCATTGTAAACAATATCTAAATCTGGGAAAATGGAGCTTGCAGTAAAATCTGAATAACCAGAAGAGGTATTTGAAACGGTATTATGGTTTGTGCCGTTTATAGAAACATTGCCAATATATTCATCGTTAACATTATTACCTTGAGCATTACAATAATTAATACTTGTAGTGGTAAACTGTTGTGAACCAGAGTAAGTAGTGCTATTCGAGCCACAATAGGATTTTACCTGGAATTCGTAAGTGGTATTTGGCGACAATCCTGTAATTTGATATGGATTGGAAGTCACTCCCAAAATTTCTGTCCAAGATGGGGCTCCAACCATTCTATATCTTATATCAAAACTATCTGCAGTTGTTGCTGTCCAGCTAACATTGGTAGAACTGGAATCCGTGCCAGAAGTACTTAAGCTGGTTGGAGCTGTTACAGTTAAAGGTGTTAATAAAATATCTCCTAAAGTTTTGGTTTGATAATTAGCTATGGTTTGATTGGTAAGTGTAAATGTTTGATAACAAGGAGACTCAAATCTTAAATCATAAGTTCCAGCTATAACGGGTCTGTAAAAATCCCCAAAAGGCAAACTGCTTACTGTATGAGAGCCAACTGCATCATGACCAACCAGTGTAACGGTAGCTTCAACAGGGTCTCCAGTAACAGCATCTTTAACAAAACCTTGAAAACCGTAGGTTCCTTGAATTAAATATTCTATAAGAGCTTCTCTGTTATAATTCCAATGGTTTACTAATTGGTTTGATGGAATTAATTTAGTATTGGAAAGCTCAATGGTAATTTCTTTACATTGATGATAAAAGTTCATGAAGTCTTGACGTCCACCAAATACTTGGTACCAATCAGCTCCCTCAGTAACTCCCGGCCATTGGGAATTTGCATAAGTGGCATCCATATAACCACTTGGACCATCATTTTGACAGTTTACGGCATATTCTTTACTTACTAGAAAAAACCAATCGTCGTCAGCATGATTTGTATAGGTATTATCAAAAGGATAGTTAACCACTTCTGTTCCTCCATGGAAATTAGCAGACAAAACAAAATGGTTATTTTCTGCTAAGGTCATAAAGTGTTGTGTTTCTACTTGGTAAGGGTTACCGTCATCGTGTGGTCCAGCCACGTTATCTGGATAGTTCCTGTTTAAATCCACACCATTGGCATTGGCTCTTCTTGCGTTTGCCACAGAAGTGTTTGAAGCATTATTATAATATGTTCCATCTGGATTTGCCATCGGGTTAATCCAAACCTCTGAGTTGTCAATTAAATTTTTTATTCTGAAATGATCCGGATGTCCTGTGTCTTTGTAGGCAGTAATAAAATAATTGATTAAGTTCAACATTAAAGGGTATCCTGTAATCTCATCTCCATGCATGGAAGATGTATACATCACCTTAGGTTCAGCCTCAGCTGTGGAAATATTATCAGATAGTTTTACGAATAACAATCTTTTGTCCCCTCCAGCAACCCCTTCGGTTGTTCCACCTATATCAACCAATTCACAAATATCTGGATGATTAATGGCAAATTCCTGCATCTGTTGCTCGTAATCTGCATAAGTTGGATAAGCAGATAATGGGAAGGTTAAAGGGTAAGGTCCCATTCTTTGGTTTGAAGGCAATTCATTGCTCATCACAATACCATAAGCTTCATTGTCTTCAGCTTTTACATTATATGAAATACCTAATCTCTCAAATTGTTTAAATTGTTTTGTATTGGCCCAAGCATAAACAGTTTTGGTTGCTGGGTCATAATTGAGAATAGACATGTTCGATGTAAATTCTTTAAGCTCTGAAGGGTCGTTTATTTGAAAATTAAAGTTTACTTCACCTTTCTGGTTCAAATACTCCTTAGCTCTCTCAAAATCAATTATTTGTGCATTCAAAAAGCTCATGGTGAAAAATAAAAACACAAGTAAATATCTTGTGGTTAATTTAGGGTAGATTAATTTCATTGGAGTTAGTTTTAAATTGTTTATCGAGACAAATATATATAAATATTTTAAAAAACATCTACAAAATGCAAAAAAATCCGATAAAATGAAAAAATGTAAGAAAATTACCAATATTATTATCATTAAAAATGAGCGTGTTTTTTGATCTCTAAAATATCCAAACAGACTTTTATTGAAGTTTTAATATTTTGGGTGTTTAAAAAGTATAAATAGGATAATAACCAATAAATAATTACCTTTAAAATCAACTTCTAATTAAAACCAACCAATTATATGGATTCCTTACAGATGAAGCGTTTCTTACTATCAACAAGTCTTTTTCTTACTTTGATCTTTTGTGCTTTTGGGCAATTATCCCCTTTACAAGTAGATAGCCTGGTTACAGATGCCATGGATAAGTTTAATGTGGCAGGTGTTGCTGTTGCCATTGTAAAAGATGGTGATATTATTCATGAAAAAGGGTATGGCGTTCTTTCAAAGCAAACAAACAAACCAGTAAACCAACACAGCAATTTTGCCATAGCCTCCAATAGTAAAGCCTTTACAACAACAGCTCTGGCACTTTTGGTGGAAGATGGAAAGATAAATTGGACAGATAAAGTAATAGACCACATTCCAGAATTTAAAATGTACAATGCCTACGTGACCGAGAATTTTAATATCCAAGATTTACTTACACATAGAAGTGGGCTTGGCTTAGGGGTTGGAGATTTAATGTTTTTTCCAGATGGATCTGATTTCACAATAAACGATTTGCTTTCCAGTTTTCAATATTTCAAGCCAGTTTCAGCATTCAGGACTCAGTTTGATTATGATAACTTGTTGTATTTGGTAGCAGGAGAACTTATTGCCAGAAAAAGTGGGATGACTTGGGAAGCTTTTATCACAGAAAGGATTTTTAAGCCCTTGGACATGGATAATTCCTATGCTGCTCTCAACCTTATTGATGATACAAGTAATTTGTCCTTGCCACACAATACGGCAACTGGCGACTTTAAAGTGCTGCCAAATTTTCAAGAGATGATAAATGGCGCAGCTGGAGGCATTTATTCCAACGTAAATGATATATCCCAGTGGATGCTTCTACATTTAAACCAAGGGAAATATGGCGAAAATCTGGACAAACAATTATTCTCTGTGGAAAGTCAGCATGAAATGTGGAAAATACATACCACTACAGATGTTAATAGAAATCCTAGGTATAATTCTCATTTTGCTGGATATGGTTTGGGGTGGGATTTAACAGATAAAAAAGGGAACATGGTTGTCTCTCACACAGGAGGGCTTCCAGGCATGTTAAGTAGAACCGTTTTAATACCAGATTTAAATGTTGGAGTGGTTGTGCTTACCAATACAGAACCAGGAGGTGCAGGTGTTTTTCTGGCAGTTTCCAGAACTATTGTAGATGGTTATTTAGGATTGGACGACTACCAATGGACCGAAAAATTTTATAACTATTTTAAGGAAAGCCAGGCCGAAGGGGACCTTGTTACCAAGCAGGTCTGGGAAACGGTTCAAGCCAATAAAAAAGTAAAAATAAACGAAAAAGATTTTTTAGGCATATATAAGGATAATTGGTTTGGAAAGATGGAAGTGTTCAATAAAAACGGAAAGCTTTGGATTAAATCCTATCGATCTCCTAAGTTAAATGGCGAATTACAATATTATAAAGCGAATACCTTTGCTGTTAAATGGGAGTATCAAGATATGAATGCAGATGCTTTTGTTATGTTTTATTTAGACGAAAACGGCAAAGCGCAAAGCATTAAAATGAAAGGCATTTCGCCAAATATCGATTTTAGTTTCGATTTTCATGATTTAGATTTGCAACGTGTCAACAACAATTAATACCTACTACTAAGTACTTCAATTTATGGACTATATCTTAATCCTGGAAATAATTTATGTTATTGTTTTAATGTTGGTGAGCTATCGTGTAATTGAAGACACTCAAAACACAACAAAAGCCTTAGCCTATTTATTGCTGGTAATCTTTGTCCCTATTGTAGGGATTTTAATTTATTTTTCTTTTGGAGTGAATTATCGTATTCGAAAAATGTACGATAAAAAATTAAAAACCAATGAAAACATTCAGATAAACCTGGAAAAAGAGCTCATTTCATATTCCAAAGATGTTTTAAAAGAAGGGGATGAAGCAGTTCAAGAAAACAAAAAATTGGTAAACCTTATTTTAAAAGATAATTTAAGCCCTTTAACAAACAATAACAACGTAAAATTACTTATCAATGGTGAAGAAAAATTCCCAGATGTCCTGGAATGCATTGCACAAGCCAAAGAGCACATCCATATAGAATATTATATTTTTGAAGATGATAACATTGGAGTTCAAATTATTGATCTGCTCTTAAAAAAAGTATCTGAAGGTGTTGAGGTAAGGTTTATTTATGACGATTTCGGGAGTCGTTCCATTAGAAAAAAACAAGTAAAAAGGTTGCGTGAAGGAGGTGTTAAAGTGTTTCCTTTTTACAAAATAAAACTTATTGCCTTTGCCAATAGAATCAATTATAGAAATCACAGAAAAATCATCATTATAGATGGACACACATCGTTTGTGGGAGGAATCAATGTGAGCGACAGATACATTAATACAGAGCCTAACAAAAACAAAGTGTATTGGAGGGATACCCATTTAAAAATTGAAGGACCTGCAACGTGGTATTTACAGTACCTGTTTTTATGCGATTGGAATTTTTGCGCACAAGACCACATGGAAATCAATAGCAAATTCTTTCCAGATTATCAATCATTTCAATGTCAACAAGATAAATATGTCCAAATAACTGCCAGTGGACCAGATTCCGATGTGCCAACCATTAAATTTGCATTGTTGCAAGCCATTAATTTAGCAGAAAAGGAAGTGCTTATTACCACACCTTACTTTATACCAAGCAAAAGCATCATGGACGCTTTGCTTATTGCTGCAAAAAGTGGTGTAAAGGTAAAATTGATAGTCCCAAACAATTCAGATTCTAAATTGGTTAATGCTGCTGCTTGTTCCTATTATTTGGACTTGTTAAAATCTGGTGTGGAAATTTATCGTTATACCAAAGGATTTGTACATGCAAAAACCATGGTTATTGATAATGAAATAGCCATTGTTGGAACAGCAAATATGGATGTAAGGAGTTTTGATCTGAATTTTGAGGTTGGTGCCATTGTTTATGATGAAGAAATAGCTGAAGAATTAAAAGCTACCTTTTATAAAGATGTGGAAGGCACTTCGCAACTGGATTTAATAGAGTGGGAAAAAAGACCGGCAGTTTACAAGTTCTTGGATAAATTGGCCAGATTGTTTTCCCCAATTCTATAGGGTTCTGGAACAAAGTTTCCAATTATTGCCTTAACCAGTTACAGATACATTCCTGCCTGTCATTGCTTTATTGCAGATGGATTGCTGCCATTATGTGGAATTCTTCGCGTTTAATTTTAAATTATATCTTTTCTTTTGCATAATTTTGCGCACTCAAAAAATAGAACATGATTTCAGTAGATGCGCTAGCAGTAGAATTTAGTGGACAAACCTTGTTTAAAGATGTGTCTTTTGTTGTAAATGAAAATGACAAGATTGCCTTAATGGGCAAAAATGGTGCTGGAAAATCAACCATGATGAAAATTATTGCAGGCGAACAAAAACCTACTCGTGGTCATGTTAGGTTTCCAAAAGATGCTGTAATTGCCTATTTGCCACAACATTTATTGACCGAAGATAAGTGTACTGTTTTTGAAGAAGCTTCCAAAGCGTTCAAGCATATTTTTGAGATGCGGGATGAAATGGAAAAATTAAATAAGGCTTTGGAAACCAGAACGGATTATGAATCGGATGAATACATGTCCATTATTGAAAAGGTGTCCGATTTAGGTGAAAAATACTACGCTCTAGAAGATGTCAATTACGATGCCGAAGTGGAAAAAGCACTTAGGGGTTTGGGTTTTAAACGTGAAGACTTGCATCGATTGACCAGTGAATTCAGTGGTGGTTGGCGCATGAGGATAGAACTGGCAAAAATCCTTCTTCAAAAACCAGATTTAATCCTTTTGGACGAGCCTACCAACCATATCGATATTGAATCGGTAATCTGGTTGGAAGATTTTTTAATCAACAAAGCCAAAGCTGTAATGGTAATTTCACATGACAAAGCATTTATTGATAATATTACCAACAGGACCATTGAGGTAACCATGGGTCGCATTTATGATTACAAAGCCAATTATTCGCATTACTTGCAGTTGCGTGAAGAGCGAAGAGCCAATCAAATAAAAGCCTATCAGGAACAGCAAAAGTTTATTGCAGATAATATGGCTTTTATTGAGCGCTTTAAAGGGACTTATTCAAAAACCAATCAAGTGAGTTCCAGGGAGCGTATGTTGGAAAAGCTTGAGATTATTGAAATTGATGAAATAGATACTTCGTCTTTAAAACTGCGTTTTCCACCATCCATACGTTCGGGAGATTATCCTGTATCAGTTCAGGATTTAAGTAAATCCTATGGAAATCATGTGGTGTTTAAAAATGCCAACATGTCCATTTCCAGAGGTGAAAAAGTATGTTTTGTTGGACGGAATGGCGAAGGTAAATCTACCATGATTAAAGCCATTATGGGAGAAATTGAGGTTCAAGGTAAATGTAGTTTGGGACACAACGTTAAGGTAGGTTACTTTGCACAAAACCAAGCCTCTCTACTGGATGAGAATTTAACTGTGTTCCAAACAGTTGATGAGGTTGCAGAAGGAGATGTTAGAACCCAGATAAAAAATATTTTGGGTCGTTTTATGTTTGGAGGAGACGATATAGACAAGAAAGTAAGTGTGCTTTCTGGAGGGGAAAAAACCAGATTGGCTATGGTAAAATTGCTTTTAGAGCCAGTAAACTTGCTTATTTTGGATGAACCCACAAACCATTTGGATTTAAAATCTAAGGATGTTTTAAAAGAAGCCTTATTAGCCTTCGATGGAACTTTAATTTTAGTATCTCACGATAGGGATTTTCTGCAAGGCTTGTCGCAAAAGGTGTTCGAGTTTAAAGACCAAAGAGTTATAGAGCATTTTGAAACAATTGATGCATTTTTGATTAGAAACAGAATGGAAAATTTAAAACAAATAGATTTAAAAAACTAAAATGCTTAATTCCAACTAAGCCTAGAAAATGAACACTGTAGCAGCATTCTTGCTCATCATTATAAACTTCAATTTAATAGTTGTTAATAACCTACTTTATTGACTTATGGGTTTGGAATTTGAAATTTCATTGGTCATTGTAAACTTGTCCTCTATGCGGTTTTAAAGCATCGCGAATGGGCTTCATATCTGCTTCATCAACAACCATATACGCAATGGCATGCATGTCGTTCAACACTTCACAACCAGTAATGTTCAATGGCAATTGTTTTGCTGTAATATATTCCTTTAAATGTATGTTATGGTGTTCGGCTGTTGTGGCAGCATCGGGACCTTTAAAGTCCCAAATCAATTTAAGTTTTCTCATGTGATACGGAAATTCCTTTTTCTGCAAAATTCTTAAAATCTTGCATGTATTGTCTCGATTGTTTTTTAAAAGTTCCAGGCATAAGTAAGGTCATCATTCTTAGCATAAAACTGGATGGGATAAATTCGCTTATGCTTGTCCATTTAGTATGCCCTTCGGGTGTTTCTTCAAAATAATTCTCTTGAATGTTTTGCATGCCTTTCGCATCATACATCATATGGAATTCATAAGGCAATTTTTTGTGGGTAATGGTTTCAACCAATTCCATTTGCCTTTTGCCCATTTGGTATTTCAATTTCATTTTAGATCCAATGTCTCCCGGAGTTCCATGAATAAATTCATGACCTAACAAACCTCTTTGCCAATGCTTCATGTTTTCAGCGTGGATTAATTTTTTAATAAAATCGTTTAATGGAATATGGACAACAATTTCAGTGGTATATTTCATGACAATTTCATTTTAGGATATTAAAGATACGATATTTTAATTTTTAAAAACAGATAAATCCAAGATACTAAAAAACTTTCAAAACCGTTTGTTAATGCAGCTTGTTATATAGCTTAATATTACTACTTTTGCAATCGTATCAAAATAAAAAACAACATGAATAAATATTTTTTAATTGCAGTTTTTTCTTTGTGTTTTTTCGCAAGCAATGCTCAAAATCCAAACGATGAAGTGCTGTTTACTGTTGAAAACGATCCTGTATATGTTTCTGAGTTTACAAGGGTTTTCAATAAAAACATCGATTTGGTGAAAGACGAGTCACAAAAGATGTGGACGAATATTTAAAATTGTTTATCAATTACAAACTTAAATTAAAAGAAGCTGAAGCTTTGGGCTTGGACAAGAAACCGTCTTACTTAAACGAACTTTCAAGTTACAAATCGCAACTGGCAAGTAACTATTTAACAGACTCCAAAGTAACTGACGAACTGATAGAGGAAGCTTACAAAAGAATGACCACCGAAGTGGATGCAAGCCATATTCTTATTCGATTAGATGATAACCCAACCCCAGAAGACACCTTGCAAGCTTACAATAAGTTGCTGAAATTGCGCGATAGAGTGATGCAAGAAGGTTTTGAAACAGTTAAAAAAGACATCCATAACGGAAAAACCGTTTATGCCGAAGATTTAGGCTATTTTTCAGCATTTAAAATGGTGTACAATTTTGAAACAGCTGCATATAACACACCAGTAGGCGAGGTGTCCATGCCATTTAAAACCAGGTTTGGGTATCATATTGTTTGGGTTAAGGACAAAAGGGAGTCACGTGGAGAACGAACAGTGGCACACATCATGATTAGCAACCAGAAAAAAGATAGGCCTCACGATAAGCCAGAGTCCAGAATTAACGATATTTATTTAAAACTGCAGCAAGGTGAAGATTTTGAAGCTTTGGCCAAACAGTTTTCCGAAGACCAAAGTTCAGCAAGCAAAGGTGGAATGTTGGCTCCATTTACCGGAGGACAATTGAGTTCTGTTGAATTTGAAAACCAGGCATTTGCCCTGGAACATGTTGGAGATATATCAAAACCTTTTGAAACCGAATATGGTTGGCACATTATTAAGCTTTATGGAAAAAAACCGGTTGCATCTTTTGAAGACATGAAAGCTGAACTTGAAGAGAAAGTTAAAAGGGATTCCCGTTCGCAATTAATTAACGAGTCGTTATTGAACAACCTAAAACAACAATACCAAGTAAGTGATGCAACACCAGATTTAAGCTATTTTGAATCCATATTAAATGACAATTACTTTATAGGAAAATGGGTGCTTCCAACAGATTTTAAAGCTCAAGAACCATTAATCAAAATTCAGGAAAAGCAAATAGTTTATGAGGACTTTGGCCAGTATTTGGTAAAAAACCAAAGACGCCAAATGCCAAAAATGAGCATAGAAACCCTAGTGGTTAACAGCTACCATGCGTTTTTGGAAAACGAATTGCTGCAATATAAAAAAGAGAGGTTGGAAGTAGAAAACCAAGATTACGCCAATATTGTTGAAGAATATAGGGATGGTTTGTTGTTGTTCGATTTAATGGAAACCGAAATATGGAACGCAGCTAAAAAAGATTCTGTAGGTTTGCAAACGTATTACAACAACCATAAGGACAATTACTTTTGGAATCAAAGAGTGGATGCAGTGGTAGCTTCTTCGGCAAAAAAAACCACTATTAAAAAAGTTCAAAAATTACTGCAAAACAATCAAACACCAGAACAAATTAAAGCAGCCTTAAATTCAGAAAGTGAAATAGATGTTATCTTCACATCAGGAATCATGGATGCACAACATCAATCTTTACCAGCAGATTTTAAATTTAAAACAGGTGTTTCAGACATATACAAATTTAACGAAGGTTATATTGTAGCCAATGTAAAAGAAGTGCTGCCAAAAGAAACAAAGAGTTTCGATGAGGCTAAAGGTGCCGTTATTAGTGATTTCCAAAACCATAAAGAAGCCAATTGGATCTTGAGCTTGGAAGAAAAATACCAGGTAAATGTAAACCAAGATGTGCTTGAAAGCGTAAAAAAACAATTAAACAAATAATCTATTGAGATTAACAACCAAGATATTATTTATACTTGCTTTAACCTGGCTGTTGCAGTCCTGCGATTTTTTTAAAGAAACAGACGACCGAAAAGCGATTGCAAGGGTAAACGACACTTATTTATACGAGGAAGACATTCAGTCTTTGCTTAAAGAAGGCATGTCATCTCAAGACAGTGCTGTGGTTGTTACAAATTTCATAAATCGTTGGGCAACCGAGCAGTTGTTGGTAAGTGGAGCCAAGCGCAACCTTACCGAAGCCAAACAGGAAGCATTCAATAAATTGGCCATGGAATATAAAAACGATCTGTATTCCAAAGCTTATTTGGAAGCTTTGGTGGCCAAAAACATTGATACTGTGGTGAGCATAGAGGAAATGGAAGCCTATTATAACGATAACAAACAGGTGTTTGTTTTAAATGAAGACCTTATAAAACTAAGATATATTAACATAGACGAAAACCGATTGGATTTAAAGGATGTGGAAACCAAATTCAAGCGTTTTAACGAGACAGATAAAAAAGAGCTGGATTCCATTTCCATTCAGTTTAAATCTTTTTCATTAAAAGATTCTGTTTGGGTAAAAGCCGACCAAGTGGTAGATAAAATCCCTCCAATTACCAGTGAAAACAGAAACGAACTGTTAAAAAAATCTAATTTTATACAACTCAAAGACTCATTAGGATTATATTTGGTGCATATTAACGATGTGTTACTTAGAAATAGCACAGCACCACTGGAATAT
>SWCA01003782.1_pt1 | contig 13040 bp, 10 predicted proteins | sample 4692961 | NCBI WGS metagenome assembly SWCA01 (sample SAMN10267275, study PRJNA491770) | bioreactor metagenome | isolation source: DHS bioreactor inoculated with | place: Japan: off Shimokita Peninsula
GGGGGGCCGATTCCAGAACAGGAATCCGACACAGGCAGCAGCCAATCCTAGGCTCAAAAGGCCCAGCCCCTCAGCGCCAGCGTTCAATAAAAATATCCCGCCAACGCCTGCGGCAAAAACAGCCTCCGAAGCTGCTATACCATCGATGCCATCCATGAAGTTGTAAAGATTTAACAACCACACAATTCCCATGACGCTGATGATATAGCCAGCCCAGCCCCAATGTAGGATGGCAAAACCCAGGTCAAGGCTTGGGATCCCATCAATCCATGCGGTTGCCCATATTGCTGCTGCGAAATGTCCTATAAGGCGAATTTTGGCTGGAAGATTATGGCAGTCGTCCCAATACCCGATTGCCGCAACTAGTGCGCCACCACCTGCAAACGTCAGGAACGTTTTGACTTCAAGCTGGCCGGATAGCATTACGAAGCTCAACGCCAACAGAAAGCTCACGACAATTGCCAGTCCGCCGCCGCGCGGGGTAGGGTCTGTATGCGAGCTTCGCGCATTGGGCAGATCGAGCAGGCGCTTACGCAACGCATACTGCCGGAGCCACTTAGTGAGTGTGGTTGCGATAAAAGCAAGTACGCCAAACATCACGATGTGAAATAGCAACGTAATTCCTCTCTTCGTCGATCAAATTGGAGTTCGAGGAGTTTCCTTAACCATTGTTATCACAAGCCGTCAGCCCGGCAAATTTCTGGTCTTGTTAGAGTTGGTCACCGTGATTCGATTGCCACTGCAATCACTTCGTGGTTAGAAGCATAATCAGATGCAAACATCTCCATAAAGCTGGCCCCAATTCTGTCGCTTCTTGCCAGTCCCGCTTGTGCAGATTAGTTCCAATGCGGCGCGCGACGGAGGGTGAAACGACGCTTAAGGGGAGTGCGCACTTAGAGTAGCCCAGCATGCCTTGAAGCTCCACGATGTTTAAATGGGTTTGAATTTCATCAAAACTTGCCCTAGTAAATGGCCATTCCCAGTCTTTATCGGACTGAAACGGGCGGTATAATCCACGGAGGATTCGACTGGCAAGGCTGGTGTTCAATGGATCGAAGGTGATGATAGTGCCCCCGGGGTGAAGATGGCCAGCCAACTTTTGTAGGAAGAGGTCAAAGTGCTCAAAATGATGCATAACCGAGTATGCATAGATAACATCAAATTTACGTTTGAAATCAGGCGACAGAAAATCAATAACTTCCGCACGCGCATGAGGGAGATTTTGAGGATGAAGTTTCTCTCGATACAAGTCAATTGCCGTCTGGCTTAAATCGATTGCCAGGTATTCTTTACTGCCTTGTGCGATCTCAAGACTCAATTTGTTTCCGCGGCCACATCCTAAATCTAACACCGATTTGTTCGACAGATCGCCAAGCCACTGCCTATGTTGATCATACACAGCATCCATGATGCCAATTTCGGTGCTGATGGTAGATAGCCTATGACGGATTATTCTCCAGAGTTGGGTAATGCTGTTGCCCGCAGTGCCTGATGGCCGATCATAATATTCTGCTTGCCGCTTGTTGATCTCTAGCATTTTTTCAGCGCTTGATTGTTGTTTGTCCACCGAAAAATCCCTTCCTACAAGTACGTTATTTGCGCTGGTGATGAAAGTGAATTACTTGTCTGAATTGCTGAATTGCCAACACCCTCTGCCCAAAAGACCTTCAGGTAAGAGGAGATTTACTGCTGCACACGCTGTTGATACCAGCGCGCGGTTTCGGCGAAACCTTGTTCGACCGATATTCTAGGTGCCCAGTCCAATAGCTTCTGCGCTTTGTTGGTGCTAACACGCAGCGAACCGATCAGTGAATTGACGCCGCGGCGCTTGCCCAAAAGCTTGCCCGCCCACACTATGGCAAACACCGGAAAAGGAAACAACTGCGTTGGGATGTCCAGATGGCGGCCTAACGAACGTATCAATTGAGGCGTGGACACGTCCTCATTATCACTGATCAAAAAAGTCTGGTTGGTGGCTTTGGGGTGAACGGCGCAGATACTCAAAAAATCCACCAAGTTGGATATTCCTACAAAACTTCGGTGGTTATTCACTGCACCCAACGGCAACGGCAGTCTTCGAGCAACGAGATGCAGCAAGCGTAAGAAATTGCCCGGTACACCCGGTCCATATACCAGCGGCGGACGCACTATCACAACATTCCACCCGGCGCGCGCTGCTATCTCCTGGAGGCCGAGTTCCACTTCCCACTTTGACCGGGTATAGTCATTGGCGGGCAGGCAGGGAGAGTCTTCAGTAAAAAAAGCGCCCGGCGGCGTGATTTCACCATGCACACCGATGGAACTAATAAACACGAACCGCCGGACACCTTGCGCCCGTGCCTGTTCGGCCAGGCGCAGCGTCCCCAATGTGTTGACTCGCCGGAACTCGGTCAGCGGATCGGCGGCAGTTTCAGACATAACATGAGCGCGGTTGGCCAGGTGGATGACGACCTCCACCCCGTCAAGCAAGCCGCGCCAATCTGTATCAGCGTCAATACCCCCAGTTGCGACCCATTCATAGAGAGGGGGGTGGGCGTCAGTAATCCGCCGTACCGCCCGACGCACCTGCATTCCCTGCTTTTCTAGCGCAGGACAGAGAGAAGACCCAATGAACCCGTCCGCTCCGGTGACTAGCACGCGTACCGGCGCTGCGCTTGGAGGCTGAGCATCGGCTTTCATATCTGCTAGGCTTTCTTTACGACCTGGGCAAACACCGCCTCCAGTTTTTGAGCCATCGAATCGCGATCAAACTGCGTCCGAGCGACTTCGCGCGCAGCGTGTCCAGCAGCTTCCAGGCGGCCCGGATCAGCCAGGAAAGCAGCTAATAGTTCTGCGGCTTGGCGGGCGTCTTCAGGGGGTAGCACCAATCCGACCCCGTACTTATTAATGATATCAGCCTGCCAATCCCCGTAATTAATTACGATGGGCTTACCCGCTGCTAGGGCATCAAAAAACTTGTTGGCCGAGTTTTTCCACATGGGCTTGAGTGACACGAAAAAAGAGGTCGCCACTGTAGCGGCAGCCATCAGGCCCGGCATTTCTTTTTTGGGAAGGGGTTCCCACATCCACAAAGTGTGATCAAGCAGGCCTAGTTCTTGAGCGCTGGTGCGAATTCGCCTTTCATTAATTCCACTGCCAATCAGCAAGAATCTTACTTGTGGAGCCAGGAATTGCATCTGGTGAGCAAGGTCGATTAGGTAATCTAAGTCGTTTAGAAGCCCATAGCTACCTGCATAAACTACTAGCGGTTGCCCAGGAGTCAAACCAAGCTGCGCACGAATGCGACCGCCGCGTTCAGGGGGCACATCGAACAATTCGATATCGCAACTATTAGGTATCACCGAGATTCTTTCAGCCGGAATGCCACGAGATTTTACGCCCTCAGCCATGCCTGGAGAAAGCGCAATCACGTGCGCAGCGGAATGATAAGCTACCCATTCCAAACCGCGCGCTACTGCCTTCAAGATCGGGTTTTTTAATGTACCCATAGCGATTGGCATTTCTGGCCATAAGTCGCGCACCTCAAAAATCATTGGGATGCGATGCCACAACTTAGCCCATATGGCGGGGATAGCAATTGTTAACGGCGCACTGCTGGCATAAACGACATCCGCGCGCTGATGTATGATTTGGCGAAACGCGGAGAGATTGTAACGGACATAGCCCTTCACTCGGTTCAAGGAGGACATCCCCGTTGCATAAGGCACAGGAATTACAATACAGGGCACGCCAGCAATCTCTGCCGAAGTGGTCTTGCTGATCGACCTGTAAGGCTCCGGCAGCATTCCGTTAGAAGTAATGACCGTCACTTGGTGTCCGCTGGCGATTAAACGGCGCGCAAACTCATAAGTGCGCGTGCTCCATGTGCCATCAGGTGGAACAAAATACTGCATCAGGTAGAGGATATGCATCGGCTTTGATCATCGGTTATTGATGTTACTCAAGATGCCTATGCGCCATGTACAATTTCTTCTAGACGATTGACGTATATTAACGAGTTTTTGTACATGTCTGCATTGGCTTCTACGATTTTTGGGTTCATTTCCCACGCACGTCTTCGAAGCTCGACATTTGATAATGCTTCTGTGAGAGCATTGACTATACATTCTACAGTGATTGAATCTAGCAAAATCCCATTGCTTCCTGATTCGATCCAATATCGATTGGCGGGATTATCGTGAACGATGGGCAGTAAACCGACTGCCATAGCTTCAAGGAGCGATGCCGACACGCCATCCGAAGGCGCGGCCGCAATATAGATATTGTGTTTGCTGAGCAAAATGGGCAGGGATTCGTTTGGAATAAAACCTGAAAAAGTAATATTATCTCGAGTGCCATTTCCTATTGATTGATTAAGCAATTGACCGTATAGCGGCCCTTGTCCTGCAATAGTGAGTTGATATTGGCAATGTTGTTGTGCTAATACGCCAATTGAATCAATTAACACTTTGTGATTGTAATACGGCTTTAGAGAGCGGGTAACTATAACCCGGAGGTTGGGATTTGAAGTTGGATATTCAGCACGCGATGATGCAAAACGCGCATATGGAATACCTCTGGGCAAGACGAAAACACGATCATGGTGGCAGCCAGCTTGATAGGCTGCTTTCGCCATATGCGGACTCCAAGCCGTAATGAGTTCCGCTTTATTAAGATTACGATGAACGATATAATTAAACGGTGCTTTTTTCGGCGCAAGCAAAATATCGGTACCAGAAGTGATTTGCACTAAGGGATGAAAATCTAAAAAAGAGGCAAGAGTACCATACCCAGTAACATAATATGCTAGCACGAGATCGGGGTGTAGCGTTCGGATTAACTGGCGAGCTTCAGGTATTGCCCAGAAATAGCGGAGCTTCTTCAATTTCGAGGTTCTGAGAAATGTGGGGAGTGAAAGCTGATAAGATTCACATGCAAGAGATGGTAGCGGCTGTGAAAACGATATCAGATGAACATCACAACCAGCATGGACAAGACTCTCTATCCATTGCTGAGTATTTACGTGACTTGCGTCTGCAAAAAGGGCCAGTTTTAGGGGTGTATTCATGTTAAGCCACTAGTCGGTGATAATGTTCTCATATATATTAGTGGTTTCATGAACCATGCGATCCATCTGAAACATCTTCTCCACAAATTCTCTGCCATTGACTCCCATTGAATATCTTAACTGTGGCCTAGAAATCAGATACATTAGGTTTCTGGCCAATGCATCATGATCGTTAAGGGGAAATAACAACCCAGTTTTATTAGGACTTACCAGTTCACGATTTCCCGGTAAATCAGTAGCCACGACTGGCAGCCCCGCGCACATGTATTCAATAATTGCATTTGCAATACCTTCACGCCCTGATGATAACACGCCGATATCGGCGTGTTGAAGGATTGCGGGTATATCAGTGCGGTTGCCCCAAAAAACCACGGAATCCTGAATATTCAGCTCTCGTGTAAGTGCTTCTAATTTGTTACGCTCTAACCCATCCCCAACTAGCCAAAGTTGAGCGTTTGGCTTTACACCAAGAAGTTTTTGAAAAGCTACTAGCAACAAATCCAAATGTTTTACAGGGCGAAGTCCACAGACAGAGACGATTACTGACATGTCTTTTTTTAGACTGGCATTCGCCGGATAATCATTAAGTGTACGTGACATGTTATCAAATGCGGTTGTACTGATCCCATTATAAACAACATGGCAACGCGATGGGTGAACAACGCCTTTTTCTACCAGTTCACAAGCTGCTGACCGCGAATTACAGATTGTGGCTTTGGCCATTCTGTAGAAAAAACGATCCCGATAAAGCGTAATTCGACTATTCCAATGCGGATATGTTCTATAACCTAGAATGCATGGGATTCTCAATACTTTTCCAACTGGGAAACTAGCCCGCGATGCATATCCAAAAGCTTGAATAATATCGGGTCGCAAAGCGGAAATTTTGGAAAACAAATCAATCATAACCGTACTGCGGGATTTATGCTCTCGATCCAACGTGATGACGTTAGATCCCATCTCTTCAAGTTGGCGAATCACCCTACTGGAACCTGAGTTAAGAACATAAACTACAGGACGAAAGCGTTGCTTATCGAGATACTTGATCAGCTCAACTAACTGATGTTCAGTTCCTCCAACTCCCATCTGGCCTATAACATATACAATGGTTGTAGTCATGGCTTCCAAGTCTTAAAACTGCTCTAATCAGACAAGAACAGTATGATTAGATTAGCTCAAAACGATTGGGGGAAATGCAGTGGTTATTTTCAGTTGGTTGGTGCGCGATGTTACCACTTGAAGTTATTGCCAACGAAAACAGTACCCACGTGATTTTTAAATTTTCTAAGTCTGAACTTAGTGAAAAGATCATCCAGGAAAGTAAAATAAATGCCCAAAGTTGCCATTCTAATGTCGGCAATATCCGTAACGAATAGGCAATATTAAGCAGCATAGCGCTAAATATCAACATACCAATTAAACCCAGCCCTACGAACAGAGATAACCAAGTGTTGTGTGCCGGGCGACCAATGCCTTGAGTACGAAATGTATCATAACCTGATCCCCAAAACCATACCCGGTTCAATACTTCGATTCCTTTGTCCCAAATTATTGATCTTTGAGCTAAATCACCACTTCGGATTTCATTTGATATATTCGTTACACGATCAAGTTGTTCAGGTGGTATCAAGTAAGTTACAGCGATAGAGGTAATCGCGATCAAGACTATCAGGCTTAGTATCCTGGTTCCTGATGGTCGCCAAAATGAAGTCAGTATGAATAAAAATGAAGGAGTGGTAGCCAAGAAGCCTCCACGAGATCCAGTGAGAATTATTGTGATGAATCCAACGGGGAGGTAAGCTCGAAACAGGGTGGAAACATGCCGTTCTTGTATTGTGAGACTCAGAAACCATGCCATTGAAATCGCGATAGCACAAAGAAAGGCGAGCCCATTGAAATTGGCATTAGCCACGGTGTAACGTTCTGGCACCTTTCCGCTTTCCAAAAATTCGGAAAGGACAAGTAAATTGGAAATGAAAGCTCCTGCGACAAAGAAAATCATAAGGGTTAAGATGGTTTTCGAATTGTTGGCAAATTGCCAAATCAGGAATGACAGGGTCCAAAACTGGACCATTGAGAAAAGCCTTGTGAAAGTAGTTGCCGGCGCTACTGACCATTGATAACCTAACATAATCCAGATAATTAGTCCTGCAAAAAGAAAATGGAAGGGCAACCATGGTCTAGTGGCCCCTTTTTCCAAGATTGCAAGTGTACCGACAAACATTGCCATTAGCCCAACCAACTTCGAAACCGAGCCAAGATCGACTTGGACTGAGTACTCAAAAGGGAGAGAAAAAATAAACAGCCCCAGAGCAAGCAATGTGATTTGTTCAATTAGTGAGCGATTAGATAGCTGGAATGGCTTCATATTGGTGTTTTTCTACTGTATCTTCAAGACGTGCGTCAACCAGAGTTCGAGAATGAGCAAGGCCCAAATTTGATCATATCTACGATGATTACCTGGGTGTCGAAATAGAAGTTTCTGCACAGAGGTAAAGTCTAAGTAGCTAAAGATGGCAGCGTGTTCTGTTTTGAGCGTATCGGTAGGTAGTTTACCTTCTTCTATCCATCGCTTCAGGGGTATGCTAAAACCTGTTTTCTTATGCTTAAAATGCTCAGCGGGTAAATACTGTTTAGCTACTTCTCTGAGGATATATTTTCGCTGATTACGGTTCACTTTCAAGCTAGATGGCAATTTATTTGCAAACTCAATCACACAATGATCAAGCAAGGGTGATCTTGCTTCTAAAGAATGGATCATAGACATTCTATCCATCTTGACTAACAAATCTCCAGGTAATACATGGGATAAATCAGCCCGAAGAATTGCGTCAATGTCTGATAGCGTGTCATCGTAGTCGTCGATCAAGAAGTCTAGCGCCTCGATACGGCTAGGCGGCTGCAACATTAAGTGCATTGGCTCTAAAAACATAACCATTTTGGATTGATATCGGTCACCTGGCGTCCAGTTTGATTGAGTTGCTAAGTTTGATATTCTACGGGTTACACTTAATTTAAAGGTTTGATCTAGAATGTTGGAAAGGGGGATAGCCCAATTGTTTCGTAATGACGGGGGAAGTCGGGCGAATGCTGCCATTTGTAAAAGTGATGCAAGGTGATTATATCCCCCAAAAATTTCATCTCCGCCATCACCATTCAGCACAACGGTGACATGCTCCCTTGCCATTTTTGCCACGTAGTATGTGGGTAGAACGGAAGAGTCGGCCATGGGCTCATCTAGACCCCAAACCAAATCAGGTAAAACATCCATTGCTTTGGGTGTAACCACCAGTTCATGGTGTTCTGTCTCATAGCGTTCTGCGACTTTTCGAGCCAAGTTTCGCTCATCAAAGCGTTCTTCCTGAAAGCCTATGGTAAAGGTTTTCACCGCACTATTTGAGTTTTCAGCCATCAGTGCTGTGACAAGTGAGGAGTCTATTCCTCCGCTTAGCAAGACACCTAGTGGAACATCACTTATCATGCGCAGACGTACTGCGTCTTTCAAATGTTCCAGAAGTTGAGTACTTGCATCTTCAACAGAGATTTCGTTTTTGGGTTCGTAAATTGGTTCCCAGTATCGATTTATGACAAGCTCGTTCTTCTTTGTATCAAACAACAGATAATGAGCCGGGGGCAGCTTGTGTACATTCTGCAAGATGGACCATGGGGCAGGGATATAGTGATACTTTAGATAAAGCCACAACCCTTCTGCGCTGATCTCTTTTGGAATATCTGTTGGAAGCAAGGCCTTTAGCTCAGAACCGAAAACAAACTGCTGACCATTATTGAAATAGAACAATGGTTTTTTGCCAACACGATCTCGGCCAATGAATAGTGTCTTTGCTTCATCATCCCACAGAGCAAATGCAAACATTCCTCTGAATTGTTGTAGGCACTCTACCCCATACTCTTCGTAAGCATGAACAATGACCTCAGTATCGGTGTTGGTTTTGAAAACATGCCCCTTGCTTTTTAGGGTTGCCCGAATTTCTTTGAAGTTATAGATTTCTCCATTGAATATTACGGCGACAGATCCTTTTTCGTTATAAATCGGTTGGTCTCCAGTAGATAAGTCAATAATGCTAAGCCGGCGAAACCCAAACCCTACAGTATGCGCGCTATTCATGAAATAGCCATCACTGTCAGGACCACGATGTATAATCTGCTCAGCCATTTGTTTGAGCAAATTTTGGCTTATCGAAGAGTTTTGGGAGGCTATTCCGCAAATTCCACACATATGATTGCCTAACTCTCCTCTCCCTAAAGTTTTTGAGTCAATTCGCGGCATAACGAATCTCTGTCATTATAGGTCAGCGGATCATTTTTTCTTGGTACCGTTGGATATATTCATCCAGCGTACAAATCATACGCGCAGGAACACCAGCGACAACGGTACGGGGAACATCTTTGGTAACGACACTACCTGCCCCGACAATACTTCACGGGCCGATGCTCACTCCTGGTAGCACGATACTATTAATACCAACGAAGCAGTCATCATGTATAGTGATCGTCCCAACCCGATTGCCGAAGCGTGATGATCCTGGCAGATTGTGGCGAAACAGACGACTTGACGCATCGTGGGTGATAAGTTGTACGCCCTCTGTAGTTGTGACGCGGTTGTCCAATTCAATCAACCGCGGCTCGGAGCCGTAACCGCAAGGATTTAGAAGATCAAAATCCTCGCCAATCTTTACTCCTTGGCGGCGTAAGTAACAAACTCGATTTCCGCGGCATATCACGTAATATGTAATATTGGACTGTCAGATACGCCGGATTTTTCCCGGAAAAGTTCTATGCTGTGGTCTAAGGCTTCGAGTTGCCATAGATATTTCTCTCAAGGTTATTGTGATTCGATCGGCTTCGACGCATATTGGCTCATTATATCAAGCTTGTTTGCTAGCTAAATGGCGCTTTTTATGGTCGATAAGCGTATCGAAATATAGGCGGGCATATTGGTCTAGAGTAGCATCGATACTCATTGTTTGTTCTGCAAAAATCCTTACTTGACGACTGAGCCGCATTGCTTTTTCTGTATCTTTCAACAAATCAAGAATAGCTTTCGCGATCTCAACCGGTTTCCGTTCCACTAAGATGTAGTGACTATTTGAATCCCCAAAGGAGTCTTCAAGACCAGTGAATTCTGTCAAAACACAAGGCAATCCACAACCATATGCCTCCAGAACCGCGTTTGGCATACCTTCGTTGAGCGAGGGGAAAACGAATATATCGGAACTCCTCAAATAGTCAACAACATTGGATACTTGACCAGTCAGAATAATCTTGCTTGGATCGGGCGATTGTTGGATTAACTGTTCAATAAACGCATTGTAGGATGCACTGTATTGACTGCATTCATTAGCTGTTGGGCCTATCAGGAGAAGTAACGCGTTCGGACTCTGTTCTAGTACAATCCGCCAAGATTCGATTAAGGTATCAACCCCTTTTCTGGAAATGATACTGCCGACGAAGGTTACAATAGGAGTTCCCGTCGGCAGATTCAGTTTCTTTCTAAGTACCCGTTTATCATCTGAAGATGAAATCGGATGAAACTTGTCTAAATCAACACCATTGGGAATGTATGTGGTTTTTTTGGTAATACCGAGATCAATGTATTGCTGTTTGGCTCGCTGACTGTTGACTACGATATGATGAGCGGGCGATACAGCGAATCTCTGAACAAAAGGAAACAGAATGCGCTTTATCCCAGCCTGAGGCGGGTTGTTGATCAGGGTGTGAGAATAAATGAGCGGGAGTCTTAGCCTATATAGAGCCGGGTAGAGGAAAAACCACGCCGATTTGGTGGAAAGAAAATGTAAAATATCAGGTCGGGTACTAGGTTGTGAGCAATAGTCGATAAGCGCTTTTAGGTATTGCCTCAAGCTATGTTTATCTGAGGCTGTGCTCATAGGGATTCGTTGGATAGACAAGTGCTCACTGGGCAGCAACAGGGTCCCTGTCGGCATTTCATCACTGAACTCACCCGCAAAGATCGTAATATGTACCCCACGCTCAGCTAAACCGGGTATGTAGCGTTGAAAACGCAGAGCCGCACCAGAAAACCATGGAGGAAAATAGAGGGAAGATAGACATACTCTTATAGGTTTGTTCATGATGATTTCCGAGAATTCCTGAGTGTCCATTGGTCTACAAATCTCGACCCAATTAACCCAGCTATAAAACAAAGCAAGGTTCGATGTGAAAAACCATAACGCAAACTTTTCGTGTAATTTTGTATAAGTTGCCATTTACGATTCTCGTGACCATAAATTAATAACAATTTTTGCCAGATACGTTGTTCTTTGGCATGAACAAAAGGTAATAAATCTTTTCGTCCAACCGACGCGCATGTTTCACGACATACCTCAAGGCCGTGAAGCTGTGATTGGGCAAACTGGATGGGGTTACGACGCGTGACTGAGTCGACATACACCTGGCGAGATTGAATAACTTTATCTATATAAGCAAACCTTGCCCCCGACACCGCAGCACGCCAATAGAAATCGACATCATCTGCTAGTTTTACAAAATCCTTGTAACCTTCTGTGAGACTGATGACGCTTTTTCTGAACAAAATTGTGGATGCGGCTATAAAGTTCTCCACCAAAATGCCTTTTTCTGCGCCCCCTGTGATGAACCACAGATTGTCTTCAAGTCGTTCTTTCTTCAAGTAAGACATACTCTTTGTCGTTAGTTCAAAACCGCGGGCTGATACGCCTCCCTCGTACATCCCTGTCGTGACATAGTCACCAAACAGAAAGTCGATAAAAGGATAGTGTTCCATAATTCGGACTTGTTGAGAAAGCTTGCCCGGTAGCCAATGATCATCGGAATCAATCATGGCGATGTAGTCGCCTCGAGCGTGTTGAATGCCAAAGTTGCGCGCAGATGCGATACCCCCATTTTTTTCTAGCGGCAGATAACGTACCCGGTCATCTTCTTGTTGCAGGGTATGCAGCAGTTCTCTGGTGTTATCAATGGACCCATCGTCTACAACCAGAAGCTCGAAGTCGTCGTAATCCTGGCTCAAAACCGTAGTAATGGTATCTGGAAGCAGTCTGGCCCGGTTGTATGTCGGCATCACGATTGATACGGTGGGCTGTTTGGAGTCGATCATCACTTAATTTGCCTGTTTCGTTCGCTGAGCCAAGCGCCGCAGAGCCTGTTTGTTCTCTACCCCCAGAAGCAACTCAGCTAGACCAGCCAGTGAAGCCCTATTTGGACGGCCATACGTGAGCGATTTACCGTAAGCAGCTAGCGCGTTAATCAGTCCTTGCTGTTCTGCTTTAAGGGAAAGAGCCAACTTCAACCAGGCGCTTTGGAGTTTCTTGCGCAACAAGGGATATGCGGCGCTGTACTGAGCTTGCTGGGCGTGATCACGACACAGGGCCAGTGCTCTAATAAGATCTCGCCAGTAATTTACACTAGGTTGTGCTAAACCGCTGTCAAGTCTGTAACGCCGCATGAACACGTGGCGAGAATATGCAAACCTGTATCCCTGAAGACCTAGACGCCACCATAGTTCCAGGTCGTGCGTGGTGATCAACTGTTCGTTAAATGTGTACTGCTCGCGGTTCTCAGGCCTGTTTCTCAAGATAACTGTTGGCACCCCGATGAACACTGCGAGCAACAGACTTTCGGGAAAACCCTTGCCAATTTTAAAGAAGCCGTATGAACAGCTTTCATCCTCGTGGTAGTCCAACCCCTCTCTGGAATAATGAAACCAATTTTCTTTCGTCTGGTGCTCAACATCGACGTTATCAAAGTCACTGAAAACGACATCAATTTCGGGGTTTTCTAGGAGAAACGAAATCTGAACCGTTAGTTTATTGTCCAGCCACTCATCATCCGAGTCCAGGAACGCAATGAATTCGCCCCGCGCATAGGCAATCGCTTGATTGCGTGCATACGAAGCCCCATGATTACGCGCAAAATGATAGTGAATCCGAGGATCATCGAACGCTTCTACCACAGCCTGTGTGTTATCACTGGA
>SWCA01008261.1_pt2 | contig 13040 bp, 12 predicted proteins | sample 4692961 | NCBI WGS metagenome assembly SWCA01 (sample SAMN10267275, study PRJNA491770) | bioreactor metagenome | isolation source: DHS bioreactor inoculated with | place: Japan: off Shimokita Peninsula
GAAACACCAAGCCTATAGCTGTATCTTCTTTTACCAATCCTGTTTTTTGAATCCGTTCCACCAAAACAACTGTTATAATTCCTGTTAAGGCAGCCAATAAAATGAGTAAAGGGGAATTGAGGTCTTGTGTAATAAAAAAGCCAATAACAAGTCCTGGAAGAATGGAATGACTTATGGCATCACTAATCATGGCCATTTTTCTAAGTACTAAAAAAGTACCTGGAATAGCACAAGCAATAGCTACCAAGCTTGCAATTAATTGTATTTCTATTTGTGCACTATTCATCTTTTATAGCTTGTTGATTGTATAAATTGGCAGCAGTTTCAAAGCCTTTTTCTGTTAAGCTCCACATGGTTCCATCTAAGGTCACATAATTTTTATCTACTAATTTTTGAAGGGTTTTGCGTGTATAGCCTTGAAAATTATTTAATATTTTTATGGTATGTGGATGCGAGATATCCTCGTGGGTCTCTGCAATGTGGTACATGAATGCCAGGGTTTTTTGCAGTTCTAGGTCACGTCTGTTTGCAATAAATCTAATTTGACGGAAAAGCAAGCCTCGACTAGGTGAAAAAATAAAGGAAAATATCACAAAAACAGAAGCAATTATAACAATTACAGGTCCTGTGGACAAATTGTTTTGACTGGCACTAATGGCAGTTCCCAAAACACCAGAAAAAGCGCCAAAAACGGCAGCCAAAACCACCATTTTAGACAAACTGTTTGTCCATTGCCTAGCAGCAGCAGCAGGAGCCAACAACATGGCACTCATTAATACAACACCTACTGTTTGCAATCCCAGAACAATAGCCAAAACAATAAACGATGTGATAAGGATATCAATGAAATTGGTGTTAAAGCCTAGGGTTTTTGCATAATCTGTATCAAACAAAAAGAGTTTGAACTCTTTCCAAAAGAACAACAAAACAAAGAGGCAAAGACCTGTAATAATTGCCATTAACCACACATCGCTTTCAACCAAAGTTGCTGCTTGACCAAACAAATATTTATCCAGTCCAGCTTGGTTGGCGTTTGGTTGTTTTTGGATGAATGTTAGCAATAGCATTCCAAATCCAAAAAATAAGGAAAGGATTAAACCTAAGGCTGTATCAGATTTTAAATGTGTTTTGACAATAATGCCACGTATCCAAAAAGTTCCAATGAGACCACTTATCAATGCGCCAACAAGCAAGGTGTTGCTATCCTTGGATCCAGTAATTAAAAACGCGATGGCTATTCCGGGAAGTGCAGCATGAGAAATGGCATCTCCTAGTAAACTTTGTTTTCTCAATACGGCAAAACTACCAAGCATACCAGTAACAGCACCAAGAATAGCTGTTCCCAATGTGATGGTTCGTAAAGTGTAATCATTAAAAACCAGTTCTATGTATTCTTTCAAGTCCATTGTTTCTGTGAATGCAGGAATCTTGCCCTTTCTTCGCAAACATTTTTTATGTGTTTGTGTTTTTTATTATAATATCAATCAAGACATTTTCATTTGTGCATGCTTGTAAACTACGATTGTAAACCAACAACCAATCACTCTTGAATACTTACTTTATAATTGATACCGTAAGTTTTGGTTAAATTATCATCATTGAAAATGTCTTTAACAGGTCCAGTTGCTATTTTTTTCACATTTAAAAAAGTCACCCAATCAAAATATTCTGGAACGGTTTGTAAATCGTGATGGACCACAATCACAGTTTTTCCAGCTTTTCGTAATTCTTTTAAAATGTTAATAATGGCAACCTCAGTAGTGGCATCGACGCCTTGAAATGGTTCGTCCATAAAATAAATGGATGCGTTTTGTACCAAGGCACGAGCTAAAAAGATACGTTGTTGTTGGCCACCGGAAAGCTGACTGATCTGTCTGCCTTTAAAGGGTAACATGCCCACTTTTTCCAAAGCCTCCAGAGCTGCTTTTTTTTCTTTTTGTCCTGGACGTTTAATCCATCCCAAACTGCCATAGGTTCCCATCATTACAACATCAAGGGCTGTGGTGGGAAAATCCCAATCCACACTTCCTTTTTGAGGCACATAGGCAACTAATTTGCGTTGTTCGTCATATGGTTTTCCATAAATACTTACACTTCCAGCTATAGGTTTTAAGATGCCCAATATGGCTTTGATTAAGGTGGATTTTCCTGCGCCATTTGGACCCACTATAGCCATAAGGACGCCTTCAGGAATTTCTAAGTCTATATCCCAAAGCACAGGCTTATAATTGTAGGCAACTGTTAAATCGTCTACTTGTACTGCTATATTTCCTGAGGAAAGAGGACTGCTTTTTTCTACTATCTTATTTTCCACTTATCCATTTTTTTATAGATTCTTTGCTTAGCTCTAAATGATATATTTTTCAAATGGGTCTTATAATTAAAGCCTCAATATTCTGGTGAGAACTGAAAGCTTTTTGACTTATTTTAAAGCATTTACAATTGTATTCACATTGTATCGAAACATCCCAATATAGGTACCTTCCATGCTTCCAGCATTTCCTAAAGCATCAGAATAGAGAGTACCTCCTATATTTACGTCATGACCTTTTGATGTTACAGCAGCTTGTAAAGCCTCAATGGTTCTTTTTGGTACAGAACTTTCCACAAATATGGCTTTTACTTTTTTATCAATAATAAAAGTTGCTAATTTTTGAACGTCTTGAACACCAGCTTCGGTTGCCGTTGATAAACCTTGCAATCCAACAACTTCAAAATCGTATGCTTTTCCAAAGTAGCTAAAAGCATCGTGAGCAGTTACCAAGATACGTTTTTCTTTAGGAAGTGTTTGGATGGTAGCTGTTATCTCTTTTTTTAGAACTTCTAATTTTTCAATGTAATTTTTAGCATTTGTTTCGTAGAACAACTTGTTTTCTGGGTCTGTTTTTGATAATTGGTCTGCAACATATTGCGTGATTTGAATCCAATAATCTATATTGAACCAAATGTGTGGATCGTAATTGCCAGGAAATAACTCTGATGCAATTAGGGTTGTTTTATCCAAAGCATCAGAAACCGCTATGGTTTTAATATTCTGACGACTCATTTTTTTGAAAACTTCAACCAATTTTCCTTCAAGATGAAGGCCTCCATAAAATATAATATCGGCATTGGCCAATTTTGAGACATCGCCTTCACTTGCTTTAAACAAGTGCGGATCGACACCAGAACCCATTAATCCTTGAACATTTATTTTGTCGCCACCAATGTTTTTAACTAAATCGGTAATCATGGTTGTGGTAGTTACTATGTTTGGCTTGCCGTTGGTTGGTTGGTTGTTTTTGCAGTTAAATATAATAACTGCACCTAATAAGGCCATTAAGTACTTAGGGTTAAATTTCATTGACATATATAATATTTGTAAAATCTTCATTTAGTACAATGTTGTTATTGTTAATGGTGATTTGAGTCATTTTATTTTTACTGAATTGTTTGCTTACCAAAATAGGGTTTCCGTATTTTAAGCCATTTAAGGCACAAAAATCAAAAAATTCCTTATCGTCGCTCATAAGTCTTGAAATAACATATGTTTTTCCTTCTTGAGTATTTGAAAGTGCCATGGATGTGTCTATAGTTGTAATCTCCCCATTGGCATTAGGTATGGGGTCGCCATGTGGATCGAATTTAGGATTGCCTAAATACTCACTGATCCTATCGGCCAAAAAGTTGGAGGTTGCATGCTCCAAGAGTTCTGATTCCCTGTGTATTTCATGCAGTGACATGTCGAACAATTTAAATAACAAGGCTTCCCAGAGACGATGTTTCCTAATTACATTTAAAGCCATTTTTGTACCTTCATCTGTTAATTGAAGCGCTTGGTATTTTTCGTATTGCAACAGGTTTTTTGAAGCTAATTTTTTGGCCATATCAGTTGCAGCAGCATTGGAAATGCCAAGTTTTTTTGCAATGTTTCCTGGTTTGGTGTCGTTCGAGTCGTTATTGTCATTTTTGTAAATGGCTTTTACAAAATTTTCTATGGCTACAGACATTTATTTGTGCTTTAAATTAAATTTAAGTAAGCTTAAATATTAATCAAAGGTAACTAAATTAATAGTTTTGGCAAAAGAATTTGTAAATTCACAACGTAAAATTTTCAAGTTTAAATGAAACTTTATTTAATAGCCTTATTTGTTTTTTTATCAGGACACCTGGTTGCACAAGATTCAACTACTGTTGAGGTCCCAAAAATTGTAGCAAAGTTGCCTTTGGGAAAAACCTATACCTTAGACCAAGTTGAGCTTGTTTTTGTGGATGTATTGTCAGATTCGCGCTGCCCAAAAGATGTGACTTGTGTTTGGGCTGGTCAAGCTGTGGCTTTGGTTGAAGTATACAAGGACCAGGTTTTGATTGAAAGAAAAGAAGTTGTTTTTGAACCTGGAAAAAACACCAATTTAAACCTTAAGACCTTATGTGCTTATAAAGGTCTAAGGGTTTTGGCCAATAACTTGTTGCCCTATCCAGAACAATCACAGGAAAAGATTAAAAAAGAGGCTTATTATTTGCAGCTGGAAATAAGTTATTAGTGGCAGTTGTCGCAATCGTGATTCCCAAAGTCTTTTTTCGATTTCGATTTTTTCCAAAAGAATTTCTTTACCAAAAAAAGTAAGGCTAAAAAGAGCGCAGCAAAAGCCAAGATATTTTGAAACAAGTCATTCATATACTGTTTGTCGCTTTTTGGGTTGAAACCTTAAATTAATATTTGGTAGGTAATTAAAGCTACCACATAAGCAAAACCACTCATTAGCACCAACTGTAAAATGGGCCATTTCCAACTGTTGGTTTCCCGTTTTACTATGGCCAGTGTACTCATACACTGCATGGCAAAAGCATAAAAAAGCAACAAAGATATCCCAGAAGCAAAATTAAAGAGAGGTCCTCCTAAAATAGGATTTACTTCTCCAGCCATCCTGTTTTTTATGGTTTCTTCTTCGTCGCTACCAACGCTATAAATAGTTGCCAAGGTTCCAACAAAGACTTCTCTGGCAGCAAAGGAGCTTACAATGGCTATACCAATTTTCCAGTCGTAACCCAAAGGCCTTATAGCTGGTTCTATGGCTCTTCCTGTTAGGCCTATAAACGAATATTCCAATTTTTGAGATGCAATTTCGTTGTCCAATTCTTCTTGGGTTAAATTTTGGGACGCAAATTTTTCGGTTACAATTTCTTCAGCATTGTTAAACTGTTCGCCAGGCCCATAAGATGCTAAAAACCATAAGACAATGGAAATGGCCAAGATGATTTTTCCTGCTCCAAATACAAACGATTTGGTTTTTTCTACAACTGTCAATGCCACATTTTTCATTAAAGGCAATTTGTAATTTGGCATTTCAACAACAAAAAACGATTTGCTTTTAATTTTTAAAATTTTATTTAAAATCATGGCAGAAACCAAAGCAGCACCAAAACCAATTAGGTACAATAACATTAGGGTTAAAGCTTGATAGCCTAAACCAAGAAACCTTCCTTCAGGAATAACTAGCGAAATAATAATCAAATATACAGGTAGCCTTGCCGAGCAGGTGGTAAATGGTGTTACCAAAATAGTAATTAAACGTTCTTTCCAGCTTTCAATGTTTCTGGTAGCCATAATGGCAGGAATGGCACATGCTGTTCCCGAAATTAAAGGCACTACACTTTTTCCACTAAGTCCAAAACGTCTCATGCCACGATCCATTAAAAAGACCACACGACTCATGTAGCCGCTTTCTTCCAGTATGGAAATAAACAAAAATAAAAAGGCAATTTGTGGGATAAAAATAACAATGCCACCAAGACCAGGAATAATTCCTTCAGACAACAAATTGGTAAAGGTACCAGCCGGTAAGCTGTCTTTGGTCCATTCGCTTAAAGAGGCAAAGGTGGAATCTATAAAATCCATTGGCACAGCAGACCAATCGTAAATGGCCTGAAAAATGGTAAAAAGAATGACCAGAAAAATGGCATAACCCCAAACTTTATGGGTTAAAATCCTGTCCAGTCTAATGCGCAAATCCTTGGCAGTGCTTAGGTCTATGGTTTGACCTTTTTTAAGCGTATTGTTTATAAACTGATAGCGTTTTATGGTTTCTTTTTGCTGTAAACGTTTTAAATCGGCTTTGGTTTTCGTTTTAAAATCGGCAACAGCATCAATTTCATTTCTATCTGTTTTCCCAAAATTTACATCTTGGGTAATAACCAACCAAAGTTTGTAGAGTAATTGGTTGGGAAAGGCTTTTTGAAGGTTATCAAAATAGTCCTTATCTATTTCCGAAGCATTTAAGCAAGGTGTTGTTGAAAGGTCCTTATAATTAAAGATAAGTTCTTTTAAATTGTCAATCCCTTGGTTTTTTCTTGTGCTTACAAGGGCGATTTTGGTTTTAAGTTGCTCCTCTAAATATGGAATGTCTAAAGAAATACCTTTGTACTTCATTCTATCAGACATATTAATGACAAGAATGGTAGGTATTTCCAAATCTTTTATTTGTGTAAATAAAAGCAGGTTGCGTTTTAAGTTTTCAACATCACTAACCACAACTGCCACATCTGGAAAGTCTTTGTCGTTTTTATTTAAAAGCAATTCTATCACCACATTTTCATCCAGTGAAGAGGCGTTTAAGCTATAAGTTCCAGGCAAATCTATAATATGGGCTTTAACACCACGAGGAAGTTTGCAAATACCTTCTTTTTTTTCTACAGTAATTCCTGGGTAGTTTCCAACTTTTTGGTTCAATCCGGTTAAGGAGTTAAAGACCGAAGTTTTCCCTGTGTTTGGATTTCCTATTAAGGCAACATTTATCTGCTTACTCATGGGTAATTTCTATTAAAATATGAATAGCAGTTTCTTTTCTAATGGCTAAGTGGGTTCCGTTAATGTTTAAGTACATAGGATCTGCAAAAGGTGCCATTTGAACAAGTTCAACTTCGTTTCCAGGCAAACAGCCCATTTCCAAGAGTTTTAAGGGAATGTATATTGAAGAAACATCAGTAATGATGGCTCTTTCTCCTCGTTTAAGATGTGCTAGTGTTACTTGCAAGCTTATTTAGATTGATTTTAAAGAAGCAAAAATAAGGTAAAAAATCAGTCTAAAAAAATTGTGGACAAAAAACTATTTATATTCTTCTTTTAAGGTTTCAATATCTGCTATCAAGCGCGTAATATCTTCAGGGTTTGTACCATCGTAATAACCACGTATTTGACGTTTTTTATCTATAAGCATAAAGTTTTCGGTATGGATCATGTCGTATATGTCACCATTGCCATCTGTTTTAACGGCCAAATAGCTTTTGCGTGCCAGTTGGTAAATTTGTTTTTTATCTCCAGTCACTAAGTTCCATTTGGCATCATTTACCCCTTTTTTAAGAGCATATTTTTTAAGTTGAGCTACAGAGTCAATTTCTGGGGTTACTGTATGTGAAAGCAACATCACATCTGGATCGTTAATGATTTCTTTTTGAATTTGTACCATATGGTCTGTCATGATTGGGCAAATGGTCTGGCAGGTTGTAAAGAAGAAATCGGCTACGTAAATTTTATCCTTATAAGTGTTTTGTGTGATGGTTTCACCATTTTGATTGGTTAAACTGAAATCGGCAATTTTATGATACTTCTTTTTATATTGAATGGTGCTATCTACCATTTCGGTATTTACCATAGCGGGTTGATAAATAGGCAATGGCTTGTAAACATCAAAAATGTTATAGATAATTGAAATGATTATGATGGAAAGAACTGCAAAAACAATAGCGAAGTACTTATAATCTTTGAAAAATGAAAGCATGCACTCTAATTTTGAAACTTATATGTAAGATTTATTTGCAAAAATACGACAGATAAGTGTTTAATTAGGTATTTTTAACATCTAAATATGTTATTGTGAAAAAATTATTTATCTACAGTTTTATCTTTTTACCTTTTATTACGTTTGGGCAGGATTTTAAGGAATCCATGGAGTTGATTCGGGAAGCCGAAACAAAAGCAGCCTTAAACAGGATGCTTCAAAGGGTAAACTTAAATACAGGCAATTATGATGTAAAATATCATCGATTGGAATTTAATGTAAACCCATCACAAGCCTTTATATCTGGCGATGTGACCACATATTTTGAGGCAAAAGAAAACTTGACAGATGTTACTTTTGAATTGACACAAAACATGGTTGTTTCGCAAGTGTTACAGCGTGGAAACGCACTTTCCTTTGTTCAAAATACAGATGATGAATTGGTTATTACCTTGGACCAGGTTCAAAACACTGGAGTTTTGGATTCCTTAACCATTAGTTATTCTGGAAATCCCATAAGTTCCGGGTTTGGTTCTTTTGAGCAAAGTACCCATAATGGAGATCCAATAATCTGGACACTTTCTGAGCCATATGGTGCTAAAGGATGGTGGCCTTGTAAACAGGATTTAATTGATAAAATAGACAGTATAGATGTTTATATTACCACTCCAGTAAACAATCCTTCAAACGAGGAATACATAGCTGTGGCCAATGGGTTGGAACAAAGTCAAACCATCAATGGGAGTAACAAAACCACACATTTTAGGCATCAATATCCTATTCCAGCTTATTTGGTGGCTATTGCTGTTACCAATTATTCGGTGTATACCCATACTGTGCTAAATAATGGAAATCCGTTTGAAATTGTAAACTACGTCTATCCGGAAAATTTGGTTTCGGCTCAAGCCAGTACGCCTATAACCGTGGATATTATGAATCTTTTCACCAATTTGTTTGAAGAATACCCATTTGCCAACGAAAAATATGGGCATGCCCAATTTGGTTGGGGAGGTGGTATGGAGCATACCACAGTCTCTTTTATGGGGAGTTTTGGGAGAAACCTGATTGCTCACGAATTGGCGCACCAATGGTTTGGCAACAAAGTTACCTGTGGAAGCTGGAAAGACATTTGGTTGAACGAAGGCTTCGCCACCTATTTATCTGGATTGGTTGTTGAAAATATAGATGGGAACAACTCTTTTATTAATTGGAAACAATCGTTAAACAATTCCATAACCTCTCAAAGTGGAGGAGCGGTTTACCTTTCGGATACTGATACTTTAAGTGTGAGTAGAATTTTTAGTGGCAGATTAAGTTATAATAAAGGAGCCATGGTAACACATATGCTTCGAAAAAAACTGGGAGATGCTACTTTTTTTCAAGGCATGCAAAATTATTTAAGCGACACCAATTTATCTTATGATTATGCCAAAACAGAAGATTATAAAACTGTTATGGAAACAACCAGTGGACAAGATTTAACAGAGTTTTTTAACGATTGGATTTATAATCAAGGTTATCCAAGTTATAACATAGAGTGGAACCAGCCAAATGCAAGTCAAATTAGGATATCCATTTCCCAAACTCAAAGCCATCCTTCTGTTTCTTATTTTGAAGCACCTGTTCCCATAAGGGTATTAGGGACCTCAGGAGAAGTCTTGGATCTTGTTTTAAACAATACTACCAATAACGAAATGTTTTTAAGGGCAGTTACTTTTCCAGTGGATACCATTCTTTTTGATCCAGAATCAGATTTAATCTCCAGAAACAATACGGTTTCTTTAAGTGTGAATGCTTTTGAATTAGACAATCAGTTTACTATTTACCCCAATCCAACTTCTCAGGAAATAACCATAACAAAGCCTGAGAGTTTAACTGTCCATAAAATCAATGTTTACAACACCTTAGGTCAGCTATTAATTACAACGACATGGTCTAATACAGTAGATTTGTCAACTTTATCTAATGGATTGTTTTTTGTGCAATTAGAAACAAATCAAGGTGTAATTAATAAATCCGTGTTAAAAAACTAGGGATTGCATTGGGAATAGTTTTCTAAATGATGCTAAAACACTACTTTTGCAAATTAATTTACATTAGAGAAGAATTTACATGGAATTTGTTATAAAAATATCTCAATTTTTATTGAGCCTTTCATTATTGATTGTTTTGCACGAATTAGGACATTTTATTCCTGCCAAACTTTTTAAAACCCGAGTAGAAAAATTTTATCTGTTTTTCGATGTTAAATTTTCTTTGTTCAAGAAAAAAATAGGCGATACCGTTTATGGAATTGGCTGGTTGCCTTTAGGAGGTTATGTTAAGATATCTGGTATGATAGACGAAAGCATGGACAAAGAACAAATGGCGCAACCACCACAACCTTGGGAGTTTCGCTCCAAACCTGCTTGGCAACGTTTAATTATCATGCTTGGTGGTGTAACCGTAAATTTTTTATTGGCCATTTTAATATATATAGGAATGAGCTATTTTTATGGAGACAGAATTTTGCCTAACGAGAATATTAAAGATGGGGTTTTGGTTGAAAGCACTGTCGCCAACAAAGCAGGTCTTTTAACGGGAGATAAAATTATATCGGTTGATGGGGAACCTATTGAAGACTTTTCTCAAATTTCAGAAAAAGTGTTGTTTGGTAAAAACATCACCATAGAAAGAGATGGACAACAGTCCACGGTTACATTGCCAGAGGATTTTTTAGCACAGCTAATAGATTCCAACGAAAAGAAATTTATAGACCTAAGGATGCCTTTTGTTATTGCTGAAGTACCAGATTCTTCTTTCAACAAAGGAACTGGAATACAAAAAGGAGATATTATTACAGGGTTTAATGATAAAAAAACAAAGTATATAGATGAGGTAATCCCAGCATTGGAAACTTTTAAGGGACAACAGGTTCAAGCTACTGTATTAAGGGATAATAAAGAGCTACAAATACCATTGACCATTAGTGAAGAAGGTAAATTGAGTTTGGTGTATGCCTCTGGAGCAACTCCAGAAACCTTGGAAGCCTTGGGTTACTATAAATTTGAAACCAAAAAATATGGATTTTTTGAAGCCATACCAGTTGGATTTGTAAAGACCAAGGAAAAACTGTCTTCATACATTACACAAGTAAAAGCCATTTTTACACCTAGTACTGGAGCCTATAAAGGTGTTGGCGGGTTTAAAGCTATTTACGATATCTTTCCAAACTATTGGAGTTGGCAGGTGTTTTGGAACATTACAGCCTTTTTATCCATTATGTTAGGCTTTTTAAATTTATTGCCAATTCCAGCATTGGATGGAGGTCATGTTATGTTTTTGCTTTACGAAATGGTTTCAGGAAGAAAGCCTGGAGATAAATTTTTGGAGTATGCCCAAATGGTTGGTTTTATCATTTTAATAGCTTTGGTTTTGTTTGCAAATGGCAACGATATTTTTAAAGCTATTTTTAATTAAATTTTTTTAAATATAGTTTGTAGTAATTAATAATTAAATTATATTTGCGCTCGCAAAAGCGAAAAAACACTCCTCCTTAGCTCAGTTGGTTAGAGCATTTGACTGTTAATCAAAGGGTCCTTGGTTCGAGCCCAAGAGGGGGAGCTTAACAAAAGAAAGCCCTTACAGAGATGTAGGGGCTTTTTTGGTTTTATGATTATGATACCTTGTGTTTACATATTACAATCCAAACAATTGAATCGGTTCTACATTGGTTACAGTTCCAATATAGATTTAAGATTGGAATTCCATAAACATCCAGACACAAGAAAATTTACAAGCAACGCAAAAGACTGGATTTTATATTATAAGATAGACTGTACCACAAAATCGCAAGCATTGGCCATTGAGGCACATATCAAGCGAATGAAGAGCAAAGTCTATATAGTCAACCTAATAAAACATCCAGAGATCACTACAAAACTTCTAGAGAAGTATCGTGACTGTTAATCAGAGTCCCGAAAGCTTTCGGGATTGGTTCGAGCCCATTGCTTGTCCCGATTCCTATCGGGAAGGGGAGCTTAACAAAAGAAAGCCCTTACAGAGATGTAGGGGCTTTTTGGCTTAAAATATTACAAGGATGTTCTTTGTTCTTCGTTAAACATCAGTTACTTTTTTTTATAACGCCTTCCATACCACATTAATACTCCAGTAACAGGCAAAGTAGCTGTGAGCAAACTTATTAAAAAGGCCAGAATTTTTCCAGCAATCCCTCCAATGGCTCCAATATGTATATCATAATTCATACGTAGAATTTTATCGGCAAACTTGGCATCTTGATATTTCCCGTAAATGGCAGGTGTTTCCAATTCCTCTAAGGTGTTTTGATCAAAGAACCTATAATCCGAATCGTAATATAGCCCTTTGCTATTGGATACTTCCACATAAATACTTTCCTCATCAGTTTTGGGATAATGCAGCTCAAAAGACTCTGCATCTGGCGTTTCCTTTAAAAGTTTAACTATCAAGGTATCCATTGGTATTATGCCTTCATTCATGGTAACTTCACTTTTATTTTCAGGAATTATAAAAGCTGGAACTTTGTCACCTCCTGTAGATTTATAAACCACATATTTCAACCAGTTGTATGAAATCACAGAGCCTGTAAAAGCTAAAATCAATGCCAATGAACAAACATAAAATCCAATAATGGTGTGCAAATCGAAATTTTTACGTTTCCAACGTGTGGTTTTTTTCCAATCGAATTTTAAACGTTGTTTTAAATTCTTTTTTTTCTTCGGAATCCAAAGTATGAATCCAGATATAATAATCATTATGAAGATTAATATAGAAGCTCCAACCACCTGTTGCCTTTGTCCTTGGGTAACCACATTCGCATGTGGCCTTTCAATATAAATGCAAAAAAACCAGATAAATGGTCATCAACTTGAATGACTTTACCAGAGTAAGGGTTTAAAAACACACTTTGATAAAATTCAGGTTCTGCATCGTAGAAAATGACTTCAATGGCATCATCTGCTTTTTTAAATAAGGTACCATGTACTGTATTGTTAGGAAACACGTCTTTAGCAAGTTGCTTGGCTTGGGTTGGAGTTAAAATGGCTTGGTTTTGTGGAACCACTTTTTTATAGTCGTCGTACAGGCTTTCTATTTCCTCTTTAAAAGCCCAGCAACAACCTGTAATAGCTACAATAAAAACCACAAGGCCTGTTGTAAGGCCTAAAATTTTGTGTAACTGGAATATAAATTTTTTAAATGTCATTAATATTATTTTTAAAAGAGCAACTTTTAAATAAGTTGCTCTTTACATACATACTTATTAAA
>SWCA01000111.1_pt1 | contig 13009 bp, 12 predicted proteins | sample 4692961 | NCBI WGS metagenome assembly SWCA01 (sample SAMN10267275, study PRJNA491770) | bioreactor metagenome | isolation source: DHS bioreactor inoculated with | place: Japan: off Shimokita Peninsula
CAGAGCTTTGCTTCGTCTACTTGCTTTTCATGGCCATCTCCGTGGTTCAAACTCTTATGGCTTCTTCTCCGCGTTCTCTGTGCCCTCTGTGGTTTACCTTTTTCTTGCTTTTTAGCGGGACGATCGCATCAGAAAAATGAGCGACCGGATGCCCGAGCATGAAAAAGCGGAGGCATGGCGGCGCTTGAGGCACTTTATTCAAAGATCAACCGTGAGATGGGAAAGACGATCGATCGTTTCGATATGATTCGAGAAGGCGATCGCATCCTCGTCGCTGTGAGTGGCGGCAAGGACAGTCTGATCCTTTTACGCATGCTTCTTGATTTTCAGAAGAAGGCTCCTGTGCATTTTGATCTTCTGGCCGTAAACGTCGACCAGGGGCAGCCCGGATACGATGCTGCGCCGCTTATCGAGCAGCTTGAGGCATGGGCGGTTCCGTATCATATCGAGCACCAGAATACCTACGATATCGTTCTTGAGAAAACCGCTCCCGGTAAGACTTATTGCGCTGTCTGCAGTCGCCTGCGCCGGGGCATCCTATACCGACTTGCGCGTGAGCGAGACTGTAACGTCATCGCTCTCGGGCATCACAGGGAGGATATGATCCACACCTTTCTTCTCAACGCTATGTTCGCCGGCAAGCTTGGGGGCATGCCGGCCGTTTACACGATCCGTGACAATGATCTACGCGTGATCCGTCCACTGACCTCCGTACACGAGGAATGGATTCGTGAATACGTTTCTCTTTCGGGATGGAAACTCCTGCCATGTAACCTCTGCGGTTCACAGGAAGGTCTGAAGCGCAAGGAGGTGGCTGACCTGCTCGTTGACCTCGAGAAGCGTTATCCGGTCGTCAAGCAGTCTCTTTTTGCCGCCCTGGGCAGGGTGGCCGTTGAAGAGCTGCTTGACGTGGATTCACAGAAGCGGTTCGGAATCGAGAGCCGCTTTGAAGAGAATAAAGTTCCGCTGATGTGAAATCAGGACATTCTACGGAGAAGCATTGATGAAACGCAGCTTGAATATTTCCCTGTTGCTTGTGGGGTCCGTAACGGCTGCAGGCTGTGCTCGTGAAGAGGAGCGTCTGCTTTACAGATCTCGAGCTGATTGCCTGGCTGACTGGAATGCGCCGGAGGATTGTGAAGAAGTTCGGGAGAGTGATGGGATTGCTCTGCGAGGTTATTATCACGGTCCGGGCTATTCGAGTCGTTCTTCTCCGCTTCGACCGGGAACGCGATCGCTCGGCCCTCATCGCATTTCGCGAGGAGGATTTGGATCTTTTTTCCACAGTGGATCATGAGACGAGAAGCTATCGAACCGCGCGAGTCATGGCAGCAGAAGGTGGAATCCCAGGGTCTCGTCTATCATACCATACAGAGCGGTCTGTACTGGGATGAATCAGCCTGTTATCGCTTTGATGAGGAACAGATCGATATTATCGAGGAAGCGACCGAAGAGCTGCATCGGCTCTGTCTCAGTGTCGTGGATCGCGTAATAGAACAGGGCCTGTATGAGCGGTTTGCCATCCCCGATTTTTGCGTGCCCCTGATCGAGCGTTCCTGGAGGCGAAAAGATCCGTCACTTTTCGGACGATTTGATCTTGTCTGGAACGGCCATGGACCGGTGAAGATGCTGGAGTATAACGCTGATACTCCTACGTCGCTGCCGGAGACTGCGGTCATACAGTGGTTCTGGTTGCAGGACCGCTTTCCCGATGCCGATCAATTTAATTCTCTGCACGAAAAATTGATTGAACGGTGGCGAATCATCGCCGACGGCGAGCTTGTTCATTTCACATGCGTTTCCTCGGCAGAGGAGGATCGCGGCAACGTTGAATATCTGCGCGATACGGCGATGCAAGCCGGATTGCGCACTGAATTCCTTGATATTCAGGATATCGGCTACGACCATCTGAACCGCGTGTTTGTTGATTGCAGTGAGGAAAGAATCCACGCGCTGTTCAAGCTATACCCGTATGAATGGATGATGAGCGAGCCGTTCGGTCAGTTCCTTGATGTGGAGCGGCTGACTCTGATTGAACCGCCATGGAAGATGATCCTGAGTAACAAGGCGATTCTGCCGCTCCTGTGGGAGATGTTCCCGCATCACCCCAATCTGTTACCCGCTTCTTTCGAAGAAGGCAGAGTTGGGTCGGCCTATTGCCGCAAGCCGAGACTTTCGCGGGAAGGTTCGAACGTCAGCCTTTATCGCAATGGCGAGGTGATTTCTACGGAGGGCGAGTACGGCGAGGAGGGGTTTATATATCAGGCCCTTGCACCGCTTCCTGAATTCGACGGCAATTACCCTGTTCTCGGTTCATGGATTGTCGGTTCACATGCCGCCGGTCTGGGAATTCGCGAAGACATGACTGAAATTACGACAGATCAGGCACGGTTTGTGCCGCATTATTTTTAGGAGAATCCTCGATGGAATCAAACATACTCGGAATACTCGCGCCGCTGCTGGATTTCGTTCTTTATTTCGGCACGGCTTTGTTGTTGTTGCTGCTATTCTGCTCCATATATGCAGTAAGCACTCCCTATCCTGAGATGCAGCTGATCCGACAGGGCAAGGTGGCTCCGGTTCTCAGTTATGCCGGAGCGGTGCTCGGTTTTGTTCTGCCGCTTTCGAGCGTTATCGTGCACAGCGTTAGCCTGCTCGATATGTGGATATGGGCATTCATCGCTCTAATCGTGCAGCTTGCCGTATTTCAGGCCTTTCGTTTTTTCTTCAGCGACCTGATGCGCCAGATCCCCGAAGACAGAGTCGCTGCAGGAGCGACTCTGGGCCTGTTCCATTTTGCCGTAGGGCTTATCAATGCGGCAAGTATGAGTTACGGCGGCATCTAACGAATGTCCTTCAGGTATCGTTCGACCTCTTTTAGCGCTTGGCTGTAATCGACGACGTCCCTGTATCCGAGATCCTGCTTGATTTTGCTGTTGGAAAGCCGCATCGGAGAGGCGACCTGGTTCAGGGCCTGAAAGGTTACCGGAGGCCTGTGGCGGATTCTGAGAATGCTCCAGATGCCTTCGCAGACGTAGGCCGTAGCGCGGGCCAGCGCAAGCGGCAACGTCTTCTGCTTGCCGTAGCCGGCAATCTTTGCAAGATCCGTTACGTACTGCTTCCAGGTGATCTTTTCGAGATCGTCCCAGCCATTGTAGATCTGCCCGATGGCTTTTTCATTCTGCATGGCAAGATAGAAAACCTCGACGACGTTTTCGACGTGACAGAGAGCAAAACTGACGTTGCCGCTGCCTATGATGGTGGGTAGTTTTCGCGACATCTGGTCGAGCAGATCATGAATCCACGGTTTGCTGCCTGTGCCGATGATATTTCCAGGTCGGATCACCGTCACGGGTAACCCTTTCTCGCGGTAATACTGCATGCAGAGCGTTTCCTGGATCTGCTTGGTGCGGCTGTAGTTACCCTGCGGTTTTCCATGAGACGTCGTTTCGTCGCAGGGGATTTTCGCAAGCTTATCGCCGTAGACCGTAACGCTTGAGGCGACGAGAAAGCGCGCGTTTTCTTTAACGGCAAGATCGAGCAGGTTTCGCGTTCCTTCGACGTTCACGTCGAAATAATCCCGCTCCGGAGCCCAGTCCGTTACGATGGCGGCATTATGACAGATGGTTCCCGCTCCGTGCATGAGGGCGATAAGGGTTTCGGGCTTGCGTATGTCACCGAAGAAAACCTCGGCCTTCTGTTTATAATGCCCGTCGGTCCAGTGTGGATCTGGGTTCTGCCCCGGCATAAGCAGGCCACGAACTCGCACGCCCTCGCGAAGAAGACGGTTCACCATGTGTCGACCGAGCAATCCGTCGGCTCCTGTAACGACTACCGGTTCTCTTATTTTCATAGATGCTCCCTGTTATACGTTTCGCTTTTCTGTTTCATCTTGTGTGAATGATACCCTTCCAGATCGCTTCTCGTGATTCGTTAAGCAGATCGTCGTCGAGACTGATGCGTCCCGTGGTGGATGCTCTGACGAGGCCGACGAATGCGCCCCATACGATGGCGATGAGAGCGTCGGACGATAACGGCCGGAACTCTTCTCTTCCTTCGTGAACGAGCTGGTTAAGAAACTTCAGTAGCCTGAGTCTGCCGCTTTTGCTCTCCCGGTCGAGATGCGGCGTATAATACATCATCTCGAGAAAGTCAAAGGCGACGGGGTAATTCTTCTGAAATGCCGCAAGCCTGCCCCAGATATGATCGTACTTTTCTCGGGTCGAGCCTTTCTCGGGATATGCATCGGTAAGAGCATGATATAAACGCTCCTGCCATTTCTGGAAGATTCTGTTAACGAGTTCTTCTTTGCTTTCGAAGTAACGGTATATGGTGCCCGATCCGACTCGTGCTTTTTCGGCGATCGAGGGGACGGTCGTACTTCCGAAGCCCTGCTTCGTAAACAGTTCGAGGGCCGCCTCTTCGATGGCTAACTTCTTTTCGGAATCATGCGGAGGTTTTAGCATTTTCGTCTTCTTTGTCGTGTTTTCTGGATACGAGAAAGCCGAATCCCGCCGCTGTAAACATCATTATCAACCCATAAACGGCGGGCGGTACGGCCATCATGCCGTTGTTGAGCAGCATGGGGCTTGCCGCAATCGTAATGGCGAAGGCGGCGTTGTGAATGCCGATCTCCATGCTGATGGCGATGGCCTCGCCTTTGTTCAGGCCGGTGATAAGCGGAATCATGTATCCGACGGCCATGCTCGTGAGGTTGAAAAGCAGAGCCGTCGCTCCGACCTCGCGAAAGAACTTCACGAAGTTCTGGCTTTCCTGGGTGATGGCGCCGGCGATGATCAAGACAAGAAAGAGGGCCGATGCGATTTTTACGGGTCGATAAAGCCTTTTTGACGCTTCGGGAAAGCGATGTCGTATGATCATGCCGAATGTCATCGGCGTGAGAACGATAGCGAATACCTGCATTACCTTCGCATGCTGTAACGGCAGCGTTTTACCGTCGCCGAGAAAGATCATCAGTGCCAGGTTAACGACAAGCGGCATCGTAAAGAGGCTTACGACAGAATTGACTGCGGTCAGTGTGATGTTCAGAGCGACGTCGCCTTTGAACAGATGACTGTACAGGCTTGCCGTGGTACCGCCAGGAGAGGCGGCAAGCACCATGAAGCCTACGGCGATCACCGGGTCGGTTCGCAGAACCTTTACGAGCAACAGGCAGAGAAGGGGCAGGGCGATAAGCTGAACGAGAAGTCCTATAAACACGGCTCGCGGATACTTAAAAACCCGGCGAAAATCGTCGGGCGTGAGCGTGAGCCCCAGGCCCAGCATGATGATGCCGAGAGAGACCGGCAACAGTATTGTTGTTATGAAGCTCTGTTCCATGGTTGCGTGGCCGCTCCTCTAATCTGTCAATAACCTGTAAAAGCCGGCTTCTTGCTTTCGAGGTAAGAAGTCATCGCCTCGCGAAGATCGGCACTGTCAAGGATAGAGGCCTGAAGGTCAATCTCAAGATCCTCGCTATCGCGGATCGGCAGGAAGGCTCCCTGGCCGATGACCTGCTTCGTGATACCGATCGTGCGCGGTGCCAGACGCAGAAATTTTTCGGCCAGCTTTTTGACGGCGTCGTCGAGCTGATCGGGCGGAACCACTCTGTTTATCAGGCCGTATTCAAGGGCCTTCTCTGAGTTAAATTTTTCAGCAAGCAAGACGATCTCTTTCGCGCGCTGGATTCCCGTCAGACGGGTGATGCGTTGCGTGCCCATAAGCACCGTTAATCCGAGCTTAACGAGAGGCATGCAGAAGACCGATTTCTCGCTCGCTATGCGAAAATCGCAGCATAGAGAGAACATAAAGCCGGCTCCCATGCAGAATCCCTTTATCTTTGCGATCGTCGGTTTTTTCAGGCGCTCAAACCGATCAAAACACTCCTGCATATGCCGCATATTCGATCGGAAATCCTCTTCGCTTACGTCGGTAATCTGCTTGAGTATGTCGGTATCCATGCCGGCCGAGAAATGTGTTCCTTCGCCCGAAACGATTACGACCCAGATAGACGGATCGTTATCAATGCGCTCGCAGAGGTCGACAAGTTCGTCAAGCGATTCCAGATCAAAGACGTTCATACGATCCGGACGGTTCAGCATAAGAGAGATGGAATGATTCTCTTCGTCTTTTGCTACGATCCATTTTCTATAGTTATACATGACCTGCTCCTGTTTGCTCCGTCAGCGCGGAGGCACCGGGTCTTCCGGTACCTCCGCGAAAATCGACCATGTTCACGAGAACATGCGATCGATTTCTTTGCTGTATTTTTCCTGCACTCGGTTCCGCTTCACTTTTTGTGTTTGTGTGAGTTCGTCGTTAACGGCGAACTCACCGCCAAGTATATGAAATGTAGTCACGCGCTCGAAGGCCTTGTAGCCCGTCTCCTGAGAAACGTATTTCTTGATTTCTTCGCGCACAAGCTTTGCGATCTCTTCGCTTTGGTTGAGCGCCTCTTCCAGCCGTTCTGGATCGGAGGGGGCGCTGCCGTTCAATAAAGGAAGCAGTTTTTCGCGGTTTGGTACAATCAGAGCTCCCAGGGTCTTGCGATCCTGCCCGACAACGACGACGTGCGTGAAGTATTCGCTCTGCTTGAGTGAATTCTCTATAGGCTCTGGTTCGACGTTTTCACCTCCGGAGAGTACGATCGTGTCTTTGGCCCGGCCCGCGAATTTCAGGTCGCCCTGTGCCGTCCACATCAGCAGGTCGCCGGAATTCAACCAGCCCTCTGCATCGATGATGGCAGCCGTCTTTTCGGGTTCTCTGTAGTATCCTTTCATGTTATGCGGGCCTCTATGCAGGGCGACGCCTTTAATACCGGGTTCGGTGATCGTTTCTTTTCTGTCGTTAACCAATCTGATCTCGACGCCTGTTAACGGTCGGCCGACCGTTCCCGTGACGAAGCGGTTCAGATGGCGTATCGTCGACACACCGGAGTTTTCGGTCATGCCATAGACTTCAAGAAGCGGCAGACCGATCGAGTGGAAGAAGCGATCGACTTCGGGTTGAAGTGCTCCGGCTCCGGCGAAGGCGAAGCGAACACGACCACCGAGAACGGCCAGAATCTTACGAAGAAAGAGTCGCGCGATAAGTGCGGCGGGAAGCAGAGCAAGCACGATCAGCGCAGCAACGGGGATTCTGACTATCTGACTCAGGCTGCGACGTGCCGTCAGACGGGCCTGACGATCAAGCACTGTATCGAGGGCTGCGCGAAACGAGGAGGCCGTTCTCACGAATAGCTGAAACAGAAAACGCGAAAAGGCCGCACTTCCCTTTAATTGATCAAGTATCTTGCCGTAGAAATTCTCCCACACTCGCGGAACTGTAAAGAGAAAGGTGGGGCGTATCGCTTTCAGATCTCGTGCCAACTCGGCGACGGTGGTGAAGGCGACGGCCGCTCCACTGTAAAAGCAGATCGTTTCGAACATGCGTTCGCCGCTATGCCACGGCGGAAGAAAGCCCATCGTAATGTCGCCTCTGCCCACCGTCACGCCGGTCTTCACGAATTCCTTATGCAGCGTGGCAACCTCCCAGAGCATACTGCCGTGCGTGAGCATGACGCCCTTGGGCACGCCGGTCGTTCCGGACGTGTAGATGATCGTTGCCAGATCCTCCGGCTTTACTGCTTCGCCGCGCTGGGCGTATTCCTTTTCGAGGGAGTCGTCAGTCGCTACCGATTGAATGAGCTCTTCAATCGTGCGAACCTTCAGATCGCCTGAAGCGGCGTTACCCGAAAAGAGGATGATCTCGCGAATCGTCGAAATCGACTTGATGACAGGAAGAAACTTCGCAAGCACCTTCTCGTTTTCAACGAATAGCATACTGCATTCCGCATGATTGAGGATGTAGGTGATATCATCGGCAGTGGCGTCGCTTCCGCGAGGAACGTCGACGCAGCCGATAGACGTGATGGCCATGCTGACGCGAAGCCATCTCGGTCCGACGTCGGCGATGATTCCGATACGATCGCCATGTTTCGCTCCAATGCTAAGCAGGGCCTTTGATAGCGACCGGCTTTCGGCCGTAAATTCACGAAAAGAGAAAGGCGAGTATGCTTTCTTCGAACTCTTAACGTACTGAGCGGGACTGTCGCCGTACAGTTCATCGGCCTTTTTCAGAAGATGATAGTGAGAGCGAACGGAAAGTTCCATAGATCGTTACCTGATATCCATGTGATTGAGCAGGATGAAATCGCGCAACTTAAGAGGCAGAATCCTGTTTAAAAAAAGGAAGAAGGTGCTCATGCCATCCACCTGATTGAACAGAGACGGTCGCTTCGCTTCAAGCACGGCTACGATGCGGGGCGCCGCTTCGTTTGGTTTCGTCGCCGTTTTGATCAGCTCTTTATCGCGTTCGAGGAACCTGCGAACACGTTCGAAGTAAGGCGAGGCCGGATGCGGAAGCCTGTGAACCTTCGCGGCGAATCCTGTCGATACCTGTGCCGGCTCTATCAGAGCGACCTCGATATTATAAGGCTGCACCTCAAAGCGAATCGATTGAACAAGCCCTTCGATTGCGAACTTCGACGACGAATAGATCGATTCGAAAGGAAAGGGAATCTGGCCGACAAGAGAAGACATGGCGACCAGCTTACCGGCACGCCGTTCGCGCATACCCGGCAGAAAGAGCTGGAAGAGGCGGGCGCATCCGATGACGTTGATGTTAAAACATTGCAGGGCTCGTTCCAGATCCACTTCTTCGAAGGCGCCAAAGAAGCCGATGCCTACGTTCGAAAGAACGGTGTCGACGTGGCCGTGACGTGCGATTACGCTATCGCGGAACTTCTGAAGCCGCTTAGCGTCGGTAATATCAAAACTCTCGAGCAGATGCTCGACTTTCTGAGCGGTAAGCTCTTCGCCCAATGTGCGGATCGCTTCGGCGTCGATATCAAAGCCGCACAGTATATAATCCCGCTTTGACAGGAGCAAGGCGACTTCTCTTCCCATCCCCTGGCCGATTCCGCTGATCACGATGACCTTTTTCATTTTAATCTCTCCCCCAGTTCCTGCATCGACGTATCGAATGCAGGGAACAATAGTTTGTATCCGTGGTTTTTTAGTTTAGAGTTATCCATTATATAATCAGAATAGAGGTATTTAACGGCCTCCAGTTCGAGATCGGGAATCTTGCCACGAAGCGCCGCAACGGCCCCTTCGACGCGGGCGACGATCTTTAACAGTGCCAGCGGAACATGTACGGGTTTGATCCTGGATCGGAATACCTGAGCCGAGAGCCGTAGCGCCTCTTCAAGCGTGGGGGACGAATCGTCAGATACGTTGAAAATGTGCCCGGCCGCATCGTCTCGCTGAGAGAGAAAGATGGCCGCGTTGCTCACGTCTTCGACGCGAACGTTTGCCAGTTTCTGCTTGCCGTTTCCCGGAATTCCAGGAATGTCAGAAGGACGAGAGAATACCTTGCCCGCTCCATCATTACATCCTGGCCCATAGACCGTACAGGGACGCAGGATTACGGCCTGCAGCCCTTCGGCGATGCGACGACGCACAATTGTTTCACCGTCGAATTTGCTCTGTCCGTAGCTATCGGCGGGACGGCAGGGCGCCTCTTCGGAGAATGCGGTGCCGTTATACAGTCCATAAACGCTGCTCGAACTCATGTGCACAAAACGCTGCACCTGCTTTTTCATGGCGAGCTCGGTGATGACCTCGACCGCATGAACGTTTACAGGTCTGAGCTTCTCATAAGGCGTGCTCAGATTGCAGATGCCGGCAACATGAAAGATGCGGTCGACCCCTTCAAGAAGCGGTGTTACGTCGTCGCGGTTGCGCAGATCGGCCTGCATGAATTGAACGCTGGCGGGCAGTCGGGCCGGCGCCCTCATGTCGGTGGCGCGCACGGTGACGCCTGAGTCTGCCAGAAGGCTGACGATATGCGAGCCGATAAATCCGCCGGCGCCCGTGACGAGAGTGATCTTATCGTACTTCATTTTCAGAACCTGTAAGAGGGACGCAACACCTCACGCGAGATGTTGTTCAACATGACCTCGGAACTTCCGCCGCCTGCGAGAAGTGACTTCACTTCGCGAACATAGCGGTCGTACGGCTTATCACGGTAACAGGCATGGCTTCCTGTCATCGTGAAGGCCTTATTCACCGTTTCATCGGCGACGACGCCGGCCAGATACTTGGCAATCGACGTTTCGAGATCATGCTTGCGACGTTGATCGTGCAGCCAGGCGGCCTTGTTTCGCGCCAGCTTGGCCGCTTCCAGTTCGGCCGTCAGCTTCGCTATGATCCACTGTATACCCTGAAAGTCGCTGACGCGGTTTTTACCGACCTTGCGGCTTTTCGTGAATTCTACAGCGCGGGCAAGACATCCTTTCGCCACTCCGATGAGCTGCGAGGCGACGCCGAGTCGGCTGAGCTTGAAGATCGCGAGAAAAGTCTCGATACCGCGACCATCGCGACCGAGAAGGTTCTCGGCCGGAACGCGACAGTTCTCGAAGATGATGTCATACATGGGGGCGGAACGCAGGCCGATAGGGTCCTGCTTCTTATAGCTGATGCCCGGAGTATTCTTGTCGACGATCAGTTCGGTTAATCCGTTTGCCGTCTTCACAAGAACCATGAGCATGCCGGCTTCTTCGCCCAGATTGATATGCACCTTCAGGCCGTTTACGATATAGGAGTCCCCCGATTTTTCGGCGATCGTCTGAATGTTCTCGAAGGATGAGCCTGCATCGGGTTCAGAGATGGCCTGCGCCGCAAGCATCTCTCCGCTGGCCAGAGCGGGCAGATACTTTTCTTTCTGTCGATCCGTTCCCATAGCAAGAAGTCCCTGCTGCGCCTGAACAAGGTTCTGAGGACCGTAGATCATCTCGGCAGCCGTTTCTTCCATGATGATGGAGTATTCGATGGCCCCTTTTCCCATGCCGCCGTACTTTTCGGGCACGATGACGCCTGTCCAGCCGCGACGCCCGAGCTCGTGCAGTACGTCCCAGCAGAAAACGCTCTGCTCTTCTTCGGTGATCCGCAGCGGATTGAGCGCGGCTTCGCGCGCAAAGGCCTCCACCTCTTTCTGTAATGCCTGTTGTGATTCGTTAAAGTAAAAATCCATCTGTGTTCTCCTTATTGTTTCGTGAAACCGTTACCGGGGAGGGTTTTCATATCATCCGTCTTAATTCGTTACTGTGAAACCTCGCGAGTTTAGCGGCGACGGCATAAACCGTAAGACTCGGGTTAACGCCAAGACCGGTCGGGAAGAGAGAGCCGTCGATAACGGCCAGATTCGCTATATGGTGATGGCGTCCATGTGTGTCGACGACCGACGTTCGCTCGTCTACACCCATGGCGCAACCTCCAAGTGGATGTGTGGAGTTGACGAATGTGTTAGGCGAGCGGATGGGCATATCTGTGATCGCCTCTTTCGCATCGTTCCACGAGCGAAAGGGCCGAACATCGTTGTTTGCCGGAGTCACCGTCTCGGCGCCGGCGGCAAACTGACATTCGGCCATCGACAGATAGGAACGTCGAATGCCGTCTTTGATGAAATCGCTGAACGGATAATCGAGTATTCCCTGTCCTCGTTCATTGAGCGAAACGACCCCACCCTGGCTCTGCTCGTTGAATCCGTCGCGAATCTGCGACACGAGGATATGTACTCGCGAAAGATTGCGGGCATATTCCTCGAAGTCATTGCCCACGATCTTGCGGAAATTCATCATCACCACAGGCTGCGCACCGACGGCCTCGATATTATATCCAGCACGACCACTCACTCCGTCGGCAAAGAGAAAATGATCCGACGCCACCGACTGCGGGGCTCCCGTGAACGGTGCGATCGCATCGGGCATGATGGCGATCGAATAGTTATGCATCTGCACGAACGTACGTTTCCCCGTGAGGGCGTGCGGATCGGGAAAGTCCGATCGCAGGAGCAGAGCAGGCGTGTTGATGGCGCCGGCGCTTGATACATAGAGCTTTGCACGAATGCGAATCTTCACCGATTGTTCAGCAGTGCCTTCTGGATTGAGCGCATGGCAGAGAAGCTCGTTAATTCGATCGCCCTTCCATTCGAAGCGAACGGCGCGGCTGCGATAGAGAAGCGTAGCATTCCTTTTCAGAGCTTCAGGAATGGTCGTGATGAGCATGCTCTGCTTCGCGTCGGTAGGGCATCCAAGGCCGCAGAAACCCAGAGCAAAGCAGGACTTCACGTTCCGCGGAATATTGCGATAAGACCAACCGAGTTTTTCAGCACCTGTGGCAAGCAAGCTGTTGTTTACGTTATGCGCCGTCCAGTCGGTAACGTGCAGGCGTTTTTCGGCCCAGTCGTAAAAAGGAGCCATATCCTCTGATGAATAACCCTCGATTTTCAGCTGACTCTTCCAGAAGTCGAATGTCTGCGGCGGAGTGCGCAGGCAGGTCGTCCAGTTAACGACGGTTGAGCCTCCGACCGTGCGGCCCTGTGCCACGGAAAACTCATGCCCTTTGGTTGAGCGATTGCCGCCATCGTAATAAAGCTTTTGAAACGTCTCCATCTCTTTCAGCTTGAAGTCCTCGCGCTGCGCAAGACCTCCTTCTTCGATGATGATGACGCGAAATCCGGCCTGTGTCAGGATTTCAGCGGTGATGCCTCCTCCGGCGCCGCTGCCGACGATGACGGCATCCGCTTCGAGCGTGATATCTTTTTCGAGCCTGGAGGCATCGATAGCATTTGCATAGGGATTATTCATACATTATCTCCACTTAACGTTAGCCACCCACGAAGGATCTGTGTATCCCACTATGCCCCAGGATTCTGGCTGATCAAAAAAGGCCATTGATGACATCGACTGTAGAAAGGTGGCAATCGACCGAAAGAGGGTTAAGCGGCTTGTGAGCCAGGAATCCAGAAACTCGACGATATCTTCGGGATCGGCCTCTTCCCATTCGCTGAAGAAGCCTGCAAGCAGCCAGCGCACGGGGGCGACGCTCAAAAAATCAAATGCCTCAAGCAGCTCGCCCTGTATATGCTCGGGCTGTGCATGCAGATAGGCGTCGGTCGATTGCACCAT
>SWCA01006704.1_pt2 | contig 12940 bp, 7 predicted proteins | sample 4692961 | NCBI WGS metagenome assembly SWCA01 (sample SAMN10267275, study PRJNA491770) | bioreactor metagenome | isolation source: DHS bioreactor inoculated with | place: Japan: off Shimokita Peninsula
GTAAAGCGTGAACCATCGTATATATTACTTGTTTCTCTATAAGGCGAATCTGTTCCAGAAACATCATGATGGTCCCGACCCAAAACCACATAACCAATGTCTCCTTTCGCAATTGCGTTATTGAAAGCTTCTGCAATTTTCATTCGTCCTTCAGCATCAGCATATAAAATTCTTGCTTGAGAACCAACTACCAATTTGTTTTCTTGAGCTCCTTTGATCCACTGGATATTGTCTGCCATTTGTTGCTGGATTTCTTTAGGGGAATTCATCTTAATCTCTTCCAGAACTTGACAGGCAATAGCATCTGTTTTTTCTAAATCTTCAGGTTTTCCGGAGGCACAAACCCAACGGAACGGTCCAAAACCATAATCGAAACACATAGGTCCCATAATGTCCTGTACATAGCTAGGGTATTTAAATTCACGACCTATACTTGGGTTTGTTGCCATGACATCTGCTCCTGCCCGAGAAGCTTCCAATAGAAAAGCATTTCCATAATCGAAAAAGTAAGTTCCTTTTTCTGTGTGTTTGTTAATGGCTTTGGCATGTCTGCGTAGCGTCTCCTGAACTTTTTCTTTAAAAAGTTCTGGGTTGTTTGCCATCATATGGTTGGATTCTTCAAATGATAGACCAACAGGGTAATAGCCTCCAGCCCAAGGGTTGTGAAGTGAAGTTTGGTCGCTACCTAAATCTATGCTAATATTTGCTTCATCGAATTTTTCCCATACATCCACAACATTTCCTAAATAGGCGATGGAAACTGTTTCTTGTTCAGCTTTTGCTTTTTTAACTCTATTAACTAAAGTGTTTAAATCTGTTATTTTTTCGTCTATCCATCCTTGATCCAAGCGCACTTGGGTTATTTTAGGATTTACTTCGGCACAAACCGTTATACAACCAGCAATATTACCAGCTTTTGGTTGTGCACCACTCATACCACCTAAACCAGAAGTTACAAACAAATGTCCTTTAGGAGGTTTGTTAATTTTTCTAAACCCATTTAAAACGGTTATGGTTGTTCCATGAACAATACCTTGAGGTCCAATATACATATAGCTTCCAGCTGTCATTTGTCCATATTGTGTGACACCCAAAGCATTGAATTTTTCCCAATCATCTGGTTTGGAATAATTAGGGATCATCATGCCATTGGTAACCACAACCCTTGGAGCGTCTTTATGGCTTGGAAACAATCCCATTGGGTGACCAGAGTACATAACAAGAGTTTGTTCATCTGTCATTTCCGCTAGATACTTCATGGTAAGCCTGTATTGGGCCCAATTTGAAAAAACAGCTCCATTCCCACCATAGGTAATCAACTCATGAGGATGTTGTGCTACGTCATGATCCAAATTGTTTTGAATCATGAGCATGATGGCTGCTGCTTGTTTGGATTTTGCAGGATATTGGTCTAATGGTCTAGCGTAGATTTCGTAATCAGGACGAAACCGATACATATAAATTCTACCGTAAGTTTCTAATTCGTTTTTAAATTCAGGAAGTAATGTTTCGTGATGTTTTTTATCGAAATAGCGAAGGGCATTGCTAAGCGCCAATTTTTTTTCCTCAACCGTTAGAATGTTCTTTCTATTTGGTGCATGGTTGATATTTGGATTGTATGCTTTTTCTTTTGGTAAGTTTTCTGGGATACCTTCAAGTATTTGGTCTTTAAATGTCATAGGTTCAGTATTCAGTAATAAATGTTTTTTATTGTTAAATCCATAAGGACAGTGTCTGCAGCCACTCTCGCAACAATAGCCTCTTTTTAGGTGATATTGTTCTGTAAAACAGCGATAACCTTCAGGTGTTAGGTAATAATCGCCTTCTTCTATTGGAACAAATTTTTTCATGTTGCAAAGATAATGTATTTTAGAAAAGTTATCGTGTATTAAGCTAAAAGTAACTTGTTTGGTTTCTAGCTGATGTTTTATAATTGGAAATTTATTTTTTTAAAGCTTTGAATAGCTCTTGTGATTAAATAGTTCGAATATGGTTGTGGTTTCAAAATATATAGTTCCAAGAGGTTTTACTGGAATTGCCCTGTTCCCTTTTGTGTTTTTAAGACATGCCAGCTTAAAAGAAGATGTTTTGTTAATGAATCATGAACGGATTCATTTAAGGCAGCAACTGGAATTATTGATTTTACCTTTTTTTGTGTTTTATGTTTTAGAGTTTATTTGGAGGTTCCTACAATATAGGTCTTGTTATTTAGCTTATAAAAATATTTCTTTTGAACGGGAAGCCTATACAAATGAAAAAGACCTTAACTATATGGAGTCAAGGTCTTTTTGGGGTTTTGTTGGTTATTTGTAATCTTTACTTTAATATAATTTTTTGTGTTTTTTGGAGACCATTGCTTATAGTGGCCCTTACAATATAAGTGCCATTGGAGAATGAAGGGTTGTTTATAATAATTTCCTTTTGGTTAACACTCATATCTTGATACAGGATACGACCTAAGACATCAAAAACAAAAATGGTTTTAATTTGCTCCAGTTCAGAAGTAACTTTAATAAAATTGTTGTTTGGTGCTGAAATGAGTAAGCCATTCAACAGGGTTTCTTCTGTAATGTTTAAAGCATTATTGGTGTATCGTAAAATAAATCGACTGTTGAAAGTCCCAATGTTTGAATTAAAACTGTAAGGGGTGTTTCTTAAATCGTGAATGATGTTTAAATAAGTGTCTTCTAAAAAGATGTCCTGGTTAGTATTGCTAAATAAACCATCTATTGAATTTATGGCAATGGTATAGTTTCCGTTTTCAGGAATTACCAGTCCTAAAGGAACAGTATCACTTACATCAAAAGGAAGACTTCGACCTTGAATGGACATTTTGTCTTCATTGATTAAAGAGTAGAATCTGATGGAAGTTTTACTTAAATCAAAACCATCATAAAGTCTATCTTCACCATTGGTAGCATTTTCAACATAGCCCACTAAAATAGAATTGGCATGGTTGTTAGGTGCAATTAAATCCAACCAAATCCTGTGCCTTTCAATAGTATTTCTGTTTATATGAGGTTTTGGTCTTTGCATGACTCTGAAAAATTCATTGTTTGCGTAAGGAGAAGGATTCAGTGGATCTGTATCGTCGTAACGCATGTTGTTGTTGAAAACGACACTGGACCCAGTTGTTGATGCATTATGGTCCATAAGTACAAAAAAGGCTTGTCCAGAAGCTATGTTGCCGTTAAAACCTGGAGGATTAGCTCCTGTATTATTAAATGCTATATAGTTATTTGGATTATAATTATACACATAATCACCATAAAAAGGGTCATTGACTAAATTACTTGGTAAATTAAGATGGTTCCACAAATAAATTGTGCCTGTGATGGCAGGATTTGGGTTGTCTGTACTGATAATGCTGGCGTTTTGAGTTATAAACTTGGTAGCAGAAATGGATGAAGGATATGGGTTTCCTACCAAGTTCCAGTTATCATCCAATTCGGTTGCCATGGTATTTCCAGCTCCTGGGTAATCACCTCCACTATAATTGCCATGTGTAATGTTGTGAGAAATAATGCCATTTCTGGCAATACCAGTGAATTCGACAGTGTTTAAAGCAGGAGTTGTTTCTGGTGATGTTCCTGAAATACCTCTAACAATATACCCTTTTCCTGGTAACATTACTTCGGTAGTGTTTTGCCAAGTGCCATAATGACCGATGCCATTGCTGGCAACAGTAGGAATCCAGTGCCAAATTAGGTTATTGTTTGTGCCTGGTGAAACATTGGTGACGTTAAAACCATTTACAGGAGAAGACCAGTACACATAGTTTAAATTGGTAAGGCTATTTACATTTCGTTGCATTTGTATGTTGCCTACATTATTGTTAGGAGGCGAGTTGTTTATCTGAATTAAATTTCCGTCGTCCCTAATAATGATCTTACCATAAGGAGCTATGGCATCTTCAATATAAATATTGTCTGTTACAATTAAATTTGATTCAGAAGTTAATTCTAAATAGCCATTTGACAAGACCCTTAAAGATCTGGCAAGTCCAGGAGGTGGAGGGGTTGGTGGCCCACCAATAACAATAGGGGAATTGTTGTTCGTTGTATTTAAGTCTGGAATTATAACGCAATCCGATGAGGTGGGTATGGCGTTACCGGACCAGTTGGCAGGAGTATACCAGTCTGTATTGACGGTTCCTCTCCATACTTTTCTGTTATCATTTACCACGATTTCATCTGTTAAATTAATTGTGCCTGAACAAGTATTAAAGCTAGCAACTGCAAAATAGGTGCCTCCAGTACTCACTGTTACACTGTTATCAGGATTTGAAGCAATAACATTGCTTGCATTTATTGATCCTTGATACCATGTCACTGTTGAGGGGGTTACATCAGCGCCATTAGGAGTGAAACGCCAAGCTTCGTTAGTTGTTTCCCAGTTAGTGTCAAGACCGTTTCTGCATGGAGCTACTGCGTATTGATTATTAGGCCCTAAAGGTGTTATGTCACCTTGAATACCAACAATAGCATTGCCATCATTCCATGGGTATACATTTCCATTTTCTATTAACTTTGTTTCTATAAACACTTCAATAATGTTGGTCGCTTCATGTAATACAATCATTCCAGTATATAGCCTTGAGGCATCACCAAACATAGGGATATCTGTCCAAGAAACTTGAAATTGTCTACAAGGAGCAGTTCCAATGGTTCGGCTTTTAATTGGAGCTCCAGTTAAACCTGATGGGTCAATATCATGATATACACCATATATGGTTTGTTCGAATAAAGCACCAGCAGTACTAGGAAGATTATTGTTAAAACTCCAACCACATGAACTCCCTGGTACAATACTGTTGTCAAAAGTCGTCATGCCATTAGCGCCTACCAAAGTTTGAGTGTAAGTATTATCGTAAAAACAAAAAGGAAATCCAATATTGGTTCTAGATGTAGCCCAAACATCATCTGTATTGATTACTTGCTGATTTCCTCCCAAGATAGGGAAATCATAATCCGGAGCAGGGTTTGGATATATTATTTGCTCTACAATGTAACTAGTTGTTTCCTTTAAGTTTGGGTTTGCGGATAAGGTTACTGTATCAGTAGAGCAGTCTATATTAGCACTAGGATTCAATATAAAAGGGGAAGCAGCAAAAGGGTCATTGCCTTGTTCGTCTATTATAATAGTTGGGCACAGGGTTGGGGTGTTTACAATATTAGTGCAACCTGTATTGAAATTAGTATTAATCCATGCACCATTATCGGTTGCATTGCATACACTTCTTACAAAAACATAATATGTGGTTCCTAAAGTTAGGCCTGTTAAATTAATGCTAGTGCCTGTTGTGGTTCCTGTAATATCACCAGCAGGAGTGCCAACCGTATTATCAGTTGAGATAATATATTCATAGCCGTTGTTGGGTGGTGGGGTAGGAGCTGACCAATTAACAGTAGTAGTTGTGGTAGTTGTAACAATAGCAGTAAGGTTTTGTGGGTTGGCAGTACAATTTAAAGTTAATACAGTTACTGTATAATCTTCCGCCTCACCATAATCAAATTCTCCACAAGCAGGAGCAGGATTGCTAAGATATGCATTTCTAATACGCATTCTGTAATTTCCGGGAGTCTGACCTCCAGGGATTGTTACTGTTCCTAATGTTGCTGGTGTTGCAAGATACCCAGTAGATATAACATTTTCACCAGTATCATTAAAGTCACCATCATCGTTCCAGTCTACCCATACATTATAACCATAAGTACTGGATGGATGCGTTGCATTAAGTGTGAAGTTAGATCCAGGATATTGACTTACAAAGATTGATGTATAGTCTGTATATTCAGAAAAACCTGTTGGTGTGTTGTTAATGTCTGCAACACCACCTGATGTTGTAACACCACTAATAAAGTATGAGGTTGAATTTGTGTTTGTTGGTGTACAATAAGAAATTGCCGAAGCAAATGTTCCGGTAGAAGAGTTAGCACTTAATCCAGAATTCGTGCATGTTACTACCAAACGCCATGTTCTAACTACTCCCAAAGCAGGTGCTGTCATTCCAGTAAGTGCAGCATAAGATGCTGTTGCTGTGCCTTGGTTTACCCAAGGAGCTCCACCAGTATCACTGTATTGCCATTGATAGGTAAGACCAGTGCCTGTTGTGTAGCCAGTTGCAGTTACGCCATAGGTAGAACCTGGATTTCCAGATGTAGGGTTTACCGTTACGATACCGCCAGTTGGTGTACTTGAGCAAGGAGTTAAGGCTATAACTGTTAATCTATAATCTTCAGCTTCACCAAAACCTATACTTGTACATGGATCTGGATTTAAATTGTTCCACCATGCTCTAATTCTCATCCTGTAATCTCCAGCTATTGTTGTTCCCGGAATAGTTATTGTGCCTGTATGTCCTGTTTCCGTTGTTGCTGCATTATATAAGCGTTCAGTTGTTTCAAATGTTCCATTACTATTTAAATCTACCCAAATACTAAAACCGTGATATCCTCCATTATAGGTCTCTGTGAAGTTTAACAAACCACCAGCAACCTGGCTAGCCGAATGTGTTGCATAAAAATTACCGTATCCAGTTCCTGATAATCCACCGGAAGGATTATTGATATTGGTAATACCTCCAGTTGTTGAAAAATTTGATATATAATCTAAACTGTTTGTAGTTACTGGTACACAATATGTAATTGCAGATGTAAATGTTCCTGTTGAAGAATTTGCACTAGATGCAGATGCTGTGCAGGTGACCCTTAAACGCCATGTTTTAACGACACCTAAAGCCGGAGCTGTTTGACCTGTAAGTGCTGCATATGATGCTGTTGCTGTACCTTGGTTTATCCATGGAGCACCACCAGTTTCACTATATTGCCATTGATAGGTAAGACCTGTGCCTGTTGTGTAGCCAGTTGCAGTTACATTATAGGTAGAACCTGGGTTTCCAGAAGTAGGGTTTACTGTTATTGTTCCACCTGTTGGTGAGCCTGAACACGTAGGAGGGGCTTGACTTGTAAGTGTAATGTTGTCAACTGCTGCCGGTGGATTGTATGTTCCACTGCTGTCTTGTTTCCATTGGAAAACTAAATACTTTGTTGTTCCAGCATAAGCGGCAGGTAAAGTAATGGAAACGTTTTGCCAACTTGTTTGTTGATTATACCAGTCAGCACCAACACGTTCTGCATCAAGATTTTCGGTTCCAGCAGTCGGTATAGTATTCGATACAAACACTTTTAGATTGTCCCAATCGGAAAAAGACCCTTCTCCATTTGCTTTCCAATGAAAAGATAAATTAATAATTGTTTCTCCTACAGGGAATGCTATGGCTCTATATAAATGTTGAACCCTAGGCTGATCTCCTAAATAGTTGTTATTGGTGCCATTATTTCTAGAGATGTATGCTGATTTTGTGCCAGCATAAAAAGTTGCTGTTCCATTAGCCCAACCTCCTCTACCTGTTCCAGCCTGAGAAGTTGACCAACCATTAAGAGCTGTTGCGTCTTCAAAACCACCATTGTTTACTGTTGGAGAAATATGTGTTGTCTGCCCAAACCCATTAAAAGAAATTAAAAACAAAAAGATACTTAAAGAGTAAAAACTTTTTAAGAGAGAGAGAGTGTATTTTTTTATCATGAGCTATTAATTAATTATATAAACAAGTAAACTTATTTATAAATGTTCTTAGTTTAGGAAAATTAAAAGCAAGGTTGCTTAGGCTTTGCTATAAACAACAAAAGGTCAAGAGATTGTAGATTCTGGGAAATCTTTATAATGTATTATTCAATATATTTTTACAAAATAAATATTGATTACGCATAAAATTAACATTTAAAATGTTGAAATCAATAATGATATCTTGTTTTTATTAAATAATTATTAACATAAAAATAAATATTTTATTCAGCCAATATATGAACCAAGGGCCTTTTCGATAAAATGTACTAAAAACAAGACAAGATGGGTTGATTAATGAAAATAAAATCAATTTTGTAAACCCTTATTTAACAATTAGCTATTGCTATATTTGTAATTGGTAAAATTTAAAGTTAAGCTATAGGTGTATTTCATTAAAGATCAAGAGAACATTCATGTTAGGGAACAGGTTTTTATTAAACCAGATTATTTAAACCATCCATTTATTTCGGGTAATAAATACAGAAAGTTAAAATATAACATTCTTGAAGCACAACGGTTTCAAAAAACAAGATTATTAACTTTTGGTGGCGCTTATTCCAATCATATTGCTGCAGTGGCAGCTGCTGGAACCGAGTTTGGTTTTAAAACGATAGGAGTTATTAGAGGCGAAGAATTGGTAGCTAAAGTCGCTGACAATCCAACCTTGTCTTTTGCAAAAAAGCAAGGGATGCACTTTCATTTTGTGTCAAGGGAATCCTACAGACTTAAAGTTACAAATGATTTTATTGAGTCACTAAAATCCAAGTTTGGGGATTTTTACCTTATTCCAGAGGGAGGCACCAATAAATTGGCTATAAAAGGTTGTGAAGAAATATTAACAGAGAATGATAAAAATTTCGATTTCATATGTTGTTCAGTAGGAACTGGAGGTACTATTAGCGGTCTTATAAATTCAAGTGGTTCCTCGCAGAAAATTCTTGGTTTTCCTGCTCTTAAAGGTGAATTTTTGAAAGAAGAAATTAGTAAGTTTGCAAATAATCCCAATTGGGATTTAATTTCGGACTATCATTTTGGAGGTTATGCCAAAATAAATACCGAATTAATCAGTTTTATTAATGAATTCAAAACTCAATATGGTTTGCCTTTAGATCCGGTTTATACTGGAAAAATGATGTTTGGCGTTTTCGATTTGATGCGTCAAGGATATTTTCCGAAAGGAGCTAAAATTTTAGCCATTCATACAGGTGGCTTGCAAGGAATTCAAGGAATGAATGATGCATTAAGAAAAAAGAAATTACCAATACTTAATTAAAGATTGATGAAAAAAATTATATGGCTTTTGGTTGTTAGTATGTTTGTGTTTAGTTGTGGTTCAAGTAAAAAAACAAGTTCCAAGCGTGTTAAAGGCAGTACAAAAACGGAACGGGTTGTAAAAGATACCAGGACCAAACCAAATAGTCCAAAAGAAACACCCAAAGAAACAGTGGTAATTGAAAAAACTCCAGAGAGAGTTCCTACTTCCACAGATGATTATATAGCCATTTTTGCTCCTATTGCTCAAGAAGAAATGCGTTTATATGGTATTCCTGCCAGTATAACCTTGGCTCAAGGAATTTTGGAATCTGCTTCTGGTAAAGGGCGTTTGGCTGTGGAAGCCAACAATCATTTCGGGATTAAATGTCACGAATGGACTGGAGCTAGAATTTATCATGATGACGATGCCTCTCAAGAATGTTTTAGAAAATACAACGACGCTAAATATTCGTACAGGGACCATTCATTGTTTTTAACAGGAAGGTCCCGTTACCAAAAATTATTTCAATTAAATATTAACGATTATCAATCCTGGGCCAAAGAATTGCGTGCAGCAGGTTATGCTACCGATAGAAGGTATCCAGAAAAACTTATCAGTTTGATAGAACGCTATCAACTTTACAAATACGATGAAGTGGTTACTGGCCAAACAGCTTCTAGAGTAGCTGTTAAAGCAGAAGATACCCATATAATCATTAAGGGTGACACCTTGTATTCTTTGTCCAAAAGATATCAAACAACAGTCGAAGAACTAAAAAGATTAAACAATTTAACCAGTAATGATTTAACTATAGGCGAGGTCTTAATAGTAAAATCCAATTAATAGTACATATGTTATACAAAAGAAGCAGTGCTTTGTTTGCCGAAGCAGAAACGGTTATTCCAGGAGGTGTCAATTCGCCTGTAAGGGCTTTTAAAGCTGTTGGGGGAACTCCAATTTTTATAAAAAAAGCAATGGGAGCCTATTTAATTGATGAAGATGACAATCAATACATAGATTATATAAATTCTTGGGGACCCATGATATTAGGTCATGCTCACAAACCGGTTGTGGATGCAGTTATTGAGAAAACAAAGCTTGGGACTTCCTTTGGAACTCCAACGGAAATAGAAACAAAAATTGCTCAATTGGCTGTGTCCATGGTTCCAAATATTGAAAAAATTAGATTTGTAAACTCCGGAACCGAAGCTTGTATGAGTGCCGTAAGGCTGGCCAGGGGTTATACAGGAAAAGACAAAATAATAAAGTTTGCTGGTTGTTATCATGGTCATAGCGATTCGTTTTTAATTCAAGCAGGAAGTGGGGCCGTTACTTTTGGAAGCCCAAATAGTCCTGGCGTTACTAAAGGTACAGCTCAAGATACTTTGTTGGCAACCTACAATAATATTGCCCATGTTGAAGAGCTTTTGGAAGCTAATAAAGGTGAAATTGCCTGTGTGATTTTAGAGCCTGTTGCAGGAAATATGGGATGTGTACCACCAAAAGATGGGTTTTTAAAAAAACTGAGAGACCTATGTACAGCACATGATGTACTGTTGATTTTTGATGAGGTCATGACCGGTTTTAGACTTGCAAAAGGTGGTGCTCAAGAACTCTATGGGATTCAAGCAGATCTTGTTTGTTTTGGAAAAGTTATAGGAGGAGGTTTGCCTGTTGGTGCTTTTGCTGGGAAAGCAGAGATTATGGATCATCTAGCACCTTTGGGGCCAGTGTATCAAGCTGGAACTTTAAGTGGAAATCCATTGGCTATGGCAGCTGGACTCGCCATGCTTTCGGAATTAAATCAGGATAAAGATATATATGCCCGTTTGGCTGACAAAACCGCATATTTGCATAAAGGATGTGCCGAAGTCTTGAAAAAACATCGCATTTCACATACCATAAATCGTGTTGGTTCCATGATTTCCATACATTTTTCTGAAACTGAAGTGGTTGATTTTGATACGGCAGCCGAAGGAAACAACGCTCGCTTTAAAGCTTTTTTCCATGGCATGTTAAAACAAGGAGTTTATATAGCACCAAGTGCTTTTGAAACTTGGTTTATTACAGATGCTTTAACTTACGACGACTTAGATAAAACCATTGCTGCATGTGATAAGGTATGCAGTGAGCTATAAAAAAAAAGCTATCTAATTTGTTTAGATAGCTTTTTTTTTAATTGTTTTTTTGCTCGTTCATGCTAGCTTTCTTTTTATTGTGCATTCTTTTTTTTCGATGTTCTTTTTTCTCTTTGCTCATTTTTTCCCATTTAGCATATTGGTCTTCATTAAGAATCTCTTTCATTTTTTTCTTCATTTCAATCTGCTTGTCAAGCATGTCATTTTTCATTTGAAGTTTTTCCTCTTTGCTCAATTCTTTGTTGGAGGTCTTGCCTTTGTTTTTCTTAGTTCTTAGCTCTTGCTTTTCTTTTCTAGCTTTGGCATTTTCAAGATGCAATGCCTCAACCTGTTTTTGTTGGGTTTCGGTTAAGTCCAAATCTAAAGTAAGTTGCTTGGTTTGTAACTGAGCTATTTCTTCAGGCGTGTAATCCTGCATGTTCTGTTTGCCATGCTTTTTTTCTTGAGCCTGTGTCAGGCTTGCTATGAATACCAATGTGATAAATGCGATTGCTTTCATTTTAATTATTTTTTATGTTTATGATAATAAGACTCTTAAAACACAAAATGGTTTAATTCCTTTAGAAGTTTGCTTCCTAAAAGATAGTTCCAATAATAAAATAAAAGAAAGATTTTAAAACCTATAAGGTATTTAAATAATCCCTCACTAAATCGTAGCCTTCTGGGTGCATCATGGTAGTGCCAATTAAAGGCATGCTAACGCCACTGAAATACATGGACATTCTTGCATCAATATTTAATTTGGATTCAAAAATATAAGAGTTGGCAAAAGGGGTCTCATAAGAGAGTCTTAAGTAAGATTGGTCGCCACAAAAACCACCATCGCTATGGCAATGTGCGCAATTCATGTCAAAATAAGCTCTGGCACGTTCTTCCAAAGTATAATTTACAGCATCTTCCCAATTTGGTAAAACAGAAACTTGAGATGCATCGGTTAAACCAGTTAGGTAATTGTTGGAAATCCAATTTTCCAATTGGTTATTACCATTTAAAGCTCTAAGTCTGGGGCCTATAGGTGTAATAACATTGCTGCTGTTGTGACAATCTATGCAATCTTGCGCCGAAGGGATAACATAATCCACAGTTTGAGTATTTCCGTTAGCATCTAAATAGTTTACAGGTACATTGCTGGTGGTATTGTCTAATACGGCATCGGTTTGCTCGGCATTCCATTTATAATTGCCCAATTCCCAAACACCATTTTTCTTGATTAAAATACGAGTTTCAATAAGTTGTTTTCCTTGAGTTGCATCTCTTTCATCGTTAAGGTAATAAAATGTTTTTGCCATAACCGTGTTATCTGGAAAGATAGGGAAACCATCATCCACATATTCCATGGATGTGCCATCAGGAAGCGCCAGGAGCCTTTGTTTATGGGCATAATCTGTAAAAAGGGTTGTGTTTAGGTTGTACACAAAAGCCCGATCGCTTGGTGTTAAATCGTTTAAGTTTTCAGTAAACAAATTAAGTTCAGATAAATTAGGCAAAAATTCTGGAACGACTTCAGGAGTTGGTTCTGGTGGTATTGGAGAATATATTGTATCGTCTGCTTCATCGGAGCAAGACAGGAAAAATAAGCTAATGGTTGCAAAATAAAGAAGCTGTTTCATAGTATGAATATGATGTTTTGAAAAGTGAAAATAGTAAAAATGTTTTATTGACAAATAAAAATGTCGATAAAAATCTGATATTTACTGTGTAAGCTTCGTCAAATCTGTTTTTTCAGCATCATATCATTTTCCATATTATCTCTGGACTTAGTTCAATAACTTTGGAATAAAATACTATTTTTGCCTCATGCAGCATCCTATTAAACCGTATATAAACGAGCATGTTTTTGAACAAGTCTTGGAACTTTTAAACCACGATCGTTTAACGGTTAAAGTAAAAAGTGAACGAAAAACCAGACATGGAGATT
>SWCA01003832.1_pt1 | contig 12886 bp, 15 predicted proteins | sample 4692961 | NCBI WGS metagenome assembly SWCA01 (sample SAMN10267275, study PRJNA491770) | bioreactor metagenome | isolation source: DHS bioreactor inoculated with | place: Japan: off Shimokita Peninsula
AGAGAATCAGGCATTGTGCTTGAAAAAACCCTACTTAATGGTTTGCTTTTTTATTATGTTATTATTCCTCATATATCATATTTAGTAACATCTATTAATTTTGTTTCTCCTATTCTATCAGTATTGAAATATTTTTGAAAGACAATCATAACTACACCAAAGGTTTCATGCTTATTCTTATGATAATGTTCTGTAGTATCGTTTAAAGCTCTATTTATGGCTTTTTTAAAATCCGACTCTGATGGAAGTGAATTAAATGTTACTCTTACATAAAACAACATTTTAGAATTTGTGTTTTTAAATTTTACAGGGATTCTTATTTTTTCAAGTAATGGATCTAATTTAAGTATCTCACTAAATAAATTATAGGATTCTGTAGCAATCAATTTTCTTATTAAAAGTTTATTTTCTGTTTTCATCTTACCTAGGTATGTAAACTATTGATATAGATGGTGTTAGACTTGTTTTTTTAAGTGTTTTTAAGTTACCTGATCTTACCCGAAAAATGTATCAATCTATACCTTAGGAAAGATGAATTAAAAACAAGTTACCGTTGTAAACCTTTATATTTAGTGTTACAACCTTTATACGGTAACTTAGGTAACTATTTTATATAGGTTTATATTTAACATAATAACCGTAAATATCTTTATGCTTTACTCTATCATATCCACAAGCTTTTAATGCTTTTCCTATTTGAATGTGATTAAGGTTTATTCCTGAATGAGATTTTAAGTATGTAGTAATTCCCGTAGCTGTTAAATGGGTTCCATTAACTGAATCGCTTGGTTCAAAATATGTATTTAGAGACTCTCTTTCGGCAGTTAAAAACTGAAACTTATCATTTCTGCGTTCGTTTTCAATTATATCTTCTCTTGAAAGTTCTGCAATAAAATTCTTATCCAGGGAAAGAGCATAAGCTTGAGACCATAATAAGTCAACGTTGAAATTCTTTTTATAACTCCAGTCAATATTCTCAATTACAAAACATAACCACCTAACACTCCCCGTTTCATCATGTAAGAAAGTTGACATATTTGTTGATCCAATAAACGAAGCTACTCTAGGGATAATAGAATTTTTAGAGTCATACGGTAAACGATCATTGATTTGATCCTTAGAAAACAAAGATTTAAGTGAATTGATTTCTTTTTTTGATAAAGCTGCCAATTCGTCCATGTTTATTAAGAAGTTCTTACAAATCAGAACCCTTGTGTCTTTATCGTTATTGCTTATATCCTCTGCTATGTACTTAGACAGGGTCGGAGGACATAAATTTCTACACCATGTTGATTTCCCAATGTTTTGTCCTTTACCGTCATCTGTTAATACAAAGGCTTGTTTATTAAAGTAGCCTTCGTTTAAAGCGCATTTAACAGCTCGAACACACCATTTTTTAAAATGATATAAATATTGATTTTTGTCCTCAGAAGGATCAAGTTTAACATAGTTTGCATACTGGGATATATAATCCGTTTTACCATCCCACTTTTGTAAGTTGACAAAATAATCTTCTAAAGGATTATATCTTGGAACAAAATCACTTTTTAAGATTGCTTTTAATGCACTTTGACCGATTTTAATACCTTTTTTTTGTATGTCAACCCATAAAGAATTATCATTACACGAACTCCAAATATCATCACCTATTGATGAAGATTCAATTTCTAAGGCAATTGAATTAAACCTTAGCTTATAGTGCTTTGATATATATTCTTCAGCTTTATGAAAAACTGTAGTTATTTCTTTTTCAATAGAATTATCACCAACAACAGACAGATTGTTTTTTGTTGTTTTAAGCGACACATCCATATTTTTAGTATCTTGCATAAGTTTTTGTTTTTAACCAATAAATAAAATTCAACCCTAGAACATTTTAGAGATGCTTTAGGGTTCTTTTATTTAAAGTCGTTTGTATTTTCTCTTTGAATTTTTGAGATAGAATATTTCATAACACAATTATTTATTTAATTTAACAATTGCGTTTTCTATTTCAGATAGTTTATAGTAAACTCGACCTCCAATTTGATAGGCTTGGAGTATTCCTTTTTTTGTCCAGTTGTGAACACTAGACAAATCTATTTTAAGCATTTCGCTTACTTCGTTGCGTGTAAGATATTCAGTGGGTTCTTTGAGATTGAGTCCCTTTTTAAATTCTTCAAATCGTTTTGATATAGATACGTCGAAGTGTTCGAATAAAGCTTCTGGCGTGGTGCCAATAAATTGAATTTTTTTCATTACTGAAATATTTAAATTAATACTTCAGCAAAAATGTAGAGATATAAATGGCTTTAAAGGTTACTTACTGGTAAGTTACCTGTTGTTTTTTTCTAACTTGTCATTAATGTAGTTAAATAGAGTGGAATTTAATTCATTTAAAAACTTAGTTTCGTTCCCAGATTTTCTATTGTTAAAAGTGGATATTGTTTTATCAATGTTTTCCAGTTTGCAATTAAAGAATTCTTGTATTGCAATGAATATGTCTTTTTGCGATCCTTTTAAATTTCCGTTTTCGATAAGTGCTTTCGTTAATTCTATTAGATCAGATTGATTGCCTTTCCATTTTAAACTGCTTTTAAGGGTTTTTTCCGTTTTTTCTTTATTAAAAAACCAGATGTCATCTTTGTCTTGTTTATAACCTAGTAAATTTGCCTTTTTTTCTAAAAACACCATTGTTTTCAAAAGAGAGTAGCCTATGTTTCGACGGATTTTATGATTTACAACACTTTCTGGGTAAGGAAATAACTCACCTTCAAAATAAATGTGTTTTTCTAAAATATCAAAATATTCAGATTTTATAAAATCAATTTCGCTAGCATCATAGAAAGTTTCCAAAAATAAATATTTTCTTTTAGTGTAGTTTTTCATGTAAATGTCTAAAGGGCAGCCATAAAAAAATATTTTATTTTCAATATTGTTGTAATATTCTATAGCAAATGTTTTTTCTAATTCAGACACGATTCCTTCCATTTCTTCCGATCCTACATTTAAAATTTCTTCTATGTCTGAGTATGACAGATCTTGTTCTTTCCCAGCTTTTACTGCTTTGTGATATAACTCAAATGTTTCTTTAAAATTTAACTTAAAATTGTCTTCGTAGTTCATTTGGACAGTCTTTAATTTTGATTTGATGCTTTTTCAACAACCGTTAAATTGGTTTGCTTTTTTTCTTTTTGTGCTTGTAAGGTGTAGAAATCTGCTATTTGTTGGGCGTAGTCCAGTCCTTGTTTGCCAATATAGTCTAGTAGCATTTTTTCAGTGCTGTGTGCTGTTATTTGCATAATTAGTACAGTTGGAAGTATTCCATAAAGATTGGAAGCAAATGAACGTCTGCAAACATGTGAACTTATCAGCTTCCACTTCATATAATTACCTTCCTTCTTTCTTTTTTGTTTGTTTCCTTTGCCTTCTTCGGTTACTTCAATAATCCCACCTTTTATAATTTCATTTAATTTTGCATGTTTGCAAACTTCCTTAATCTGTTTATTAAATTTCTGAATGGATATTTTATAAGGTAATCCAGTTTCTAAAATCTTTTTTGTTGTTTCTAAAACAGGAATAGTTACATTTTTACCTGTTTTTTGTTGTTTCATTTCAATAACATTTAAGCCATTACGATTTACAAAATTAGTCTCGTCTAATTTTAATAAATCTCCTCCTCTTTGCCCTATATTGCAACCTAATAACAACCATTTTCGAGCATTTTTAAGTGCTTCAGTTGGCATGTCTGCATTTTCTATTTCTTTTAGTTCCTGGGTGTTTAAGTATATTATATTGTCATTCGTTGGTTTGGTGTTGTCTATTTTTTTTAATTGATGGCTTACAGGTATGCCATTCATTTCGGCATCAAAGCAAACAGTTTTCAAGTCTGCTATTTTTTTTGTTGCATAACTTGTTTGATAACCTTTGTTTTTAAGTAGATAGTTCAAGAAATCTTTTGCGAATTTTACATTAACATCTTTAACCTTATATTTATGTTGTTTTTGGTATTCAGCAATTATCCGTTTTAAAGACTTATATGAGTTTATTCTGCTTTTGGATAATCCTAGACCACCTTTAGTATTTTTTCTTGTTCCTGCATTGTCAATAATATCTTGGATGGCATCTGTAATTAACTCACTTTGTTTTTTTGTTGTATCAATTGGGGTATAAAAATTTGCAACAACATTTTTTAACCAGTCTTTTTGTGTTGAAGATGGCAAATCTTTTTCGTATTCATTTAAAATGTAAGTTTGAATACGGTCTAACTTTTCATTAATAACCTTATTCTCGTTTTTTATTTCAGCCGTTAAATTCCTTTGCTTTTTACGATCTATATTCCAGTAAGTTTTAGAGGTGTGTATTTTTGTGCTAGCTTCAAATTGGGAAGATTTATTGTCAAGCTGCAATCTAACTTTTAAATATGCTTTTTCTTTTGTGGATCTGTAAAGGAAATATACTACTGCCATTATATTGAAAATTGAAATCAAATTTAATTAATAAAACTTTATTTGTACGTCATTTGTACGTAAAAATTACTTTTAATTCAATCTTATTGCATTTCTTTCCAATATAAAACAACCTCTATATATCTGTTATAAGCTTATTTTGTTGATGATTTTGAGTTTAAAGGGTGGAATAATATTTAAAGAAATTGATGTTTTCAAGTCCCGCCTTCAGTACAGATGAAAGCCGTAACGCAAGTTTCGGCTTTTCTGTTTTTAAGCTTATCCTTTTGTTTGTGTCATATTATCTGCCACTACAATAATATAATTTGCTATCTCTGCTTTTTCTTGCTTTGTTAGTTCTTCCCATTCAGATTGCATAACAGTTGTAACAGATTTTATATTTAAGCCAGGTTGTATTTTGTTGACCCACCATATAATGCCTTGATTGTAATTGGAGTGATAAGAGCCTTCAAAATGAAACAAAAAATCTCCAGGTTTAAAATTTTTAAGGGAAAAATGCGCCATGGTAGCATCTTTAGAGGCTTGGGCTATTTGGATATTCAGCATATTGGGAGGCACGTGTCCACCCATATTATCAGCCATTTCTGCATAGGCTTTTACGTTTGGGTCAAAATAGGTTTCTAAATCTGGACTTATCATGGCAAGTGCTTCAGGGCTTAATTCTTGTAAAGCGTCCATGCCTTTTTTACTTAACATGGAAGCATAGCGTCTTGGGATGTTTGTTGCAATAAACCTAAGTTTTTTGTCTTTGGCAAATTCAAGTAAAGGTTTGTAATCTGTTTTGTAATTGCTCCATAATTGCGTGATTTCAGGAAGCATTTTGTCTTCGGCATAAAATCCATTTAAATATTCGTTTAATACCAATTGGTTTCCATTCTCAAACATTTCGGCACCAAAATAGAGTTTGTCTCCTTTTATTTCAAAGAAACTTTTGCTCATCTCCAATTGCATCCAATGTGAAATAGGGTTGTTATGGTATTCTCCAAAAAAAACCATGTCACTCTCTGCCAGGTCTTTAATCATTTTATCATAATCTGCTGGTTTGCCATTGTTTTTAAACAATAAATAAGCCGGTTTGCTTTGGGCAGACATTAAAGTTATAAAAATTAAGCATGTGAATATTGTTAATACAGGTTGTTTCATGTAGGGTTATTTTCTTTTGGATCTTTTTTTAGGTTTTTCAATATTTTTCACAAAAATCAATTTGTGTTTGCTTTTTGGGGTTTCCCTTCTTTCAATTTCAAAATTATCAGTGGAGTTGATCAAGGGAGTTAATTTTTCAAAGCCATAGTTTCTGGAATCGAAATTTGGCTGTTTTTTCTGTAGTAAACTACCAACATCTCCAAGAAATGCCCAGCCTTCCTCATCAGACAAATCATCTATGGTTGTAGAGATCAATTTTATAACTTGTGGTGTAATTTTGTCGATGCTGTCCTTGTCTTTTTCTTTGGTAGTGGTATCGTCTTTCTTTTCAGATTGTTTTCTTAATATTTCAACATAAATAAATTTGTCGCAAGCCACAATAAAAGGGGTTGGGGTCTTTTTTTCACCAATGCCAATCACCTGCATGCCTGCTTCCCTTAATCTGGTAGCCAATCTTGTAAAATCGCTATCGCTGGAAACCAAACAAAAACCATTTACTTTATTGGAGTAAAGTATGTCCATAGCGTCAATGATCATGGCAGAATCTGTGGCATTTTTGCCTGAAGTATACGCGTATTGCTGTATGGGTGTAATGGCATTTTGTAATAAAAGATCTTTCCATTTGGAAAGATGAGGTTTGGTCCAATCACCATAAATTCGTTTAATGGTTGGATTGCCGTATTTTGCAATCTCTTCCATCATTTCTTTTACATGAGCCGAAGGAATATTGTCTCCATCTATAAGGACTGCTAAATTTAAATTCATGATGTATGTTTTGTTGTTTTCAAAGTTTTACAAGATATTGAATTATCCAGAAGAAAAGGGTTTTTTGAACATTAAATTATGGAAGACATGTCTTGTTAACACCTGTTAAACCAATTAAGTATTTGTGCTTTTGGTTATTTCAAATGTTTTTAAGGCTTCTATGGTAGCGTTATAGCCAATATCAAAAATGTGTTTTAAATTCTTTTTGTCGAAGGTTCCAAACTTGTCTAAACCTTTAGGGCAAACAACTAAATCGCACTTCTTGAATTTCATGTAATCTTCCCTAACAGATTTTAATTTGAAAGCTCTCTCTGCAACATGATGGGAATGCTTCAATTCTTTGATATCTATGGTTTCAAAACCATTTACGTAAATACCAATGATGATGTCACACTGTTTTTTTAAGAGCTCTACGGGAAAATTATTTAAGGTGCCACCATCCACATAATAGGAATCATTGATTTTAACGGGTGAAAACACACCTGGAAATGCAGCAGAAGCTAATATGGGTTTAATAAGTTCCCCTTCTTTAAAAACCACCAAATCGCCATTTAAAATATTAGTAGCAGTTATTTGAAGGTTTTTTTTTAAAATGCTAAAATCATCTTCAGAAAAATAAGTTTTGAAATTGTTGTAAAATTTATCAGCATCTAAAATCCCAGGTTTACGAATGGCATATTTTGTAATGTCCAAAATGGAAATAGACTTAAAAAACCTTAAAATATCGTCCCAATTATATCCAGAAGCATACAAAGCGCCTACTATGGCGCCTGCACTGGTTCCAGCAATATGGGTTGGGTAAATGCCATGTTCTTCAAGGGCTTTAATAGCTCCAATATGTGCAGCACCTCTCATGCCTCCACCAGATAAAACCAATCCTATTTTCATGTTTCATAATTTAATTTGATTCAAAAATACATTTATTCCTAAACTCTTAAAATGACAGCAATCATTTTAATTTAAAGGAACTTAAGCTATCTTTGAAAGGCTTATAAAACAATCTATGCAAAAAACCACGCACCTTTTTAAATCTTTTTTTATTGAAGTTGGCGAGCTCTCGTATTTTGCTGGTCGGTTTTTTAGGGAAGTATTTTCCAGGCCATTTGAGTTTAAAGAACTTTTAAGGCAATGTTACAGTGTTGGCAATAGGTCTATTTTATTGGTTGGAGTTACCGGCTTTATCATTGGGTTGGTTTTAACGCTTCAAACCAGGCCAACCTTAGAGGAATTTGGTGCTGTTTCTTGGATGCCTTCCATGGTTAGCATCTCTATTATTAGAGAGATTGGGCCTGTAATTATTGCTTTGACTTTTGCAGGAAGGATTGCCTCTGGAATTGGGGCAGAATTGGGCTCCATGAAAGTGACTGAACAAATAGATGCCATGGAGGTTTCTGGAACCAATCCGTTTAAATTTTTAGTGGTAACCAGAATCCTTGCAACCACTTTAATGTTGCCAATTTTGGTTGTTTTTGGCGATGCCATTGCACTTTACGGGTCTTATATTATAGAGAACTTAAAAGGGGACGTTTCTTTTGTTTTGTATTTTAACAAGGTGTTTAATGCTTTGGAATTTAGCGATATCATTCCTGCTACCATTAAAACGTTTTTCTTTGGTTTTGCCATAGGACTTGTAGGTTGTTTTAAGGGCTATAATTGTGAAAAAGGTACTGTTGGAGTAGGTTTGGCAGCAAATTCGGCTGTGGTGTTTTCTTCCATGTTGCTGTTTGTGCTGGATTTTATTGCAGTTTTTGTAACCGATATATTTTTTGAGATTTAAAAGATGAACCAAAAGCAACATATACAAGAAATTGAAGGATTAAGCACTAAAACTCGAATGCTTGAAATTGTGGATTTAAGAAAGTCTTTTGGAAACAATCATGTATTGAACGGATTTAATCTGGAACTTTTTGAAGGTGAGAATCTTGTGATTATGGGAAAATCTGGTTCAGGGAAATCGGTTATGATAAAATGTCTTGTAGGTTTAATGCAACCCGATTCGGGAAGTATTAGGGTTATGGGTAAGGATATAACCAAACTAAACAGAGTGGAATTGGACGATATTCGTACAGAAATCGGTTTTCTGTTCCAAAGAAATGCCCTTTACGATTCCATGACAGTTAGAGAGAACCTGGAATTCCCATTAAGAAGGCACAAGCAAAAATTTGGGGACATAAAAGACACCACACCATTGGTTACAGAAGCCTTGGAGAGTGTGGGATTGGCACATACCATGGATTTAATGCCTTCTGAGCTTTCTGGAGGGATGCAAAAACGGATCGCCTTGGCAAGAGCTCTCATTTTAAAACCCAGAATCATTTTGTACGACGAACCAACCAGTGGTTTGGACCCAATAACGTCTAAAGAAATTATTGAGCTTATGAGGCGTGTGCAAAAACAATATAAAACCTCTTCTTTAATAATCACGCACGATGTGGATTGTGCCAGGGTTGTTAGCGAACGCATGATTTTACTGGTAGATGGCACAAATTATGCCGAAGGCACTTTTGCCGAATTGGCTTCGTCTAAAGACGAACAAGTAAAAGCGTTTTTTAAATGATTTAAAAAGAGCTCTTTCCCTGTCTGCAAATAGGTAGGTTTTAGGGAGTGAATAAAAATATAGACATGAAAAAAACAAGTAAAGAAACATTTAACCTAGGCCTTTTTGTCATTATAGGCATGGCTATTTTTATTGCTGCCATTTATTTTATTGGGGAACAAAAAAACATGTTCGATAAAACGTTTACCATTAGCGCCAATTTTAACAATGTGAATGGTTTAATGCAAGGAAACAACGTGCGTTATTCTGGAATTAATGTAGGAACGGTTAAAAATATTAATATGATAAACGATTCTACCATTAATGTGGAGCTGGTTATTAATGAAAAGATGGTCAAGCACATAAAAAAAGATGCCATAGCCACTATTGGTTCTGATGGTTTGGTGGGAAACATGATTGTAAACATAATTCCAGGAGAAGGTTCGGCTCAACCCATTTCACAAGGCGATATTATTGAATCCTATACTAAAATAGGTACTGGAGAAATGCTGAACACCTTAAATACCACCAATGAAAATGCTGCTTTATTAACCTCTAAATTATTGGATATTGTTAACAGCATCAACAAAGGTAAGGGAACTTTGGGCATGTTGATTAAAGATACCCTTGTAGCTGGAGATGTTAAATTAACCTTGGAAAATTTAAAACACGCCAGTTTGGAAGCCAACAACACCATGTTGGGTTTAAATGCGTTGATACATAAAATTGATATGGATAATAGTGTAGCTGGTGTTTTACTGAACGACACAACCGAAGCCAATAAGGTAAGGCATATCATTTCCAATTTGGAGACTTCAAGTTCGGAAATTCAAAAGGTTATTACCAATTTAAATGAAACCATCACCAATATTAAAGAAGGGGAAGGTGCCATAAATTATTTGTCCAACGATCCTGAATTTGCAAAACAAATAGAAGAGTCGCTAAAAAACATTAATGAAGGCACCAAAAAGTTTGATGAAAACATGGAGGCTTTAAAACATAATTTCTTGTTTCGTGGGTATTTTAAAAAGTTAGAGAAAGAAGAGAAAAAGGCTGAAAAAAAATAGAATCAGGGTTTTGGTTTGTTAAAAAACCAGATCTCAAATGCAAAAGAATTATTCAGTTTTTTTGTTGATAAAACCATTTACGGCTATTACCTCCAGATTTAACCAATTAAAATCACCTTCTTCTAGTTTCCAGCTTACATTGCTTTTGTTTGGGATTTTAATACCATCAAAGGTTTTATGGGAAGTCATGTTTATACACCAAGTTTCCAATTTGGAGTTGGTTTTGCCTCCATAGTAACGTTTTGCTTCAAAAGAGGTGATATCGCCTTCTGTGGAGAATTTAAAAATACCTGATACACTTGTATCCTTAATTGTTAATGTTGCTTTTGCTGAATTTTCACTTATGCTTTCCCAAACAATATAGTCGTTTATAGCTGCTGAAGGAAACCAGCATATTTCAGCCAAAAAACGTATCATGGCTCCAGAATTTATTTGCTTGTTGTTGCTTTCATTTACAACTGGAATTAAGTTGGCCAATTTAATAAACATGTTACCTTGTCCTTGGTACAGTTTATCTCTACCACGCATCCAAATAAAAGGCATGGCTTCCACTTTGGTCTCCCAAACAAAACCAGGTATTTGTACATTAAATGTTTGTGTAGCTGTAAATGGCATCCATTTGCTATTGGGTTTTGTTCGCATTTCCCCTATTTGTTTAAGTTGAATGGCTTGTCTTTTTTCTTGCCCAATAACCCTTGAGTTTATCAGCCATTTTTTAACTGCTTCTGGTAAATGTAAGATGTCTTTTTCAGAAATAAATGAAGGATTTTTAGTTTGAGCATCTTTCAAGATTTCTTTGGTTTCTCTTTCAACCATCTTGTCAAATTGAAATTGGCCATAAGCAGACAAGCTAACGATTAGAATAAGAATATTGGCTAGAGTGCCAAATTTGGCATCTTTCCAAAACATTAAAATTAGTATCTGAGATAATATTAACGCTATAAAAGCAAACACAAACCAAAACTTATAGTTCTTTATATAAGTGGCTGTAGTTATAGAAAACAATAGGAATGTAAGGAACCACAATGTTCCAATAGGTTTTGAAATGTTTTGTGATAGTGTGTTTATTTCTGCTAAATGAAAGGCTTTTGCAAAGCCTAAAAGATGTAAGGCTGCATGAACAAGTAGGATGAAGCTAAATAGATACTTCATCTTAAAAACATGTTATTGGTCCTCATAAAAATCAATCTTGTTGTGGAGCCTTTTAATTTCGTCCTGTAAGGATTCTACTTTATCCAATAAATTTGAAATAGCGTGAATGCCTTCCAGATTAATATCCATTTCAAAATGAAACCTAATTAGTTTTTCAATATTTCTTATTTGTGTAACACTAATGCACTGAGTGTTTTCTGTAGTGATAATTTCAATCAACTCATAATCATATAACGAACTGATAAAGGTTTCAGGAACTTGATAATGCGCACAAAACTCTTGTATTGGTATTAAATTGTCTCTGTCCATAATCATCTTAATTTTGATAATTCGGTAAATAATTCTTTCTCTTTTTCGGTGAGGTTGGTAGGGGTTTTTATGTTGTAGGTAATGTATAAGTCGCCAAACTGTCCTTCTTTTTTGTAAACAGGAAAACCTTTACCTTTAAGCTTTACCTGTGTGCCGTTTTGGGTTTCTGGTTTTACCTTTAGTTTTACTTTCCCATCAAAAGTATCAACCATCACGTCTCCTCCTAAAAGGGCTTTGTAGAGATCCAAAGAAACGGTTGTGTACAGGTTTTCCTTATCGCGTTTAAAGTTGGTGTTGTTTACAATATTGAATTTAATGTACAAATCGCCATTGGGACCATTGTTGACACCTTTGCCACCATGACCTTTTATTTTTATTACTTGCCCATTTTCAACTCCAGCAGGAATAGTAATCCTGATGTTTTTATTGTTTACTGTGAGAGTGCGTTTATGCGTAGTAAAAACATCTTTTAAATCCAGTTGCAACTCGGCATTGAAATCTTGACCTCGGAACATGGTTCTACTATGTTGTCTGGAACCACCACCAAACATGGATTCGAAAAAATCTGAAAAATCACTTTCTTCAAAATTGCCATGGTATTGTTGTTGCCTACTGCCTTGGTATTGTTGCTGTTGTTGTTTGGCTTTTTCAAATTCTTCGGCATGTTTCCAGTCTTTTCCGTATTCGTCGTATTTTTTTCGGTTTTCTGGATGACTTAAAACTTCATGAGCTTCATTAACTTCCTTAAACTTTCTTTCAGCTTCCTTGTCATTTGGGTTTAAATCCGGATGATATAGTCTGGCTAATTTTCTATAGGCTTTTTTGATGTCTTTTTCTGAAGCATTTTTTGGAACGCCTAATATTTTGTAATAATCTATATACGACATTCTAATTGAATTTTTAAATTTTAATAATATCTGTTGGTGTTTCCACTAAAATAGACAGGTTGCCACGCAAAGCAATGGGTTGTTTCATGATGTCTGGGTTTTGCTGGATCATTTTTATCCAATCGGTTTCAGATAACTCATGAGGCTCAAACTTTTGTGAATATGAAGGATGCTCTTGGTTTACAAGGTCCTTTATTTCCATGTTGAGTTTGGCTGCCAATTCCAATAATTGTGTTCCTGTAAGCTTGTTTTTTAAGATGTCTATTTCTAATATAGGCAAGCCTTCAGCTTTGGCATAGGCCAAGGTTTGTTTGGCCCTGGAGGACTTGGAGCTGTAATACAAGGTTATTTGTCTGTTTGAAGTGGCTATTTCTCCCATTGAAATTAATGTTTAATGAATTCGTTTCTTTCCTGTAATGTCTTCAATTTTTATTATAAATACAAATGGTGTTTCATCTTTATAGATTTTACTGGAAAAATCGCTGATAAAATTGACTGTTTGATGCTCTTTTTCCGTAATCACATGCTTGACACCTAAAGAAAATTCGTGTAGGTAGGCTTTGGCTTCGTTGCCAAAAA
>SWCA01008649.1_pt2 | contig 12877 bp, 11 predicted proteins | sample 4692961 | NCBI WGS metagenome assembly SWCA01 (sample SAMN10267275, study PRJNA491770) | bioreactor metagenome | isolation source: DHS bioreactor inoculated with | place: Japan: off Shimokita Peninsula
CAAGCGAAAAAGCGACTGGTTTCGTGCGCGGCAGCGAACGGATAAAGGAAGCGGTTTCGCGAGGCTGAGCGATGGTGCCGGGGCACAGGAAGAACCTTATAAAAAACTATTGTACACCTTACAAAATCAGGGATAATACCTGATCAAACCGGAAAGTTGCCTGCGAAGGGAGAGCGTAACGGTTCGTCAGGTCTTTGGCCTGGTGCCGGTAGCGAAAACGAAGCAGGCGTCTTTCTTTTTAACCGAGGCTTGTGAGCGCCATGACGGAGCCAACGGCGCGAACAGGCCGCAGGAATCAACTAACAAATCAAGTCAACTGCGTTTATCTTTGGCATCCTTATCAAAAGCAACCAGGTTAAACATTTCGCGCATCCGGGAACGAATCCGGTTGCCATAAATCGATTCCAGCTCGGAGGCGGAAAGATTGGTCGTGAGATGAGTCAACATGCGTTTGGATACAAACAGGTCGTAGCGGGCCAGCAGGATTTCTGCCATCACGTTGCACTCGTTCCCAAAGTGCTTGGGGGTTTGTTCCAATCCCAGGTCGTCAAAGCAATACACCTTGGGAACGGGCAGTCCACCAATCCGAAAATACGATCCCTTGCTGTAGTGATTGATCACTGAGTAACCGTCTTTCTCAAACTCAAAGCTGATTTCCCGGGTGGGCTTGACCAAAAACTGTTTTTCCCGTGGGCAGAAATAGCTGATCAGCCGCATTAAACTCGATTTACCACAGCCGATTGGCCCAGAGATTAGCAGTCCCTTTCGAAGACTAAGTCCGTGCTTTTCCGCATTTTCCTTGTCGCCGATGGCGTACACCAGCAGTTTGTAGATCAGGGGCAGATCACCCGGATCAATGGCAAAATTCTCCCCGAATAACATCTTCCCTTTTTCTTCCATCCAGAGTACACTTCTCTGAAAATTGAAGTTGAACACGCCGCCCTGAAGTTCGGCAATTTGGTCATAAGGGCTCCGAATAATCCTTGTTGGTTGTGACACTGAACCGGCCTGCGCCGATTTGATTGAATGGTCTTTCATGGCTGTTATTTTTTCTACTGTTTGACATCCACTTCCGGGCAAGGGCTTGCCAGGAAACAATTCGCTGGTCATTCCCGGTTTTCCATCCCAGGGACAGGTACCGGGCATAAAATTGTTGGGCTTCGCTCTGCGGAAATTGGTTTTGCTGAAAGAAAAATGACACTTCTGAAAAATCAGGGATTCCGGATTCTTCTTCCGTTTTGCGATTCTTTCCCGGATTCCGTTTTTGCCCGTTCATTTTTTCTTGTTGATTTTCACTTCTAAGTTTTTCACCTCTCTTTTGATTCTCTTCTTCTTTATTCTTGTTTATCTTCTTTATAAGAGGTGTATCAGTTCCGGTATCAGATTCAGTACCGGCAGGGTCGCTTTTACGATTACCAGTATCAGTTGCCGTATCAGTTTTGCGACCGGAAGCCGTACCGGTATCAGACGCTGTACTGCCTGGAGTATCATTTTTGGTATCGCATGAAGTACCAGTATTTCCTGAAGTATCATCTCCGGTATCTGTTGCAGTCTTAGATTGAATACCGGTATCGTTTGCTGTATTCCCTGCAGTATCGTTTTTAAGATCGGCTGAAATACCGGTATCACCAGTAGTCTTTGTTCCTGTATCACGTGCCGTCTCAGATTTGATACCGGAAGAACTTTCGTCAGTTGAAAATTGATATTCACGGCCACTTTCGTTTGTATCATTTATGGTACCGGTATCAGATTCAGGATCAGAAGATGAGTCATTCATCGTATCAAACCGGATACAACTCACCTCGCTACCGCGGTGCAGGTTGGAGGAGGCTTTGTAGCGAATGTAGCCCCAGTCAGCCAGTTCTTTCATGCACCGGGCATAGGTGTTGGCTGAACCGATGCGGGCCAGGTCCATCATCTCCGCACGTGAAATTGCAAACCGCTCGCTGAACCGGCAGGCATTCCATTGCCGGAACAGCGCGAGATACAGGCTGATGTGGTAGGACGACAGGCGCTTGTCTACGCTCAGCCGCTCAAAAAAACCGTTTAAGTGGCGGAGGTAATTCATTATCGGTTGCCAAATCGAATGAGCGACTGGCTTTTGTTTGATTCCAGGATCTTGTAGATATCCTGCGACTTGTAATACAATAGTCCGCCCATCTTGCTATACGGCAGGGTCCCGTTCACCCGCATGTTTTGAAGCGTTCCCTGAGAGATATCCAGCAGTTTCCGGACTTCACCCGAGCGAAGCCATTTCTTTTCGGGCAGTTCCTGTTTTTCCTGTAAAAGTTGTTTGAGCTCTTCCAATAATTCGATTTTGAATTCGCGAAGATCGTCGGTGGTTAAAATTTCTGATGCCATAACGTTTAATTTTGAATGGTACATTTTGATATCACTTCAAATTTGCACGCTTCAAAATTAATTTGTTATCAAGTAGTTGTCAGGGGGGGTGTTTTATATTGTAAGGTAGAACAATAACAAGCTTCGTAATGGTTGAAAACCAGAAATTTGTTTAGGCACGAAAAAGTGCGCACTTTCCCAGCCGGACTCAAAATCCAAGGTCTGGATCATACGAGATTCTTTCATTCAGAAATCAAGAGAATGAAAACTTAAAATATTTGGTGCCAGATATTCAGAAAATGGGATTGACTACTTTCTTTTTCTTTCATGATAATGCAGGACACAGTCCCGGTGAAAAACTCTCATGTGGTCAAGCTCTTCCTGCGGGATGGTCTCGATTTGCATAATCTGTTTCCGTTCGTTATTTAATTCGTAGTATGGGAGAAAAGGGCAATCATCGACGGGTTCACCCATGGGACAAGCGGAGATGGCATTGATCAAGTCAGCATTTTTACGAATTTTTGGCGTATCAATTGACATAGCTGGTATTTTTTGAAAGTTAAATTTGCAGGTTTTTGTAAAAAAAAAGAGGCGTGAACCAAGACTTAATGCTTCCAAGGTACCGCCAGGAACCCTAGCCTCAGTTAAGCTCGATCCACGCCCAAAGCGCAGACATCGAACTTTTATTTCTGAGACTATTATCAATAAAACTGGCGGTTTTAGGATTCTCAAATAAAAGCCAACGCTATCTATATTTTCAGTTCATCAGTAACTCCTTACCGATGGATTGTTACATTCGTTTATGTTTTGACAAAGATATAAAATCATTTTGTTCTGTGTCTATTTGTTGTCATCATCTAACCGTTGCTGAAGAACGGAACGCAAAAAATCTAAAAACTTGGTGCGATCGATTTTTCGTTGTTGAATTTCGGCATGGAGACGGTAAATATCTTTTGCAAGATTAGTTCCGAACATGTCATCAAACGTTTCGGCAAGCTCCTTAATTGTTATATTTCCTGAGTTGATCACTTTGGCATAATAAAATGCATAAATAACCTCCCCTCCATCAATCTTTTTGCCGGTCCATTGAAATTTGGATTTTAGTCCTGCTCCTTTTACTTTTTCAGGATTCTCCAACTTTTCGATTTCTTCACGGATATGATCTGCGAGCATGTCATTGGCCAGAATCACTGAAAAAGTATGGTCATGCCAGGTAAAAAACTCTTCGTCCAACAGTTGGCGACTGTCTTTCAACTCCAAAGGGATTTCTGAATTTGACCGTAAAAAATAATGCTCATCCAAATGCTTGAAGCCACAATGGTAATATTGAACTTTTTCATGGTGCTCTTCCATATACTCATTGATTTTGTACAGGCATTTTTGAAGATATCTCTTGGTTACCGAAATATCTGCCTTTCTCCGTTTGCTTTCAATGTCGAAAACCAAATGGTAAAACAGTAGTCGGCCGTATGCAGCTGGTTTGATCTCTTTGAAAAACTGGATTTCCGATTTGCGGTCGGGAAATCCCTTCTCAATAACCAATTTTCGCAATTTTTCCAGCGCAATTTTGCAATGGCCAATTGCATACTCCACCTGATCGATAACATTATCCGATACAGTTTTCATCTTTGACAACTCATTTTTCATCTCAAAGATGATTTCAAAATACGTCTTCATGGCATATAAAATTAAACTTGTTAACATTCAGTTTCTTCCCAAACCGTCCCGTTAACTTGTTCAATTTAAAGTTTCAATTTCGTGACAACTATTATTCGAATTTTTGGCATCTCAACTTTTAATTCTCATAATAAAATCCTTGTATGTTTCATAGTTTTACTCGGCATTCAACTGGTCAATGATCTTTTGATGCATTATTCTAGCTGTTTTGTTAGCGTTTAGTAATATTTTTTTTCAGAAAGCCTAATGCTGAACAATAGCAGCATTTAAATTAACATAGACTTGATCAGCAGATTTCTATTACTTCTGTCCCAATAACCTGACCTAGCTTTTTGATCTTATCCGCGATATGCCCAATACCAATGGCACAATGGTGAGCTGGACCTTTCTTCGACCATTGATTCATAAATTCTTTTGCACCAATTGAAAAACGATAGCGGCTGTTTGTATTTCCAATTTGGAGCGTTGGTCCGTCAACTGCTTCTCCTTCGGCTGTTAAAAGAAAAACTCCATCTTTACCCTCAACAACCGACAACAAGGTCACTGGCCCGTTTTTTACGTTCATTTGTATTGAAAGTCCTTTGCCTGGTTTTCCATGATAAACAGGCAGCGGAACCAGTTTTACTTTTCCTTCGGCAATGGCAAAATGAGCAGGTCCGTCGTGCCCAAGGTAAACCACATCGTCATTAAAATCCATGAGATAAAATTCCGAAAACGAGCCTCCGGCACTAAATGCCGACATGATTTTCATGGCCTGTGCATTTTTCACTTCACATTCGCCGGCCACCGGAATATTTTTACCCGTGAGCAAGGTATTCCCCGCAATTACTGAGGTGACCATGTTTTCATAGTCATTGCCTGTTTCGCCTTCATAATAATAAGCCATGGCTCCCAGCTTGTGTGCTTTCACCAGCTGATCAAGGGCAACCGAGGTACGCGCTGCCCGCTCCAATTCAGCCGGTTCGCATTCGGATGACACGTCAAAAGTGGCATGAAATTCTTTTATCTTATCCTCGACTTCGGAATCGGAAACCGCATCGCGGAATTTCTTCAGCTCGCACATTTCCAGCATTTCGATGTGGGTGCCAAATGTTGCACTTTGTTTGGTCAGGTCGGTGTACACATCGAGCATTCCACCGTAATAATGGCCCAACACACCAAGACGGTTATTTCGCATAGCCATCGCTACATGGGCAGCTTCTGTCCATGCTTTTATTTCAGACCATGCTCTTTCGTCCTGAAGGTGGCCGGTAACAATATTGTAATTAATTCCGGAACGATTGAAAACGCTGGCAATTTCAGGAACTGAACAGGCTTGGCAATGCTCCAGCCACACCCCTGTCATTTTGCCACGATCGCCAAGCTGGTTGAATTGGGTGTAATCAAGTTGAGCGACTGGCTGAAGGTTCAGGATTATAACCGGAACCTTCAGCTTTTGTGCCACCAGCAAAACAGTGGATGAAAGTGCATATGTTGAAACATACAAGAAAACAATTTCAACGTCCTTCGTTTTCAGGAAGTCAGCGGCTGTGCGTGCTTTTTCAGGATTGTCAACCATTCCGGCATCCATGACCTCCACATTAAAGCTTTCGATCTTTTGTTTTATCAGGGCCTGATAATTTTTGAGGTTTTTCAGCAATCCTTCAAATTGCGCCCAATAGGTATCTAGGCCAATTCCAAATAATCCTATTTTAATCATAGTTATTTTTTTATTTAAGTTTCGATTAATTAACTCAAAGTGCTAGTTTTACCTTTGTGTTTTCGGTAATAATATTTATCCCCTTTTTATTGATTTGAAAAGTTAAATGAGTATCTACCAGAGCCAACTTCAACAACGGTTTTTTCATCTTCGGCATACACAGCTCGAATACCTTTAGTTTCTTTTATTCCGGTATCACCCTCAATTATACTATCCGGGTCATCGGTTGGAAGAAAAATCCTTGCAGTCGTGTTAGCTGGTATAGTAACATTCATCGTTAAAACGCCATCCTTTTTTTGCCAGTTACTTTCAATAGTTCCGTAAGGACATTCATACGTACTATTCACCCAGTCAAGAGAATTAGTATAAGGTTCGATGATAACAGACTTAAATCCGGGAGATCCGGCACGAATTCCTCCAAGACTGCGGTAAAACCAAGCTCCTATTGGTCCTGCAAGAGATGGCATTTGTACCAATCCCCCTTGCCAGTTCTCCTTAAATACGCTGTTGTTTTTGTTATATATCATGTCGTACCAACTTGGATAGCTTTCCTGAGTAGCAATTTCCCATGCCAAATCTCCCAACCCTTCTTCGTTTAAGAGTGTAAGCAGTAAGGGAGTGCCAACAAATCCGGTACTCAAATGATTATTGTCTTTAGCAATTTGCTTTTTGAAATTTTCAATAACCCTCGCCCTCTCTGGTCCCTCCATAATATTTAGTTTCAGCGCAAGGATAAAGGATGTTTGAGATCCTTTGTCGTAAACACCACTATTACCGTTATAGAATTTTTTGTTTATGGTTTCTCTGATTTCTTCTTTACGTCCGCCAAAATATTCAACATCGGAAGTTTGGTCAAGTACCTGAGCCGTCTGTCTGAGAATGTCTGCATACATCATGTAAGCGCAGGTAGAGGTATAAGGCACGCTTGTTCCCTTTGGTCGCCCATGGCCTCCACTGGCAATATCCATCCAATCACCCAATCCCCATTCGATGATCTTGTTTTCTGCAATGGACTCCAGATAGGCAAAGTACTGTTTCATGGCATCATAACTTTTAGCCAGAATTTCTTTATCACCATAAAAATTATAAAGTTGCCATGGGTTGTAAATGATCATGCCACCCCACCAGGGGCCATTAATGGTTGGTCCATCAAAACAACTGGGAACGACAGTAGGAACGTAGCCATTGGGAAGGATTGCTTCAACAAAGTCATCCTGCCACTTGCTATATATGGCTTGCACATTATAATTGTAAGCTGTGGTTTCAAAATTGGATTGAACATCCTGAGTCCAGCATACTTTTTCCCTTACCGGATCCATGGGCATCTGAACGTTGTAGTTCCTAATGGTTCGGCGATTTATCACATGCAAATTGTTGATGCGTTCATCGGAACAGGAAAAAGTTCCCATATTTTGCAGGTCAGAAACAACTTGGCAGCCAACAAGGTCAGTTAGCGCAGGCGTATAATCCAGACCAAAGACATCGATATAACGATAGCCGTTAAAGGCAAATCGTGGTTCGTAAAATTCGTCTCCTTCACCTTTACAAATGTATTCGCAGGTCTGATAACGTCCAAGAGTATGTTCGTTTGTCCCCGTATAACTGATGACGATCTTCTGACCAGCCTTTCCTCGTACTTTGATGCGTGCCCATCCGGTGCTTTCTATACCGAGATCAAAACGGTAACCTTTGCCTTGTTCTTCTATACCAACAGCAGGGATTGTCTTGATAAGGCGCACTGGTGGAAGTGCTCTTTGTACCAGACGCCCTTCAGGTCCCTTTGCTATTTTTGCTGATTTCCAGTTCTTGTCATCAAATCCGGTAACGCTCCATTCACCCAGCTTTTTGCGGGCATCATAAGTCTCGCCGCTACGTATCGAATTAAAACGGATGGGACCGGCGGTAGTAAATTTCCAGGAAGAATCAGACAATATCAACTGACTTGATTTATCTTCGTATTGAAGCTGCAATTCACACCTCAGTCGTGGAGTGTTAATATAGTTGGCTGCATACTCACGAAGTAAAGATGGTATAACCGGATTATAATAACCATTTCCGAGAATAACCCCCAGTGTGTTTTCACCCTCCTCCACAAATTGGGTAACATCGTGGACATGGTATGGAACAGTTTTACTAAAATCATGGGGCGAGACAGTTAAAAGATGATCATTGATTTTGTGCCCGTTCAGATAGGGTTCGTACAGCCCCAAACCCGATATAAATAATGTTGCACGGCGCAACTTCTTATTTTCCGGTTTAAACTCTTTACGCATCCATACTGCCGGTGCCTCCTCAACCGTTTCAGTCATTTTTCTAATTCTATTCCCCCTTGGCCGCAGTGAATCTTCTACTTCCATATTGTGATCCACATGCTTCATCAATTCTTTCTGGTATTCAAAAAGTTCCAGATCCGATTGAATCCATTCACCCTGCCATTCCTCATTTAAAAGGATACCTGTAACCCAAGACGAAGGAGTTGACCATGCTGACATATTCCCATTCGTATCGCTGATTCGTACCTTCCAAAAATATTGCGTTCTTGATTTTAGTGCTGAACCTCTGTAGACTACATTGAGAGACTGTTTCGATTTTATTATTCCTGAGTTCCACAGATCACCCACATCCTTATCCAGTTTATCAAGCGAACTGGCAACTAGCAACTGATACGCCGTCTGTTTCTGCTCGCGTTGTTCAGATTCCAATATCCAACTCAATCTTGGATTAGCCACGTCAATTCCCAAAGGATTTGTGAGGTATTCACATTTTTGATTTGTAATTACGACTTGGGCAAGCGTATTCTCGCGGGTTTTTCTATTACAGCTCATACCAACAATAATTATCAATAGGGCTGTAAGAGAGATTTTCCAATTATTCATTTTTATTAAAAGATTAGAGTAAATAAATTATAGCCAGGTAGAAAGATGTTACCTTTTGTTCTTAGGGACACGTATTTAATCAATAAAATATTCCCAAATATGTATATTCACAATGCCAATTATTAGTGTTTTTTATCATATTATTCGGTCTTCAGTTCTATACCTATGGCATTATAGACCTCGTGATTTAATTCCACGGAGGCAACTTTAATTTCATCCTCAACCAACTTTCTATATTGTTCACTTACCAATTGATCAACAATATGATCTTTAACCTCCGCTAAGGTTTTGTACCCCATATTTTCGCTTGTAGCATTTAGCAGTCCGCCGCTAAGATCAAAGTTCTTATACTTTTCTTTGTTCTGTTGATAATAGCCTTCAATTTGATCGGGATTTATAACAAAATCTTTCTGCCTAAGTTTGTCTTTCAAATCGGTAACCATAATAGTGTACACGTAATTGTAATAGGAATCCATAAGGTGTTGCGTAGGCCCATAGATAGCTTCATTGTTTTTAATCGCTTTTTTCCTGCGTATATTTTCCTTTCGCCACAATTCAACAAAGCTTGTATAATTAAACTCAGTTAGTAGTCCATTCTTTCTGGCAAGTTGCTGTCCAATCTTAATTTCGGTAAGTTTTTGCATGGTCACTTTTTTTAATTGATCAAGCGGTTTGATGCCCTTGTATTGATTGTTCCAAAATGCATCGTCACTTACTGAACCAACGGTGTCAATAAATATTTTAAAACTGTCAAAAACATCGCTTTTGTTTTGCCTTAGAATAATAAAGAACTCGCCCATCTCAACCTGTTCGCCGTTAATTACCGCTACAATATCAGTGTTTTTTAAAATCTTGCTTTTGGGTTTAGACAAAAAGAAGGTCACAGTCAAAACCAAAAAAAGCAGCAGTAGAACATATATAATCCATTTTTTCATTTCTAAATTTTTCATTTTCAATTGACTAATGGGACTCACATGTTGTTGGAAAATAGTTTTATTGATACATATCAATATAATATGTTGGTTTTTTCAATAATTATTTTCGGAGAGAACCTGACTGTTCAACGGACAGGAATCGTCTCTGAACAATCTAAATCACCTATCAATTGCGTCAAATTGTATACTTCTATTTATAAAGCCTTTTAAAGAAACAGCAATTCTCTTGGAGTGGTGCTGTTTGGTGCACGTACAGCACCACTCCGAGGAACAATTTCATCAAGTCACATAAAATAATCGGGAAAAAAATATTGGGAGTCTCCAGTCTCCTGAGCCAAATGTTCAGGATATGATCAAACCTTTAATGCTGAACATTTTGTTGTTGTTTTTTATTGCAAGAAAAAGTTTTAATTCCAGCACTCCGGATTATAGGAGTGCGCCATTATAAAACCCACGATTTGGTGTGGGTGAGGAGCTGTATGTATTGCCAAAATAATCTTGACCACCACCATTGGCTTCGTACATGGCATTTTGATAACAAGATGAACCAGTCTTCAATTTATACCCGGTAACATTTGCCCAGCCATCTATAGCAGTACCGGGAGACACAAATTTGGGGTCTTGGGTTACTTTATTGGCATCATAAGGTTCACTGGAAGGGTGATTCCCATAAAAGCAATTGTACATAAAGGCATTATTTGTACTACTACCAAAATTATAACCACCGGATCCATGATTGCAAAAAATATTATTATAACTATACGTATTCTTAGCCCAGCCGTTCCAATTGGCATAATGGTACATTCCTGTACTTAGACCGGACTTAATATAGATAGTATTATGATATATATATGTATTTTCGACTAGCCCGGCAAAGTAGAATATATTGCCTTGGTCATTCACACTAATATTGAACCTAATAACATTACTCTCTGTTATTCCTACATTCCCGTCGGTACAAATTAGATGAAACCCACCTCCATTGTTGTGACTATAATTGTATTGGCTAACACACCACCTCGACTGAATATCAAAATCGAATCCTTGTCCGTCGCCATTGCCAAATGGAATATTGTGAGCTTCATTATATTCCATAATCACATTGTCACACTGGTGTGGCCACATACCTGCACTCGGAACAGTTGCATTTGCATTTGCATTATTTATTTCATTATATTGAAGCACGGCACCATCACAGGTATTTATTAGCATCCCATCCCCGAAAATATATGTTAACACATTATTTTTTATAAGGACATTAGTACTTGGGGTATAGTTCGATGAACCTTTAGCCCAACTACTCCAGAAAAGAATACCGGTCTTTTTAATTGCCCATATCAGGCAACCTTCAATTTTAATATCATTCACTTTTGTTGGAGTGGTACTTCCAGAACAATAAAAGAAAATACCTGTTCCTTGATGTCTTGCCGAACTTGTATAGATTCCATCCACATCATGAATATTACAATTTGAAATGTAAATATGATCACCGGTACCAAAATCATCGAACACAATTTTAAAGCCATGTCGATCATCTTCATTGGACGCAGGATTTTTTACTTCCAAATATTCGAATTCCCAATATTCTTGGTTAGTCAAAGCAATCGCAGCACCGTATGCTCCATTGCCATTGATGCATGGGTAATAAGAAGCATTGCCATATTTTGTTACCTTGATCGGGTCACCATCGACACCAGACCCTTTTGGAGCAAGCTGCCCTATATAGGTAGCCCCTGCTTCGAAATGAATAACATCACCCGGATAAAATGAGGCTTGCTGATTAACCCTAGGAGCCTGTCGGACTTCCATTTTTCAAATTTAGGTCAGTATCTTTTTTGACCTGTTGGGGTCGATAATTTGGTTTTCATTGATTGCCTGGCTCTGATTTTCGCTGTAATATTCAATTTCCGAGCGATTTCAGAGATCCAAAAAGCAATTTATGGCTGTTTTATGCCAATTGCATCTTGAAAAACCGTTTCAGGTTATAAGCCGAACATACCAATGACCATTCTGCGTCTGTTTCTGCTTCTCCCCTCAATGAAAACCGTCTAAACCCCAATATTTCTTTGATGATCCCAAAGACCGGTTCGACGGTTTGTTTTCGTTTTTTGTATCGCTCTTTCCCTGCTTGGCTTTTCAATTTTTGGGTCATCTTTTCAACAGGAGTAACACATGGCACATCCTCTGCCGGATCAGAGTTTAAAATATTAGATAAAAAACTATTGTGCTTTTCTCTTGATGTTGAGATGATTGGTTCAATTTTCATTTGTTCGCAACGGGTAATGTTATTTTCGCTGAAGTAACCAGTGTCAGCCACTGCGGTGGATATTTCACCTGATATTTCTTCAGGTACGGATCCAATGGCCGCTATAAATTCCTGCTTGTCGTTGGCATGTGAGTTGCTGTGGGCACCAACGATAACCATATCATCGTTTACTGCAGCTTGCCCGTTATAACATTGGTCAAACCCAGTGGAGGTTTTCATGATCCGCGACTGGGGGTCGGTAAAATTATATTGATCCTTGTCATTTGGTTCTTCTGATGGGGCTTTGGGTTCTTTTCCCCGCGGATTTTTCCCGGTCTTTTCTTTCTTCTGTTTACGTTGTTCCATTTTGGCATCGTATTCTTCTTTCTCCTTCTGGTAACGCTCTGATGCCCGTTGCTCGACAACCTTTTTGGCTTCCTGTATTCTGGCTAAACGATCTTTTCTTCGTTGTAATTCTTCGGGAATGTCCAATTCTTGTCCTTTTTCGTTTTCGTCTTTGGTGGCCGCCAGCTCCAATAATTTCTCAATTTCTTCTTCCAGTTGCTTCTCCAATTTCTGTATGTACGCATAACTCATCGCTTTATGGCGCGATGCGTTGGCCTGGACCTTGGTGCCATCAATGTAAATATTGCCAAGTTTTACAAGTCCAAGCTCTTTGCCTATTAATAAGATCTCTTTGAACCAAACCTTGATCTGCCCAAGAAAACGCTTGCGAAACTCAGCGATGGTGTCATGGTCCGGGTGGTGGTTGCCTGCAACAAAACGGAAAGCCACAGAATCATAGGTAGCAGCCTCAATCTTACGCGAACTGAATACCCCGGTAGAATAGCCGTAAAACAGCAGGGACAACAACATCCGCGGATCATAAGCCGTACTCCCAACCCCTTTGTACTGGCTGTAAACCCCTCTCATATCAAGCTTATCAACCACATCAACCACAAACCGTGCAAGATGATGATCGGGCAACCAATCCCCCAGGTCATAAGGCATCAGCATCCGTTGTTCCCGATCTGCTCCTATAAATTTTTTCATGATCGAAAGATAATAATTATCATGTTTATTTCAAAGTCCGACAGGCTCCTAG
>SWCA01008629.1_pt1 | contig 12752 bp, 6 predicted proteins | sample 4692961 | NCBI WGS metagenome assembly SWCA01 (sample SAMN10267275, study PRJNA491770) | bioreactor metagenome | isolation source: DHS bioreactor inoculated with | place: Japan: off Shimokita Peninsula
CACCAATATTTGGTGGTGTAAGGAAGATCTCACTGCTGAAAAATGCGTTTCTGCGCCAGCCGGTTATCGTGCTGAAGGGTTAGCGTATGGGAAGCGCGGCGGTCAGCCAGACCGCATACTGGTGATATGGACGAAAAGCAACATGGGTGGAAGAGTGCGTTCATGGGCCAGGGCGTTACGCTCAGTTTACCGAAACCGGATACGTTCGTTACCGTGCTCGATGGGGTAACCTATGTGGAATAACACATTGGCGAATGTGCATTGTGCTCCAGACTATATACTATCGAAGGGCTTCAGCTCAGCAGTGATAACGATACACATGGGTTAGTTGAGCCATCACGGGTAATGACTTGGGCCGAGTACTTGGATGCTATCTGGGCAACCAAGCTCCAGTAATGAAACAAAAAAGAAGTAGGGTAGGATGAACTTTCAGGGATTGTTCTGGAGTGTACTGGACGAGGAAGAACCGATCGAGGCACTGCGAAATGTGGTGATTGCGCTACGTGGGAAAGGCGTTGAGAAGGCAAAACTGCTTGAACAACTAGAGTCTTTCCGTCAGCCGGCAGCGGACAGAAGTGAGGAAGACGAGGATAATGTAATGGAAGTGATGGATTATTGGTAGTGTCAAGGATTGTGCATCAACGGATTGATTGAATCAGCACATCAACTTTCTAGGCGCTCACTACATCGCCTTTGCCATGAGCAATCTACGATATGTCTTTGCTGTGAAGCTTGAATCAGTTCACAGAGAGAAATTATTCACTCAGTAGAGTCTGGTGATATTGGATTGACAAAAATAGAGCCACCAGAAGGCTTATTCTGTCCATCTTTTTTAGAAGAAGCTTACACGATCACCACTCCCTCGTTATACCACCACTGACTGTAAACGTTATAATAAAAGCAAGTTATCGTTTGACACGTGAGCAGTCGATGGTCGCTTAATGGACTATAACGATATTGCTAGACTTCACAAATCCGATCCCACCCTTCTGGCACTCCGTAAAGAGTGGTTGCCGCTCGCAGTAAGTTTTCTCTACTATGCCTTCAAGAGCAAACATCAGGTGTTGCTTCCGCAGGAGGTATTTCGCGAACAGATCGGCATATATCTTGCGCGCCAGAACGCGATGCTGCCTGATGACTCCCAGTACCGTTATCCAGCAGATCACTATCTGGCGCGCTGGAGTCGCGAGGATGATCTGATTCGCATTCGCAATCGAGATGAGGGCTACATCGTCCAATTATCACCTCATGCCGAACGCCTGTTGAGTTGGTTTGAGGACATGCTAAGTCGGGGGATGATCGGGACCGAATCACGTCTGCGCAACATTCTTTCCCTCCTTGATGAGCTGGTTACTCGCAGTACTGAAGATATTGAACAACGCTTACAACAGCTCTATGACCGGCGCGAACAGATTGATGCTGAGATCGCACGCATTGAGACTACACAGCAGGTAGATGGTCTTAATGACGTGCAAATTCGGGAGCGGTTGGACCATATCAGCGGTATGGCAAGTCATCTGTTGCGTGATTTCAGTCTGGTTGAAGAGCGTTTCCGTGAGATGGCGCGCAGCATCCAACAAGCGCAGCTTGATCCGGATGCTCGGCGCGGTGACATCCTTGGTTCGGCATTGGATGCGGATGAACAGTTGGTGGCTAGTGATGAAGGGCAGAGCTTCCGGGCGTTTTATGAGTTGTTGACCCACCCACAGCAGCGCGAACAATTCGATCATCTTGTCGGGGCTGTGTTCGATATGCCACGTCTCCACACGTTCATCAATGAAAATGCAGTATTGAAGCGCTTGACTTCATACTTGTTGGAAGCTGGTGAACGGGTGAACCAGTCGAACCAACGGCTGGCCGAACATCTGCGCCGCGTGGTGGATTCACGCAATATAATTGAGAGCCGCCGGGTACAGACACTGGCACGTGAGATTAAGCACCTGGCCAGCCAACTCGATGAAGCAATGATCCCGTTAATGAGCACACGCCGTTCCTTTTTTGACTTGGAAGGCGAGCCGGATGTTGATCTACCCCTGGAGCGTCCTTTGTTTGAGCCGCCCGAACGCCTGGAAGTAACTGCTCGGCCTCATCTTGCACCACTTGTTATCGATACGGACGCTCTTATCTCGCTGTATGAAACATTTTTTATCGATGATACCCTTCTGCGTGACAACATTGCGCGCCTGCTGATGAGTCGCCCGGAGGTAACACTGGCCGAGGTTAGCCAGAGTTACCCGATTACACTGGGTGTCGCGGAAATTATCGCCTATTTGCAGATCGCGGCGCGTGAACCCCAACATACGATTGACCGCACCGTTCGCGATGTACTGCTCATCAAAACGCCCAGTTATCAGGAAAAGTCGGTCGAGATTCCACGTATTGTGTTCCGGCGCGCAGTTTCAAAGGGAGAGATGAACCATGTTCGATGATAGAATCGAACCCTATGCTGCCGCCGTGAGGAAACTGCTTAAAGGCGTTGTTTATCACGATGATGCGGTATGGTCACAAATACGCGACTATGAACTGCCGATCCGGGAATATCTGGGCAAAATTGGATTAGGTCTGCATCTGGACGAGGTCGGCAGTTTTGCCTATGTCTTCGATGAGAGCCGTGATGAGGATAATCCACAGGCGCTGCCAGCTCTAACTACGCGCCGTGCCCTATCTTTCGGCGATACACTGTTATTGGTTCTGCTGCGCGAGCGACTGGACGAACATGAAATGCGTGACGTCGATGGGACGCGCTTGCTCCTTAGTGAAGATGACATCGTGGATATGGTGGAAGTGTTTTTGAGTGACCATCCCGATGCACGGCGCGTCGAGCAGACTATCGCCGCCAGCCTTAACCGCCTGAAGAATTACGGATTTCTAACCCAGCGTCCCAGCGGGCATCTTGAAGTACGTCCTCTCATCCGCGCCAAAATCAGCGCCGACACCCTTGAAGAAATCAGAACCCGCCTCATCGACTATCTAAACCAGAATAGTGACATGGACCCGGACGAAGATGTTGAATCTGTTTAAGGAACCGACTGGATTTCGTCTGGCGCGGTTGGAACTCTACAACTGGGGCACGTTTGATGGGCAAATCTGGCTCATGACGCCGGAGTGCGAAACGGCGGTACTGACTGGCCCTAATGGATCGGGTAAGTCCACCGTCGTTGATGCCTTGCTGACGTTATTGGTTGAAGGACGGCAACGCAACTATAACATGGCGTCCGGTGCGGGCAGTACCCGAGAGCGCACGGAGCGTACCTATGTGCGCGGGCAATATAGCCGGACGCGGGGTGAAACCGCCATTGAAGCCACAGCCAACACGCTACGTGGCCTTGAGTCACATAGTGTGCTGTTGGCTGTTTTTTATGATACCGCACTGGATCGCACGGTTAGCCTGGCACAAGTTTTGTGGATCAGCAATGTAGACCGGGTGGAAAAGCGTCATTATGTGGCGGACTGTGATCTCAGTATTGAGCAGCATTTCCCACAGCGCCACGTGTCTGCGCGCGATCTGCCGTCCGGCGTGCAGGTTTTTGGCAATGTATTTAAAGATTATATCGTCGCCGCGCGTAAAGCTCTCGGACTTGGGGGGCGACACAAAGCGCTCGATCTCTTCAACGAAACAGTGGCTGTCAAGGATATTGCCAGCCTGAATACATTCGTGCGCGATCATATGCTGGATAAGGGTGATCCGGAGGCGCGGGTCGAGGCGCTGCGTTCCCAATATCGCGACCTCAACGAGGCCCATGACGCTATTCAACGTGCTGCCCACCAGCTTCACATACTCATACCGTTGGTCGATGCCGGTCATGATTATCGACAGTATAGCGACCGGATCACGCGCTACGAAACGGCCCGCTCGCTGATCCCGTTTTACGTAGCTGACAAGGCGCGTGCCTTGTTAACAGACGCCATCAGCGCTTTACATCATCGACGAGACGCTCATCAAAGTCGCCTCGGAGTTGTGGACGCTGAGATGGTGAGCCTGCGTCGCGAATTGCAGGATGTGGAAATTGCCATCGCCCAGGACAGCGTCGGGCAACGAACGCGCGAAATTGAGGGTCGCTTACCTTTGTTACAGAGCGAAATCAAAGCGCTGCGACGTGCTGCCAGTCGCTACGATGACAATGCGCGGGCGCTTGATTTTCCTGTTTACCAACACGAAGACGATTTTTACGACAACCGTGCTCGCGCTGAAACACTGCTACCTGAGATAGCCGATGCGATTCAGTTGCTGGACGTAGAGCGCAGCGACATGCAGATCGAGCATCGTGACTTAAAAGAGCAGGAAAAGGAACTCGAAAAAGAAATCGATTATCTGCGTGACAATCTTAGCAATATTCCGGCGCAGGTGGCTCGTATCCGCGAGGAAATCTGTGCTGCATTGGGGACCACTCTAGATGATTTATCTTTTGTCGGTGAACTGCTCAAAGTGCGTGATGATGACGTTCCGTGGGAAGGTGCCTTGGAACGCCTGCTGCACAGCTTTGCTCAGGACCTGATCGTGCCTGAAGGACTGTATTCTCAAGTCAGCCACTATGTCAACATTAATCACCTCGCTGGACGCCTGGTATACCGCCGTGTCAACCCGGCGCGTCAACCGGGCCGTTTACCCTCACGTATGGAACAGCCTGATGCATTGGCGTATGAAAAGCTGGAGATTAAACGCGATACGCCTTATCATGACTGGCTTGCCGAGCGATTGATGCAACACTTTGGCTATGTGTGTTGTGAGTCGTTGGCGGATTTTCAGCAGGCGGAACGTGCGATTACGCCACAGGGTCAAATCAAACACAGCGCCTCGCGTCACGAAAAAGATGATCGCCGCGATTTGCTAGATCGTCGTAATTATGTACTTGGTTGGGATAACCGTGCTAAGCTGCGTCAGCTTGAAAATGAACTAAGTGATCTGCATCGCCTCTTACGTAATCTGCAGGATAACCTGGCGCAGATTGAACGTGACCTGGCACGCAAGCGGCGCGATCAAACTGTATTGGATAATCTGCTCAAAGTCGAAACGTTTGCTGAAATTGACTGGCATACGCGCCAAACAGAATACGATCGTTTGCAGCGCCAACTGGCTGAATTGCAGGAGCAGTCTCATCAACTGGCCCGCCTGGAACGACAGCGCGATGAATTGCAGCGCCAGATTAACGATGCACGGTCACGTCGTGACGAGGTGAACCGCGCGCTCACGACCATCGACAACCAGATCGAAGGCCATCAACGGGAGTTGGCCGCTGCCGAACAACGGTTGTCTACCTTAACCGAAACCGATATCGAGTTGTGGGAGCAGGTCGGGGATGTACTTGATGAGGTTGGGAAAGCACAGGTAACACTAGATCAGCTTTCTGTATGGCCGGACCGTTTGCAAAACTCGATCCAAAGTAGTGTCAACACATTACGCGGTTATCAAACGCGTGCAATCAATACCATCGAAGGTATTATGAAAGATTTCCAGCGCGAATATCCTGGCGAGGGTGTCGCACTCACTACCGATATAACTGCGCTGGAATCGTTCGAGAGAATACACCGTCGCCTCGAAAGCGATGATTTGCCCCGCTACGAAGAGCGTTTCAAACATATGTTGGATCGTACAGTGACACGCGGGGTGATGGCTTTCTACTCTAGTCTGTCTGAGCAAGAGCGCGATATCCTACACAGTATCGAGGAGTTGAACGACTCACTGGCAAAGGTAGACTACGGGGGTGGTTCGATTATTCGCCTGATTGCGGAAGCCACGTCGGATCCGGAGATCAGGGACTTCGAGCGTGATCTGAAAACCTGCATTCCTAATGTGGGCGACAATTCACCAGAAGAAATGGAACGCGCCTATAACCGTATTGCAGCTTTGATTGACCGGTTTGATGCTGATCCCGGTTGGACGAGGCGCGTGATCGATGTACGGCGTTGGCGTGAATTTGCGGCGGAACAGATCGACGCACAAGCCCGCCAGGTGGATTATTACAGTGATTCATCCGGTAAGTCCGGCGGACAGAAGGCGAAACTGGCTTATACTATTCTCGCGTCCGCGATTGCGTACCAGTACGGTTTGCAGGATGCGATTTCAGGCGGACGTTCGTTTCGTCTGGTCGTTATTGATGAAGCTTTCAGCAAGCTGGACGATGACAATGCCCGGTTTGCCATGCAATTGTTCAAGCAACTCGGTCTGCAACTGCTCGTGGTCACGCCCATGCAGCAACTGCATGTCATTGAGGACTATGTCAAAGCCTATCATGTGGTTGTGAATAACGATGAAGGTAGCTACTCGCGACTGTTCAACCTGACACAGGCGGAATACCGCGAGCGCCGCCGGGAGTTCAAAACGGGTCAGATGGTATGATCACGCCACAGGAGATCGCCAGACGAGCCGAAAGAAGGTATCGTGAGGTTTTACGCGTCTGGCTGGTAGGTAAGGATAGTTTCCCCATCGAATTCCCGGTGGGACAGCTCTCGCCCAATTTGATCGAACGCCGGCAGCAGATCAATGCGCTGCGCGACAGTTCGAAGGAAGTAACTGGATACGGCTACGAGATCGAATGGCAGACGATCAATAAGCGTGATCTCGGCAAACAAACATCTCCCAAGCGTATTATCATTGCCAGTCTGGACGATTACCTGGCGTCTACACATAAACGCGAGGAATTCGACAGATTTGTAGCCGACGTCGAGCAGGTACGCCAGCGATTTCCATCTCTGGAAAGTTGGATATATCAAAGCCCTCAGGATGTGATCGCAAATCACGGGCAGTGGGATGATCTGCTGCTCGTATGTGATTATTTCTGCCACCAACCACGCCCAAATGTTTACATCCGCGAATTGCCGATTTCTGTGCATACCAAGTTCATCGAACAAAATGAGCGCATTTTGCGTGATCTGCTGGATGAACTGCTTCCCCCGGAATGGATCAACGCAGATGAGACCGTATTTACCAAACGCTTTGGTTTGAAGGAAAAAGCCCCGCTGGTGCGCTTGCGTCTGCTGGATGGACAACTCGCGCGGCAATATACACTGTCCATTGATGATATCTCCCTGCCTGTTGATCAGTGTGCTCACTTATTTGCGGATCGCCTTCGTCCCCAGCACGTTATCATTGTGGAGAATCTGATCAACTTTCTCACGCTGCCGCCGTTGCCGGATAGTGTCGGTCTCTTTGGCGGTGGTTTTGCGGTGCATCTGCTGCGCGATGTGAGTTGGTTGGCGCAGGCTAGCGTCATTTACTGGGGTGATATTGACGCACACGGTTTCGAAATTTTGTCTGATTTGCGAGGTTTGTTTCCGAACGTTCAGTCATTGATGATGGACCGGGGGACACTGGACGACAATGCGGAGTATATCCTCTCCGGCAACGAAGTGCGGGCAGAACGTTACGATGGGTTAACTGAAATTGAAAACCAACTAGCACTGCATATGATCTCGCATGATCTTCGCTTGGAACAAGAACACATCCCACATGCTTATGCAGTTATAAGGCTGAGGCAGGCCGTGGGCTATTAGAGCGTGTTTGTTAAAAGGGCTAATCGGGGCCGCAAGCCATTAGATAAGGCGCAATCAGGCGGAGAAAACTCTCCCCATGTGCCCAGACATTGCCCAAATTTTCGCTCGATCGACTTTAACAAACACGCTCTTATGGTTAAGCAAAGATCATCTCTGCTGTCATTGCGTCCAACTAGCACATTTCCCGTCAGACTTGGGAAGGACAGATGGGCGTCTTATGATGCAGGAATATGGAATGGGATGTGAAATATGGTCGAAAAATACAATTGGAAACGCTTCTGGCATGCTAGGGGTAAACGGCTCACTGATTTAGGTAGTGAAGAGTCTCTGATGCCGCAGTTGTTCGATTGGCAATTGGGCGATGAGTTTAAGAGGTACCCCATCGAAGAAGTTTTAGAGAAGCGCTGCCTAATTTTGCTTGGCGAACCTGGCATGGGGAAATCCAACGAATTGGAGCAAGTATATAAAACGTTTGATGTGAGTTCAGTTGATGATCAAAAGCGTTTAGTCCTCGTAAAAGATTATCCGTTAGACACTCTGAAAGATTTTCTAAGGGAAGATGTATTAGTTGAGAATTGGAGAACGGGGAATGGGGAACTACATCTTTTCATAGATGCTCTTGACGAAGGCACTCTACACCCACGAGACATTGGAAACCTGATCGCTCTCTATCTGAAAACACTGCCAAAACAAGCACTGGATAGGCTATATCTCAGGATAACATGTCGTACAGCCGATTGGCCCAGCACTCTGGAAGAAACACTGACCGAACTATTTGATGAGAATATAGGCGTTTATGAACTGGCTCCTTTGGAATATGCAGATGTAGTGGCTACCGCTGTATCACAGGGTGTCGATCCCGGGAAGTTTTGGAAGGAAATAGAGCTGCTCAACCTGCGCCCATTAGCAACTAAACCAATAACACTCTTTCCTTTATTACATGAGTTTGACGAGTCTCTTGAGAATTTTCCATCTTCTCAGGTAGAGGTTTATCAACGACTTTGCTCTAAACTATGCACCGAGTATAACCCCACACACATTGAACGAATGGCTGATCATGATCCCGGTCCGCAGAAGCGGATGAATGCAGCCGCCCAGATCGCTACGATAATGTTTTTTACCAACCATATTGCCATTCAAATATATGACTCACCGCGGAATGTCACCAAAAATGCGCTTACGATACCACAACTGTACTCTGCGGCCTTCGAGATAGATCAGTCTCTTGTTTTGCAAGCATTGACAACAGGCCTTTTTGCTTCGCGTGGTGAGAAGTGCTTGGGCTGGGCACATCAGACATACGGGGAGTTTCTGGCCACTTTTCACGCTAATGAGCGTTTGTCGCTGTCTCAAATTCGTCAGTTAATCTTCAATCCCCAAGACATGAAAGTAATCCCGCAACTCAAAAATGTTGTGGCTTGGCTTGCTACTATGAATGAAGAGGTTTTCCGAGATGTAATGCAGAGAGAACCGGAAATTCTCCTTCAATCAGATATTGTGGCAGCGGACGATGCAAGTCGAGCAGCTATGGTTACCGCGCTACTCGATTTTTTGAACAAGGGCAGGTCGTTGAATTTAGGGTGGAGGCGTTACGTTATCTTTCGTCGATTGTTGCATTCCGGCCTCATTGACCAAGTGCGCCCATATATATTGGATAACACCAAACACTGGTTAGTCCGGGAGGCCGCAATTGAGATTGTCCTAGAGTGCGAATTAGCTGAGCTTCAATTTGATCTGGTGAATACAGCGCTTGATGCTAACAGTCCACATGAAGTCCGGAAAATTGCTGCCTACACAGTAGCTCGAATTGGTAATGATGATGCGAAGAAAAAACTCAAACCCTTGATTTGTGGCGATGCCTCAGATCTAGATGATGATCTCAAGGGCGCAAGTTTGCTGGCGGTCTGGCCCAAGAATATCACCTCCATGGAATTGATGAATGCACTTTCGCTGCCTAAGAAGCCAAATTACTCAGGATTCTATAAGATGTTTTGGGGCGAACCGATAGTTGAATGGTTGGCTCCGGGTGATTTGCCAACTGCCTTGCAGTGGATCAAAAGCAATCTGGATTATCTGAATGACGACCCGTTCAGCCCAGGCTATGGTTTGCTAGATTTCGCTGATGGAGTTGTATTAAAAGCTTGGGAGCGCCTTGATAAACCCGAGGTAATGGAAGCCTTCGTGGAGCTCGCGATTGCGAAGTCAGAACAGAATCAGCCACTTGTAGGTCGCGAAAGGTATATGCTTTCTTCCCACGAAGATACCAAGACTGCTGATTTTAAGAATGATTTGCTTTCAAACCATCAAAAAAGACGTCAAGCGCTTGAAGCTGCGTTGCCCCGGCTTGTGGAATATGGTTCTAACGTTCCAGGTCTCGGATACGAGACCCCCTTGCTAACACGCGACGATCTTGCGTGGTTAGTGAATATATACCGCATGTCTCAAACAACTGAAATGAAACAGCTTCTTCTGCTATTGATCCAAAGAGTATTTTTCTGGCGGGATTATACCCACCTAGAAATCATGTATGAGGCAATGCAAGACGATCCTCTACTGACAGATAAGTTCTGGTCATATTACGAAACCGATCTTCGATCTGAAGAAACTCAAAAACGCCGCGAAAATCATCAAAGATCGCTTCAACGCAAAGAAGAGCGGTTAGCGATGACAAGACCTCCCCTCGATCCTCCTGTGTCAGAGCGGATTCTTCGCCTGCTCGAAAAATGCGAAAACGAAGATTCTAGATTTTGGAGTAACCTTAGCTGGGTGATGTTGTTCAATGATGATGGTACACGCCACTTCGATTACGAACCAGAGATTAGGAATCTTCCCGGTTGGCAAAATGCCGATGAGGATGTGCGACGTCGGATATTTGAAGCAGGGATGGGATTTCTTTCGGAACAAGAACCTCAATATGAAAACTGGTTTTCTGAAGAATCGACCTATTGGCACGCGATTTCGGGTTACAAAGCTTTGTTCACCTTGGCACGATTCCTGCAAAATGCTTCTGTGCCGGTGCCGTGCGAGATTCTTCAAAAATGGGTCTCGATTATTGTGGGTTATCCAACGCACATCAATAACATCGATTCGCAATCCAATCATGAATTGGTTTGTCTTGCCTTTGAATGTGCATCTGAAGAGACAATCAGATATTTGGTGGACCTGATCGACTGTAAAGATTCTCGCGGGAATCAGTACATTTTCACTTATAATCTCTTGGCTAAATTCTCAAATTGTTGGAATGAAAACCTTTCTGATGCTTTGTTTGGAAAGCTACATGATACAAACCTCACAGAGAATAGCTCGAATATCATCCTCAATTGGCTGATCCAACACGATTATCCATATGCAATCGAGTTGGCTCAAACGTATATTGTTTCGCTTCCAGAAGATGAGAAACGACTAGATCGAGCTATCAATCTAGCTGTGCTGCTTTTTACGCAAACTAACGATCTAAGATGGTGGCCAGCAGTATGGTCCACAATCCGCGAGAACCCCGAGTTTGGGCAGAAAATAGTTGAGCGAGTGGCAAACGATGTTTATAGGCATACTGGAAGTCTAGCACTTCGTCTGCCTGAAGCCGAGTTGACCGAATTCTATCTATGGCTCGTAGAACAGTACCCGTTCAGCAAAGACCCCGGGAAATATGGTGGTACAGTAACTGACAGAGAACGTGTCGCTGACTGGCGTGATGGTCTTCTAAGATTGTTGTCCCAGCGGGGAACTCCAGAAGCCCTGCTTAATATCGAGAGGATTGAACAATCTCACCCCAATGTTTATCAGATTCAGCAAGCATTCCAGGTCGTGCAAAATCGTGTGCGCCAGAATACTTGGATCCGCCCTGAGCCAGAGCAAATTCTAGCAATGCTAGAGAATAATAAAATCCGTTTGGTACAAAGCGGCGAGCAGCTTCTTGATGTGATCATTGAATCGCTTGAGCGTCTCCAGACCAAGTTGCAGGGCGAAACTTATAGCGCTGTTGACCTATGGAGTATAGTCGAGGCGCAAGATATATGTCGGCCTAAAGATGAGAATGCTTTTTCCGACTACGTAAAACGTCATCTTGAAGAGGATTTGAAGTTACGAGGCATTATTGCTCATCGGGAAGTGGAGATCAGGCGTAAATACGGCAAGGGAGGGGCTTCAGGCGAAGTTCCCGATATCTATGTTCATGCTTTTGTTCGAGACGCTCACGGAAAAACCTACGACTCAGTAGTCGTCCTTATTGAGTCAAAGGGCTGTTGGCATGACGACGTAAAAACGGCCATGGAGATTCAGCTTGTCAAACGCTATTTAACCGACAATGATTGCCAATATGGACTCTATCTGGTTGGCTGGTTCAATTGTTTTCAATGGGATCAAGGAGACAATCGGCGAAAAAAGGCGTTCGGGCTTGCTTCCACTATCGAAGAGGCCCGGAGCTACTTTGAAGATCAGGCAGCCCAATTATCTGGAGACAATCGCCAAGTGCGAACTGTCATTTTGAATGCGGCGCTTCGATAACTGGGATGATAGAGTTTTTCTCTCGTTTAGCGGAAAATCTCATCCAGTCACCAGACAAGCTGTGGAGCTTCAGCCCAACCAGCTTCAACAAAAATGATGAGTAGCTTTAGCAGATCTTGAAGCGGCTGAGGACTTTGAACCCGATCTCGATAGTCTCCCAGAATACACGCGACTAATTTCTGGACTTCAGAAATAGCCAGGGGGTCTAGCTGGTTGTGGGGGTCAAAAAGTCCATCCACCGAGGATTCTTCGGTCACGCAGCCCATCGATAGTCATGGTGCAGCCCTCCTAACACTGGTTTGCATGCAACCCGATGCCCCTTGTCCCCCATTCTGCGCTTATCATCTTGCCCTGGGTCTGGGATCTGTTGTCCAATACCTTGATGCGGTCGAGCATGATTGGTAGTAGGCAACATATTCGTCGATGAGCCGGTACAAGTGCCTGTCATTGATGATCAGCATGTGATCCAAACACTCGCGCCTCACACTGCCGATGAACCGCTCGCAAATCGCGTTGGCTTTGGGGGCTCGCACCGGCGTCTTGATGATCTTGATCCCTTTTCCTTCTGCAACCCGCGTGAAACATGGTCCGTATTTGCCGTCATTGTCCCGTATCAGAAAGCGCGGCCCCTCTTCGTATGGCGTGGCCGCTCTTACTTGCTGCGCTATCCAGAAATCACTCGGTGACCGGGTCACCCCATACTGCACGATGCGGCGCGAGCCCAATTCGATGATGAAGTAGATGAACACCACTCGAAA
>SWCA01001852.1_pt1 | contig 12747 bp, 8 predicted proteins | sample 4692961 | NCBI WGS metagenome assembly SWCA01 (sample SAMN10267275, study PRJNA491770) | bioreactor metagenome | isolation source: DHS bioreactor inoculated with | place: Japan: off Shimokita Peninsula
TACACAAAACTAACCAAAAAACCAAAAGAAAACCTCAAAAAAACCAATACAAAATTAAAACTTAAACTAAAAAACAAAGTAAATAGAAATTATCATTGGTTTTATATTAAAAGCCCTTACAGATCCTTTTGAAGATCCTAACATCAGAGAACAATGGAACCGACCTGCGGTTAACGTTGAAAAATTGTTAGAATTTAATAAACCAATATCACTCCAAGAACTTAGAGATAATCCAATTTTAAGTCAGTGGAGTGCGGTTCGGATGGGATTCCGGGGTTCTCACTTCAAAATGTCTGATGAAGAATTTTCTGAACTAATAGGACTTATTATCGATAAAAATCCCCAACAAAGAAGAGATGTTGAAAATATAATTAAATATAATTCAATTGATGAACGTGCATTTACAGTAGGATGGGGCAGAGCCCATATTGTCCGAGATATTTGTTATCTAATAAATGAAAATCCTAATATAAACGAAGAAGAGCTTTTTAATCTTTTAAGAGGAAAGGTCGGTGATAATGGCAACTATTGGAAAGCATATTATCAAAGGGCTAATAAAAAAAATAGTCCGAAACTAAACCTCGATTCCGCCCGAAATTTAAAATTAATTAACCCTGACACACTTGAATTAACAGATTTAGGCCTGGAACTGGTTAAAAATGTGGCAAAAAGTGAGCTATTCACTCACAGTTATAATAGAGAAACTAAGAAATTTTATTTTAAACTTGCCCTGGATAATCCTGCAATTAAAACTGCAATGCAAATTCTTCAAAAAGAAAAGCGATCAAGATTTTATGCTCCAACCTGCGATTTAACCAATAAAGTTGTTTGGAATTATACTAAAAATGAGAGTGAATTCCTTTGTAAAGAAGAGAAACATCCAGAATGTAAATATTGTGATAGAGACCTTTTAAAACATATTAAAGAAACTTCTCTACCATTTGAAACTGATAGAAAAGTGGAAAATAGTGCAGGATATGTATTTTGGATGTGTAGCCGGATTACGCCTATGCATCTAACTGGTAAAGACCCAGAATATTCAGGAAATGTTATCTATTGGGATGAAGATGCAGAAAAGGAATTAGGGGATTTAATTAAACTTTTAGCTAATAATTTCTATGAGAAAATATCTATAGAGATCATACGCCATTTATTCAAAGAATTTAATGAAAACTATTTAACTACCGATATAGGTATTGAACATTTATTATTGCATAACAAAGAACGTGATGAGGTTAAAAAATACTTCAATTTAATAAGAAAAGATGAAAATATTGTTTATGATACTTCTGATCCCATTATAAACTATATTTTACCCATCAAAAGATTTTCAGTAGCTCCAGCGGGAGTTAAAGTTTTTGGAGCATTTAAAAATCCAGCGGAAAATATCCCTGAAATCACATTAGATGTATTCAATTTATTAAAGGAATTGATAGTCACGGATGAAGTAAACAAACAAAAAGAATTAATCAGAACATTCAAAGCCAAAGATTACAAAGGTTTTCAATCAGGAATATTTAGTTCCGTATTTTACTATTTAAATTCTGATTATTGGTATATCAACAATAAAACAGTAGCAACCTTTAATTTCCTATCTGATATTTTAGATATTCCAGATTCAATTGATGGTAATTTAAACAATTATATTGATAATTTAAGTAAACTTAAAAAATTAGTGGGAGATATATCAGAACATATTCCTATACTAGGCAATTTTGAAGTTTTTGATGTATTTTGTCATTGGCTATGTGATAAAGACTGGGGATATTACGCTAAAGATTCTGAAAAGTATAAAAAATGGTTATCCAAAAAAATCTATCCTCCTATAACTAATTTCAAAAATTTTAAAGAATTTTTATCGGCTAAAGAATATCTTTATGAACCAGAAATCCTCGAAAACTTTTTATTATCTTTAAAAGTTAAACCGTTTGTTATTTTGACCGGTAACTCAGGGACTGGTAAGACAAAAATCGCACAATTATTCGCTGAATATTTAGAACATAAAAATAAAGGTAACCATCAGATCATACCTGTTGGGGCAAACTGGACTGAAAACCGCCATTTGCTTGGTTTTTATAACGTTATCATCCAGGATTATCAGAATACTCCTTCTTTAGAACTTCTATTAAAAGCCAAAAATGATAAAAATAATCCATATTTGCTAATTTTGGATGAAATGAACCTTTCCCATGTTGAAAGATACTTTGCTGATTTCTTATCCGCCATGGAAAGTGGTAAAAGCATACCTCTACACTCAAACAATAATGGAGAAAATGAATTAACAGTTCCTGAAACTTTAAAAATCGTGGATAACGTTTTCGTTGTTGGAACAGTTAATGTTGACGAAACTACTTACATGTTTAGCCCTAAGGTTTTAGATCGAGCAAATACTATAGAATTTGCTACTTACCCTGCTAAGAATTACATTCTCGGCGAATTTGAGGATAATAATTTCAAAGGTGATGTTGAATATCTAGAAGATCCCTTATCTAACAAGGAGATTCGTGAAGCAAAAATTGATTATCTGCAAGATGCTTTAATTCATGTTCAGATTCCAGAAGGAGCCGATCTGTGGACATTTTTAGCTGAAGAACTACACCAATTCCAGGATACTTTATCAGAAGCTGGTTTTGACTTTGGTTTCCGTGTAATTGATGAAATACTCCGCTTTATGTATGTAGCTTGGATCTATGAAAATAAACCAGTTAAATGGACTAACTGGCGAAGATACTTTGATGCCCAGATAATGCAAAAAATGCTCCCAAAAATGCATGGATCTCAACGTGAATTGGATGTTGTTCTGGAGAAACTATTTAATTTATGTTGTAATAGTGAATCAGATACTACATGGTATTTACAGGAATTAAACGATGCAAACCTATTCTATCCTACCAGTGCTAAAAAACTTCAGTGGATGGGTAAAACTCTCCAAGAAAAACGTTTTGTATCATTCACTAACTAGGGTTTTACGATGTCAACCCAGGAAATCATTTTTAACCTCAATGACAATGAAGGTAACCCACTTGGAGTTCTGAAAATAAATGTATTAAAAGACCATGGATCCCCAGTTAAAGAGTTCACAGAACAAATTAATAATTGCGAAATTTGTTTTAAACATGTTCCTAATGTCTGTAAACTTGACAATCATACCCCTTTATTATTTCAAGATTCAGATAATATCTTCCTACTGGAAGAAACAGATTATCAAATAATATTTACTCCTGAAAAATCCAACGTATCTGAAATCAGATTCCCTTCTCTTAAAAAAGTCGATAAAATACCAGTTTTAACCACTCTAACTTTTGATAAAGATTTGTATGGTGGAATTCTTAATTTCAGAAGTTATGTTGGTCAATCTTTTTTTGATGTTGAAGTTGATAGTGTAAAATCTATTAGGATTCCCTTTGAAGTTCGTTCCAAAAAGATGAACTATGAAGAACATTATCCATCTATGATTGCTGATCTGGCAAAGGCTGCATCTGGACTAATTTTTTATGAAAAATCACCTACATTTAAATACATAAATTTTCAACAAAGAGTGAATAAAAGCTTTTACGAAGATTTCATGTTTTTAGAATATATTTTCCGCCCTGAAAACCTTTTAAGCGCCTATGGTTACATCAGGAGAGATCCTCATAAAATCTTACAACAATATGTTGAAACTGTTCCCACAACCTTTGCTTCAGCAATAGGTCCTTCAGATTTAATAAACATTATAACAAATCCTGGAAATTTGTCAAAAACCAACCAAACACCTCTTAACTGGCCATCTCAGATGGGAAATTATATCCCGAAAAGAATTAGTCAAAAAGATTACCTAGAAACACGAGACACTCCTGAAAATCGTTTTGTGAAATATTTTTTAGGACTTTTACATGAACTTATAATTGAAATGAACATTTATGTTAAATCTAAAGATAAAGATGGGTACCCCGTTGAAAAAATTAGGGAATATAATGAAATCATTCAGGAATTTACATTAGATGGCTGGCTTAAAGATGTTGGAGAACTATGCCATATGCCTTCTAATTCCCAGGTCTTACAGAAAAAAGAAGGATACCGGGAAATCCTAGATTATTTTTTAATTTTTGAATTTGCCTTTAATTTCCAATGGGAAGAAGTTAAAGAAGACATTAAGGGTTATCAGAAAAAGTTAAGTGATCTTTATGAATATTGGTGCTATCTTAAACTGACTAAAATACTGAGCCAACTTCAGAAATCAAGAACAAATTATGAGTCTATTTTTGAGTTCAACAGGAAAGAATGGTCAATTAAAATAAAAAAGGGGATGAAATCTTCCCAAAAATTCTTCATAGTTAAAGATGAGAATGAATTTAACTTAGAATTAACTTATAATAATACATATTCGAGATCAGAATTAGAATCATATTCTTACTCTCTTTCCATGAGGCCTGATTACTCTTTAATGATTACTACTGATAATCAAAGCTTTTTACTACATTTTGATGCTAAATACAAGTGTGATATTAAAACCACATTTAAAAGTGAAGATATTTACAAGATGCACACGTACAAAGATGCTATTAAAGATACCCTAGGTGCATATGTTTTATATCCTGGTAGAAAAACGAAAATTTATCGTGAATCATCAACTATATTGCCTTCTGTTGGTGCTTTTCCCCTTACACCCGGAAAAAGTGTAAGTCAAGACGAAAACCATATTGAAAATTTTTTAAATCAAGTTTTAAATGAGATAAATTATTAATAGGGGTTAAATTGGGGTTTAAAAATGAAAACTAAAGAAAAAGCAGATTTTTTGTTCTACGCTGATCTTGACGAATGCCGTGACCAACTGTCCACTAGAAGACCGGTAAAACACCAGGAAAGTGCTATATATAAGCTCAATGACTGGTTTAAATCTAAAGAATTTCCTGCAGGTACAATAATGGTTTTACCTACCGGTAGTGGTAAAACATTCACTGCGGTTAGATTTTTGTGTCAGAAGCCATTATCTGATGGTTATAAAGTATTGTGGTTAGCTCACACTCATCACTTATTAGAACAGGCTTTTTACAGTTTTATTCCAAAAGATAAAACTAAAGGAGGATATGAAGTTGGATTTATTCAGAATAAGGATGATATAAAAATTAGGGTTGTTTCTGGTGCTTCAAATAATTTTAATGTGAATCAGATTAAAAAGACTGATGACATTATCATTGCAACATTACAAACCATCACAAATGCCTATAAAAAGAACCACCCTCAATTGGAAGAATTTTTAAAATCTGCAGATGGAAAATTAATTGTGGTATTTGACGAGGCACATCACGCCCCTGCACCCACCTATCGTAAATTACTCATCGGGGATAATTCTGATGATGTCAGAGAATCATTAAGGGAAAGATTTCCTGAAATTCGTATTTTAGGATTAACTGCCACTCCTACCTATAATGATGAAGAAAAAAAAGGATGGCTAAAAGAGATTTTTCCCCAAGAAATTATCTACCAAGCACCCATTGATGGTTTAATCTTAGAAAAAATCCTGGCTAAACCCAAAATTACAGAATCTAAAACTCATATTGAACAAGAATTAGATGAAAGACAATATCAAAGGTTAGTCAGGGATTATGAGAAAGATATACCGCAGAAAATGATTAAAACGTTAGCTGCCAATAAAAATCGAAACCAACATATTGTTGATACCTACGTCAACAATAAGGATAAATATAATAAAACTATTATTTTTGCAGATCGCTTTGAACAATGCGAATATCTGAATAAACTCCTTTTAGATAAGAACATCCGTTCAGATGTGATGTATTCAGCTACGGGGCGCCAAAAAGCAAATACTGAAGCTTTAGATAAATTCAGAAACAATGAAATTGATGTAATTATTAATATTAAAATGCTTACAGAAGGTACCGATGTACCCGATGTGGATAGTATATTCCTTACTCGTCAAACAACCAGTGAAATTTTATTAACTCAAATGGTAGGTCGTGCTTTACGTGGCCCTAAATTTGGTGGTAGTGAAGATGCTAATCTGGTATTTTTCATAGATAATTGGAAACAACAGATTAACTGGGCTATATGGGACTCTGAAAAGTGGGGTGCAGGAAGAGCAATAGCTGATGAAACAACTGTATCACCGCCATGGGATTTAATTTCCGTGAAATTAGTCCAAGACCTGATTGAAAAATTAGGTTCAGGAGAAACAATTACTGGCTCTTTTAACAAGTCTATGCCTATTGGTTGGTATCAGGTTGATTTCTTTAGATCCAATGAAAGTAGAAAATCAGATGGAAGTGATGGAAAAACTAAAGAATTGATAATGGTATTTGAAGATAATGCTAAAGGTTATGAACTTTTAATTGAATATCTTAAGGATAAAAACTTTGAAAAATTCGATGATGAAAGTATTCGCCTAAAAGACTGTGCAGAAGAAGTTAATATATGGAATCAAAAATTTTTCCAACCAGAAAATGAGCAAATTGACAGAGATATTTTAAGGAATATATTTAGAATAGCTCTCCATATCGGTCAAGATAAAGATAATAATCCACCTAAATTCATTAAATTTGAAGAAAGAGACAAATATGATTTAGACAACATTGTAAAGGAATACGTTGAGGCAGATTATGGTCCCAGGACCGTAGATACAAAACTTAGAAGTTTATATGACAATCCGGAACAGATCTGGAGTACCCTATATTATAATTACGATTTATTCAAATCACAGTACAACTCATGTGTAGAATGGTATTTAAATGGGGAAAATAATGGCAAAGGAATTGCTAGTGAGGAAGAAAGATTGGTAAAAATTCTTCAAAATGGCACACTTCAAGAAAAAATAAATGCCTGTAATTCCCTTGCCGAATTAGCTATTGAAGAAGAAATTCATGATTCAATATTTAATCTTCTTCAAAAAATAGCTGATGAAAATAAAGGTCATGAACTTGGGTTTGCAGCAGAAAACGCTGTTAAAAAAATATTATCACAGGAACTTACAGAAGAAGACAAAGACAGAATAAAAAGAAGAGATGGGTATCTCTGCTTATGTTGCGGTGAATACTCAAAACGTAAATTACAAGTGGACCATATCAATCCTTCCTACTATAAAATGGATAATTCCGACGATAACTTACAAACTCTATGCAATAAATGTAATGGTCTCAAAGGTACTGAAACAATTGATTTCCGTGTTAATAAAACACCCCTAAAAGAATCTCCTACTAATTTATCATTTGCAAAAGATCTGGAATTTGCTGAAATTAAAGGTATTATTGATCCTGGTTGGTGGGAAAAATTACTTAGAAGAAAAATAAACTTTTTTTACCATTGTGGAGCCGTTAAGACACTCCGAGTAGATGCAACAGGGGAAAATTTTAATTTCCAATATGAATTACACGAAGGTAATCCTTCAGAATGGATTTTACCACATCTTCAGAAGATGACTATATCAATCCAGAAAACTCAGAAAAACCTATTAGAATCAATACCTCAACCAATTATCTCAATTGAGGAATCTAAATCTGATTATTTAATCAGAACGAATGATGCGGTGATTGTAGCTGCAAAGTTCGCCTTGGATGAATATTTCAAGCATTCTGTTTATATGTGCCAGCCTAATCGTGCTTTTAGACCTGTAGATTATCTTGGATTCTACTCTCATGGAAAAATCGATAAACATATTCCTAGAATTTTAGGAAAAGTAGAAAAAGTTCTGCTATCTAAAAGAGGCATTAATAATGTTGAAGTAGATGAAAAAACTAGAAATGAACTTTTAAATCTGTTAAAAAGTCTTGAAGTTAAAGGTTCTAAAAATAGGATCGGTTATTATCATTAAGTGTTTTTCCTCTCAGCCCCTAATTCAGAACAAACGATTACACTTGAAAATGACATCATAAATGACAATAAAACTAAGACCGGGAAAACTGCAGCATTCACTCAAAACCAACGTTATGTTTCATCAGTTAAACTAAAAAATAATCCTGAAAAAACGTCTAAAATCATATAATCATGTGATAGAACAATCTAAATATGACTCTAATAATACCCAACATCCACGATATTGCCGCATTACTAGAATACTTACCCTACTTCCAGGACCAGAATAACCAATTCTACCAGTTAATTAACAAACCACCCCAGTTTCCGTACTTAAGCTATTCAGAAACTGTGGATAAGTTTCGTCAGGACCTATATCACCTGAACATGATAATTGATTTTGACTGGACCCAGTGGATTGGAGAGGGAGAAAAATACATTGATAACCGTGAACTACTGGCCACCGCGGATATTACTGTATTACAGAAGTTATTCACCACCATCGTAAGGTCCGAAAGAATCACTGAGGGATTACTGGGAGAAATGATCGATAACGGAATTATCATGGATCTTCTGGTGAGGTTAAAGGGTATCCGGGGAGAAATTGAAGACCGATTCCACGGTGCTATTATTGGTTTGGCAGTGGGGGATGCAATGGGTGTTCCCCTGGAGTTCACTGATCCCGGGACCTTCCAGCCAGTAAAGGATATGATCGGTGGAGGACCCTTCAATCTGGACCCTGGCATGTGGACTGATGATACCTCCATGGCCCTTTGCCTGGCCGAAAGCCTCATCAAGACCATGGATTTTGATCCGGTGGATCAGATGCAAAGATACCTGCGCTGGTACCAGGAGGGACACCTATCAGTTACCAATGAATGCTTCGATATTGGTAACACCACCCGCCAGGCATTGATGAAATTTGCAGAAACTGGGGAACCCTACTCCGGACCGGACCATGAATACTCAGCAGGCAACGGTTCACTGATGCGCCTGGCACCAGTACCACTCTTCTACATGTCCCACCCCTTAAAGGCACTGGAAATCTCAGGTAAATCTTCACGAACCACCCACAACCATCCCCTAGCAGTGGATGCCTGCCGCTACATGGGAGGATTAATACACGGGGCACTTATGGGTAAATCCAAGGAAGAAATCCTCTCACCCCACTACTCCCCTGTACCTGGATACTGGGATGAAAAACCACTATTAAAGGAGATTAACGAGGTGGCCAGTGGTTCTTTTAAAGATAAAGAACCACAGGAGATACGTGGGCGTGGTTTTGTGGTTAAATCCTTGGAAGCAGCCCTGTGGGCCTTCCATAAATCTGATACTTTTGAGGAGGGCTGTTTTTTAGCGTGAAGATGCCGACACCACTGGTGCTATTTATGGCCAGTTAGCAGGGGCATACTACGGGAAAACGGGAATACCCAAAATGTGGATAACCAGCCTAAAAAGACTGGATTTGATCGAATCCATAATTTATCGATTATTTGAGCATTTGAGTACGAAAATATTGATATAATAGTTTTAGTACTCTTCTTTTGATTTATTCTTTAACGCGGTATTTGGTAGCATAATTGATTTTTGTTAGGAATAATTTCCGAAAAAGTTAATAATGTTAATGTTGAACATTACATTGTTCTTATTATCTTAAATTAGGAGGTTTTTGTGTGAACGAAGATTCCAATCAGTTTGTAACTTGCACGAATTGTAACGCAAATATTCCCTTAGGGAAGAAATTCTGTACAGAATGTGGTAAAACAGTAGAAATTAATGATAACATAAATTCAAATGAACCAGACTTAAATCTCTGTCCAAACTGTAATACTGGAATATCCCCTGAGAAAAAATTCTGCACAAACTGTGGGGAATCATTCGAAGAAAAAACTGAATCAAATAATCCTATCTCTAAAAATTCGGTAAATGTTGATGATACAATTGATTCTTTAAAATCTTCTGGTAAAGGGTTAATGAAGGGTATGGGTGGATTTTTAGATAAAGCAGCCTCCAGTCTTGATTCTAGCATAAGTGGTAAAAAATCTACTAATCGGGAAAATGATGATGAACTCTTCGAACAAATGGATGGAATAGAATCGAATTTTGGATACTTGGTTTGTGATGTTTGTGGGGGTTACTATGAACTTCAACCTGACGAAAAACCAGATGATTTTAGTGATGAATGCGAATGTGGGGGAACATTATCCCATCAAAATTCATTAACTTAATAGGTGATTCAATGGAACAAAAAGAACTTTTATTGCTTAATCCACGCGAATATGAACATCCTTGGGACAAAAAAGCTCTTGACACGTTAAAAAAACAAAAAGGGTTTGATAAACTAGCTAACGAATTTTATAAACATAGCCTAGAAAGAGTTTTAAGAATTCAGTACACAGGTAGTTATTTAAAAGTGACAGATACTCATTTTCCAGACATACAGGAAAAACTTAAACATGTATGTAAAATCCTGAACCTAAGCCTAATACCAGAACTATATATTGAAATGGGATGGGGAATCAAAGGACATGCTGTTGGAACTGAGAAACCCATGATTATTGTTACAAGAAGAGCTATTGATTGGCTATCCAAAAATGAGAATGAATTACTTGGTTTATTAGGTCATAATGTTGGACACATTAAAAGCACCCACATGATGTATCATGATATGGCTAAAGTCCTTCCACTAGTAGGTGATTTAATAGGTGGTTCGACCTTAGGTGTTGGGAAAATGATTGCCGTGGGGGTCGAGGCTTATTTACTTCAATGGTATCGTATGTCAGAATTAACAGCTGATAGAGCCGGACTTTTGGCTTGTCAAGATTTTGAATCATACATAAAATTATTGATGAAAAGTGCAGGTTCTCCTAAGACTCATTTCAGTACTATTGATACAGAAGAATTCATTAAACAAGCCAGGGAATTTCAAAGCTTTGACTATGATTCTTTAGATAAAGTAGCAAAAGCAGCTACAATTATGTGGCAAACCCATCCTTGGACTGTCTTAAGAGCTTCAGAATTATTAAAATGGGTAGAATCTGGAGATTATAATAAAATTTTAGATAAAGATGCATCTGATACTTTCTTGTGTTTTAGTTGCGGAGCTGAACTCAAAAGAGATGATAAATTCTGTGGAGAATGTGGTGCCAATACATCGACAAGATAAAAATCCGTCATAACCGGATTTATTAGGCAATTCATTACGTCGCCTTGAAAAAAAGAGTAATTAATTGGGATCATGAGCTTTACTTCTAATTATACAAGTAGGCTTAGTTTGAATGATTAGGCCCCTGCACAAATCAGTAAGAGAGTGACCCTTTTACCACCTTATCAGCAGTTGGTTTTTAATGGAACTGGTAATCATGGAGGAATTAATTTATCATTAACTTGTTTTTCCCGTACTGACGGTTGTGGTAAGTTTTACGTGTTCGACACCATTGAGTCTCATTAGTTGTTCAGTCAGGTCCCGGATCCCATTAGCATCTCCTTTAACCACTATTACTTCCATGCAGTTTTTTTCACTCATGTGGATGTGCATGGTGGCATTTATCTCCTCACGGAAACTGTGCTGGATGTCCATAATGTTTTCCAGCACATCAGTAGAGTGGGGGTCGTATATAACTGATACCACACCCATTCGATCACCTTCTATTTCTTTCATCCACTGATACCTTATTATGTAATCTTTAAGGGCGTCTCTGATTCCATTGGATCGAGAATTATATCCCCTGTCTTTTAATACATCGTCAAATTCGTTTAATAGTTTTTTAGGTAATGACATGCTTATTCTCATCATCTACCCACCTCGGATTTTTTTTATTATTACTATTATAACTTTTATTAATGTGATAAATATTTCCATTGGTATACTTAACCACGGGAAACTATTTTCTCGAGGTACTGAGATGACAACTAAAAAAAAATGGGTTTTTTGAAATATTCGTGAAAATTAAGCGATTTATATGTTTATTAATAAAACATTAAACTCCAATTTGAGGTATATTATTAGATTTATAGTAAATTACTGGGATATTATGGTAAATTTACTATAATTCTTTAAAAACCCCATATTTGCCATTGAAATAATTATTATATACTAAAAAGAGCCATAATAATAAATATAATAATCTTTATTGATATTTAGGGGTGAGAAAAATGAGGGTTGATTATAAAACTACTATAATAATGTTAATTTTAGCTCTGAGTGTGGTCATGGTATCTGGATGTGCCACGGATAACTATAAAACCTTTGATAAAGCGGGTCTGTCATTGCAGTATCCTGGAAACTGGACTGAGATCAGTGCTCCAGCCACTGACCAGCAACTGGCAAACCAATCTGGTTTTAATATAACCGGAGTTTTCATTGATGGTAAATCCATTGATAATTACACTTTCATCATGGAGATTGGGGTGGGCAACATTACCAACAGCACCCTCACCGCCGCCGCTGACAACCTGAACAACAATTACATAATAAAAGAAGCAAATCAGGCACCATTCGTTAACAGAACATCCCTTAAAAACGGTTACGATGCCATAGTTTACACCTATAATGCCACTGGAGCATCTTCACGCCTTACAGTATTTGCAACCACCTATGTATTCACCAAAGACAACAAAACTGCATACTACATTATATTCGCAACTCCCAGTAACAATACCGCCGAAAATCAGAAAGTAATACAGAATATCGTGGACTCCATCACCATAAAGTAAGGGTTTCCCTTACTATTTTTTTTTATAAAAATGAAAACATGATCAGGGGAATATAAATCACATCCCCTTCACGGGTGATCTTTTTGTGGTTATTGGATATCACTATGCCGTGATGGGAATTATATTTATTAATTGCCTTTTTTATCTGTCTTTGGTCTTTATGGTCAATTCCTACTTCAACCGGTATGATTTCACCGGTTATATCACTTAATAAGAAATCGACACCCTCTTTTTCTGCTGCAT
>SWCA01007784.1_pt1 | contig 12676 bp, 10 predicted proteins | sample 4692961 | NCBI WGS metagenome assembly SWCA01 (sample SAMN10267275, study PRJNA491770) | bioreactor metagenome | isolation source: DHS bioreactor inoculated with | place: Japan: off Shimokita Peninsula
ATTCCCGATAGATACGATGAAGGTTATGGTGTGTCCATAAAAGGTATTGATTTTGCAAACGATAACGATTTTTCTTTAATTATCGCTTTGGATTGTGGTGTCAAAGCCATCGACAAAGTGGCTTATGCCAAAAAAAAAGGGATTGACTTTATAATTTGCGACCATCATAGACCAGGAAAAGACCTTCCAGATGCCATTGCTGTGTTAGATCCAAAACGGGACGATTGTAACTATCCGTTTAAGGAACTTTGTGGTTGTGGTGTAGGTTTTAAACTCATCCAAGCTTTGGCTCTAAATGAAGGAAAACCTATTGAAGCTTTAACCGAATATTTGGATTTGGTTGCCACAGCCATAGGAGCAGATATTGTACCAATTATAGGAGAAAACAGAGTGTTGGCTTATTTTGGTTTGCAAGTAATCAACACCAACCCTAGACCAGGAATTAAAGCCATTATCAATCAAGTAAAAAAAGAAGAACTAACCATTACTGATGTGGTTTTTATAATCGCTCCCAGAATCAATGCAGCTGGACGTATGAAACATGGTAATTATGCTGTAACGTTGCTGAGTGAAACCAATTTTGATTTAGCTGAAACTTATGCAGAAGAAATAGAAGCTTTCAATACAGACAGACGGGAAGCAGACCAACGCATTACAGATGAAGCACTTCTACAAATTGAAAAAAACCAAGAACACGAAGGGTTTACAACCGTTGTATATCATGAAACTTGGCACAAAGGCGTTATTGGCATTGTAGCTTCCAGACTAATAGAAACCTACTACAGACCAACCTTGGTGTTTACAAAAAGTGGTGATAAATTAGCGGCTTCTGCACGTTCGGTTTCTGGGTTCGATGTCTATAATGCATTAGAGGCTTGTAGTGAACATATTGAGCAGTTTGGAGGTCATAAATATGCAGCTGGATTAACACTTAAGGAAGAAAATTACGAAGCTTTTAAACAAGCTTTTGAAGATGAAGTCTCGCGAACTATTGATAAACACTTGCTAGTTCCAGAAGTTAAAGTGGATTTAAAAATAGAATTACACCAAGTAACAAATAAATTAATGCGCATTATGCACCAATTTGCTCCTTTTGGCCCAGGAAACATGACGCCAATTTTTATGACTGAAAACCTAAAGGATACAGGTTATGGCAAATGTGTTGGCGAAGATGAAAAACACTTACGTATGACTGTAACACAAACAGGAAATGAAAAGTTTGTCTGTATTGGTTTTAATCTTGGTGACAAACTTAACCTGATTAAGCATCAAAAAACCTTTAAAGCAGTTTATTCCATTGAGGAAAACCATTGGCAAGGCAACAGATCACTACAATTAAAATTAAGGGATATTAGAGAATAATATTTCTATATTCGCAGGAAATTTATATGTCGAAAAAAGATCCTTACGCAGCTTTACGAATTAAAGAATTCAACATTTTTTTATTGTTGCGATTTGCTTTGGTATTCGCTTGGTCTATGCAGTTTATTGTTATAGAATGGCAAGTGTATAGTTTAACCAAAGACCCATTGTCCCTTGGGATTATTGGACTTATGGAAATTATTCCAGCCTTGTCCATGGCTTTGTTTGCTGGACATATTGTGGACCAAAAAGAAAAACGGAATTTATTAGCGCTCTGTATTGCTTTGTTTTCCTTAATAAGCTTAGGCTTGTTTTTATTGACTTGGCCTAAAATTGTACAGGATTGGTCTACAAATACCATTTTGTATTGCATTTATGCTTTGGTGTTTTTTGGAGGTTTTTTACGCTCCTTTTTTGGGCCAACTATATTTTCTTTAATTGCGTTAATTGTACCTAAGAAAATTTACCCAAATGCAGCTACTTGGAGCAGTTCTACTTGGCAAATGGCTTCAGTTTTAGGACCAGCAACTGCTGGTGTTTTAATAAGTGCCATTGGTGTGCATTGGTCTTTGTGCTTTGTATTTGGTTTGGTCATGTTTTCCTTACTCGTTTTAACTCAAATTAAAAAGAAACCTATTTTAAACCCAAAAATTGGCGAACCTGTTATGCAGAGTTTAAAAGAAGGGGTTAAGTTTGTGTTTAAAACCAAGGCTATTTTAGGAGCCATTACCTTGGATATGGTGGCTGTTCTCTTTGGAGGTGCAGTGGCTTTACTCCCTATTTTTGCCCAAGATATTTTAAAAGTTGGCAGTGAAGGTTTTGGTGTGTTACGTGCTGCTCCTGCTGTAGGTGCTTTTTTAACCATGTTGGCAACGGCATATCTGCCAATTAGCAAAAATGCAGGCATGAAGTTACTTGGAGCCATTTTTGGATTTGGCGTTTGTATTATTGTGTTTGGATTATCGTCTGTTTTTTGGATTTCGGTGGTGGCATTATTTTTTAGTGGTGTTACAGATGGTGTTTCCATGGTTATTAGACAAACCATTTTACAGATTAAAACACCAGATCATATGAGAGGTCGTGTGTCTTCGGTAAACTCTATGTTTGTTGGGTCTTCCAACGAGCTTGGTGCTTTTGAAAGTGGTGTAACGGCCAAACTTATGGGAACTGTTAATGCTGTGGTTTTTGGTGGAACCATGACACTACTTACAGTTATTACTACGGGAATAGTGTCTCCTTCGTTTAGAAAATTAGATTTGAGAAAGGATATTGAGGAACACGAAAAGGATGATTGATCTTAATACTCCTTCAACTCCAAAGTTTCACCATCAAAAACACCATAAGTATAATAACTTATCCAATCGCCAAGATTGATGTATTTAGAGGTTTCGTTTAAAGCTATGTTTAAAGGCAAATGCCTGTGTCCAAACACATAATAATCCCTGTGTTTTTCTTCTTGTTTTTTCTTGCAGTATTGTACCAACCACTCGTTTTCTTCACCTAAAAACTTGGCGTCTTCATCACCTGAAATCAGTTTGTTTTTTACAGACATGTATTGAGCCAACTTCACGCCTAAGTCTGGATGCAACCAACGGAATAACCATTTACTAAATGGGTTGGTAAACACTTTTTTCATGCGCTTGTAGCCTTTGTCTCCAGGCCCTAAACCATCTCCATGGCCAATTAAAAAAATCTTATTGTTAAATGTAAATTCTTTGGGCTGGTGATACACAGGAATATTGAGTTCTGCTTCAAAATAGCCATTCATCCAAAGATCATGGTTACCAACAAAATAATAAATAGGAATTCCCGAATCGCTTATCTCTGCAAGTTTTCCAAGGGTTCTGGTAAATCCTTTTGGGACAACGGTTTTGTATTCAAACCAAAAATCGAACAAATCGCCCATTAAAAAAATAGCTGCAGCATCTTGTTTTATCTCGTCCAACCAAGCTACAAATTTCCTTTCCCGAGGACGAGATTGCTCTTGTGTTGGAGCTCCTAGATGGTTATCTGAAGCGAAATAGATTTTTTTTCCTTTGGGAATTTGCATAAAGTAAATATATAAAAATTAGCCACGAATTCACGAATGACAATTTGTAAGCTCGTTTCACTGATTATTGAAACTAAATTTAGTTGTCACTCGCATACCATTCAGCAAAGCTGGTTTCTGTTTCTTGAAGTTTCAAGGAATGCAATACAATATGACTAGGTAATTGACTTTTAATTTTTTCAGCAAAATCAATTACCATCATTTCACTGGTTGGTTGGTAATCTACCAAAAGCACATTGTGACCTCTATGTTCCAGCTCTTTTGCCAACTCCACATGAGGTGTGTTTTTGTTAAAAACCGTTGCGTGGTCAAAGACATCTACAATTTCGTTTTTTACTATTTTTTTTAGGTCTCCAAAATCAATCACCATCCCATACTTTACATGATTGGTATCTGAAATTGGATGACCAATAACCGTTACAGAGAGTTTGTAACTATGTCCATGCACATTTTTACATTTCCCATCGTAACCATACAAGGCATGGCCAGTTTCAAAAGTAAACTGTTTTGTAATTCTAATTTTGCTGCTCATTGGGCTTAAATTTTCAATGCAAAGATAATCGTTTTGTGAAACCAATCTGTTTTTAGACTACATTTGCGCGCTTTATAAAAACGAAGTAACCCTATGAATCAGCTTTTTGAAGAAATTGCTTTTGCCGAAAACCCTCAATACGAACGTATTATAGAAGATCTTTTGGCTCAGCAATATAGTATTGTTGAAGATTTTTTTACTGCTGAAGATGTCTCCATTTTAAGGCAGTCTTTAGTTGAAAAACATGAAGAAGATGCCTTTAAAAAAGCAGCTATTGGTAATCGTGTGAACGAAATTATTGTTAAATCCATTCGTGGAGATGTAATTTTATGGATGGATGAGCTACAAGCCAATGAAGCCGAGATGTTATTTTTCAATAAGATCAATAATTTAGTGAATTACCTAAATAAGACCTGTTTTCTAGGCATTTTGCACAAAGAATTTCATTATGCATTGTATCCAGAAGGTACTTATTATAAGAGACATTTAGATACGTTTCAAAACGACGACAGAAGAAAATTATCGTTTGTCTGTTATTTAAACGAAGAAGGTTGGTTGCCAGAAAATGGTGGCGAACTCGTTTTATATTTAGACGAAAACGGTAAAGAAACCGAAAAAGTTATCTATCCGTTTCCTGGACGCGTGGTTATTTTTGAAAGCCAAATTATAGAACACGAAGTAAAACCTGTAAATAAAGAGCGCATGAGCATTACAGGTTGGTTAAAAACCCGATAGGTTACCGGTTCTTTCTTCGGTTATACACATAAATAATTATGAGTATGATTGCCAATACCAGAAACAATCCGTTTCCGCTTAAAAAATTTAAAAATTCCATAATATTAATTATTCGTCGTTATTTGCTCTGTTTTTGTTGTATCTATAAATAGCATAAGCAATGATAACCAGCGTTACAAAAGGTAGCAAGCTTCCTATAAAAACACCTATTTCATAAGAGCTGTCTGGTGCTTCTTTTATTTTTTCGTTGATATCAATTTCCTGAAGTAAGCTAATGATAGAAAACATCTTTAATTTTTTTGCTAAAGTTAATGCTTTTGTGAAAGTGGTAAAAACTCTTTTCTAAATTTAATTATCAATGGAAAACCTCTAGCCATGATCCAGCAAGTAAATGCTATAAAAATGGCATAGAGTTTTAAATCTAAAGAATCCAACCAAAACAAAATAGGAACAAATACAAAAAAGGTTGAAAACAACAAGAGATTTCGTAAGTCTTTCATTTTGCCAAGCCCTTTAAACATTCCATCAAAAATAAAAGCAATGGCACAAAAGGGCTGCATGGCAAGTACCATCCAAAATATGTTGTAAAATTCTTTTAAAACTTCTGGTTCTTTAGTAAAAACGGTTCCTATAAGATAATAAAACAAGCTTCCCAAGAGAGCCAAAAACACACCTAAATAAACCCCATATCCAATCAACTTGTTGCTTAATGTTATTAATTTACCATACTCTTTTCCTCCTAAAAGTTTTCCGGACAAAATATTTCCAGCACTGGCATAGCCATCAATAATAAAAGCACCAAGAAACCATAAATTTATGGCAATGGTATAAGCAGCAATATATTGTTTGCCATAACTGGTTGAAAATGCACTGGCAAAATAAAGCGTGACGTTTAAGGCTAACGTTCTTACAAACAAATTAAGTATCATAACCGTAAAACGTTTTATTTCCTTATTAAATGGCAACATCAGTTTTAAAGAAATGGGCGTTTTTTTAAGTAAGTAATAGGCAGACAAAGCTGCCATTAGCACTTGTGCAACAAGGCTTGCATAAGCTGCTCCTTGTATGTGCATGGCAGGAACATACCCTTTGATTCCATATACCAAAACCACATCCAGCACTATGTTTGATGCTGCCCCAACTATAGCAATTATCATAGGATAATAGGTGTTTTGCAACCCTCTAAAAGTCCCAAATACTGCAATGGTAAACAAGGTAAATGGAAAACCAAATACTCTAATTTGATAATACGCAACACTATAATCCAAAATAAGATTTGAAGCATTATAAAGTTTGAAAATTTGCTCCGCAAATGGATAGCTTACAAATATGATTAATATACTAATGGACGTGATAATAAAAATAGCCTGAGCTGGTAAGTTTTTAACCTTATCCAGATTATTTGCACCAACGTATTGTGACACTATGGATGAAATAGCACTTCTGGTTTGTCCAAAAACCCAAATAAGCATGGATATGAACGCTCCAACAATTCCAACTGCTGCTAAAGATTCTGTGGCATTGATATCCACATTTCCAACAATAGCTGTATCGGTTAACGATAAAATAGGTTCAGACACTCCAGCTATCAAAGCTGGAATGGCTAGTTTGTTTATGTGCTTAAAGCTAATGTTAGTGCTCACAGTATAAGTTCGTAACAGTGAAAAGGATGTTCACTTTGATTTGGGAAATAAATATCTTCCAACTGTTTGTAATTGCGAAGTTCGTAAAATTTTTGATTTCGTTTGTTTTGAGAAAAGGTATCCAATCTTATGGAATTTGCCTGGTTTTGTCTGGCTAAAGTTTCGGCAAAATCCATAAGTTTCTTTGCATACCCTTTACCTTGATGCTCTGGGTGAACTGCCAACCTGTGAATGTATATGTTATTCTTATTGGGTGTTAGCCAAGTTACAGGAAGGTATTCTTTATCCATATAAGTTGAAACAACCACACAACCTATAATTTTAGACGGGTTTTCAATAACATACAATTCGTTTCTTGAAACGTCGTTTTTAAAAGTAGAAAAATCTGGATAGTGCGCATTCCATTGAAAAATGCCTTGACCTACCATAAAAGCAGCGCATGCCTGCGTTATTTTTAAAATGTCATCAATATCTTTATAAGTAGCTTTCCGAATCATTTTTAATGTTTACTTTTGCATAAGTTTTGTGTAAATTTAGTTTTTAATTCTTGATTATGAAGAATATATTAGTTCCTGTTGGTTCGTCTAAAAATGCTGTAAGCCATTTACAATATGCTGTAGATTTTGCCAAGGCTTTTGGTGCAAAATTACACGTTGTTCAAATTTACAATATATATACTAAGGCAGGAACCATGATTAAAGTGGATCATATTCTAGAACGTGAGAGTTTGGAGTTTTTAAAATCTCATGTTGCCAAGGTAGATACCAAAGGAGTAGATGTGCATATTAAGACATTTAAAGGAAAACTGGTAGACACTATAGAATTGGTATGTAAATCCTTGGATATTGATTTAATATTGATAGAACCTAGAACAAATTCTGTAAGAGAAGAAGTCTATTTGGGTAAAACCTCTGGAAAAATCATTAAGCAAACCAATATTCCTGCCTTAATAGTTCCTGAAGGTTATACATACAAACCTATTATCTATATTTTAATGGCCTTGAAATCTGCCATTATAAAAAAAGAAAACGCTTTAAATCCTTTAATGGATATTAAAAATCAATTTAAGTCTATTGTTAATTTATTATTGGTCAAGACACCTTATCACAATGAAGGTGATTTTGATATTGATGAGAAATTATCGGCCATTATTACTAACACCACTTATACAGAAAATGCCACCACTTTTCAGGGTGTTTTAGAACATTACAAAGATAACGATCCAGACTTGTTGTGTGTTGTTAGACGCAAACGTGGGTTTTTCACCAAACTCTGGGAAAAGAACACCATTTTGAAAAAAGATTTTCAAAGTACAACATTACCAGTTTTGGTTTTAAGTGGATTGAAATAAATTTGTTTAATTTAACCAAAGTAATGTATCTTTGTCTGCTGCTGGAAGGAAGGGGCGAAATAAATAATTTGGGGGATTAGCTCAGTTGGCTAGAGCGCTACGCTGGCAGCGTAGAGGTCATCGGTTCGAATCCGATATTCTCCACAGATAAAAAGTCTTTATTTAAAACATAAAGACTTTTTTTATTTTATAAAATCGATACTTTTTTCAACAACTAAGTTTAATTCTTTAGGTAGATTTTCGTTCTCCCAAGGATGTTTAGAGCCAAAGACATGATTACCGTTTTCTATGGAAATCAATTTACTTTTGGGATTCCAGGCATGCAACATGTTAGCTTCATTGAAAGGAATGGATGTGTCTGAATCTCCATGTACAATAAGATGTGGGATTTTTAACCTTTTAGTGGCCAATTCAATGTTTAAACGGGTTTCATTGGCCTTGAAATCTTTATAAAACTGATATTTATGAGGCATTTGCTGCTTGGTTCTTCCGTTTAACACATATTTTACACCTTCTTTTTTCCATGTCTCTAAATCGCCAATAGTAGCAGTTCTCTTGGCAAAATCGCAAACACTTGCCCAAGTTATTAATTTTGTGATCCTTGTATCTTCTGAAGCAAAAATGGTTGCAATTCCGCCACCTCGGGAATGTCCAATTAATGTCACATGGTTGGTATTGATTTCCGTTTTAAATGGGTTTTCATTAGATAGCAAGTAATTTAATACATCTTTCAAATCTTGGAGTTCCTTGGAGTAATTGTTTTCTGAGAATGCTTCTAAATCCGGGAAATCCATTGGGTTTTCTATAGTTCCTCCATTATGTGAAAAATTAAATTTTACAAAAAAGTAATTTTTGTTTTTGAAAGCTTCTGCCACTACATCCCAACTTCCCCAATCTTTAAACCCTTTATAGCCATGACAAAATACAACCAAGGGTTTTGGTGTTTTAGATGGGTTAAAAAAAGCATCCCAAAGGATTGGTTTTTGCTTTTTCCGATTTAATATGAGATTTTTGGTAATCATTCTATTTCCTTTTCAACAAAATCCATTTCAGGATTACAAATTTCAAGAATGAGCTTTTTTAACTCCGTTTCAAAAAATTGGAGAGTGTCGTTATAAATAAGCGTGTTTTTATTCCTGTCGTAAGTACTTTCTTTTTTTGCAAATTTTAAAAATCCTGAACTTAAGTTTTTAAACGAAATAACACCTGCTTCCAGAGGCAGATTGACTTTACTGTCTTTAAACATGGCATATGCATAACATAACACTTGAAAGGATTTACTGTATTTTGCATAGTCGGTTGTTAAATCGTCCCAATCAATTACCTCAACCTGATTTTGAAGGACTTTTCCTGTTTTATAGTCAATAATTCTGGTAATGCCATTATATTGGTCTACCCTATCTACTTTACCTGTTAAGTATACGGGAAAATCCAATTCCTTAAGGTCTATTAAAACCTTGTTTTCACTTTCTATGGCAACAATATTTATTTTATTGCCATTATGCAATTCTTCAATCTCTAGGTTTAAAAAATTATTTATATAACGTTTGGCAATTTCATATACAATCAGGTTTTTACCTTTGGTGATGTCTCCTTGTTTATAAAACGCTTTAAAATGATTGGTAACTGTTGTGTCCACCAAGGTTTTCATGTGTTTTACATGGTCAACAATAAGTTGTTTTCCTTCCAGAGGCTTATAAAAATCTTCTAAGGTATTATGTATCACATTGCCTAGAGTATTTGCTGCAATGGTTTCTTCAACCTCATCATATTCTCCAATTTTCAAAACTTTTTGATTGTAAAAATCTATTGGATTTCTTATATAATTGGTTAAAGATGAAGGTGAAAACCCTTTGTTGGCAATATCCTTTAAGCGTTCCAGAACGTTTGGCGTTTTGTAAATATGATGTAATGTAGGTTTTGACAAACTAACATCTGGAAGCACCAATTTATGTGTAATGGTATGGATGCCCTCCAATTCCAATTGTGTTATAAGCCTGCTCTTTTCTCCACCATTTAAAACATCTGCTTCGGTATTATAAAGTATGTGTACTTGTTTAGCGCGTTGTATCAATCTGTAAAAATGATAGGAATAAACAGCATCCTTTTCTTTATAAGTTGGTAAATTGTATTGCAATTTCACATCAAAAGGAATAAAGGAGTTGTTGCTTTTCCCAGAAGGTAAAACACCTTCGTTTACAGAAGAAATGATAACCGTTTCAAAATCTAAAACCCGAGATTCCAACATACCCATAACCTGTAAGCCCTGTAAGGGTTCTCCTTTAAAATCTAGTGTTTCACTACTTAATAAATTTTTATATACCTCAAAAAGGGTTTGCACGTTTTTTAAATGTGGATAAGTGGCATGCAGTCTGCTTAGTTCATTAAACAACTCATTGAACCTATATAAATATTCCAGATGTAGTAGATTGTCATATTTTTTATTATCGAGATTGTTTTTAATTAGGAATATGAGTTTTTTGGTTTGTTTTAAGGCTTTATTGGCTTCGTTATCCCAGGTTCCAAATAAAACCTCTATAATTTCGGTAAAAGGTTCTGAGAGTTCTTTTAATTGCGCTGTGTTTAAGTAAACCAAGTTGTTTTGTTGAATGGTATTGACTATTTCTGTAATCTTGGTTTTATGGTTTATTTCAAATAAGGGACTGATATTTTGATGGGATAAAATGGCAATGATATCTTTGTAATAGTAATTAGAATTGGAGTCCTTGCGCAAATAGAACAATCTTTCGAACAAAGTAGCCAATGGAACAGAACTTAAGGGCAGACCCATGGTTATGTTTAAGGCATTGACCGTTGAAGGCAAGGAATTCAAAACAGGAAGCAGTAACCCTTCATCTCCCAATACAATGGCCGTTTTGTCTAAATTTCCCCGATTTGAAATCAGTGTGTTTAAAATAGAACCAATTTGTTTGGCTTGACCCACATTTTTTGGTACGCCATAAACGGAAATCTCTTTTTCCTGAGTATAATTATTGGAAACCCAATTAAAGGGATTTGCTTTAAAATAGGACCAGTTTTGCTTATATTGTTTCACAAACAAACCAGCATCGTGTAACGGATTGTTTAAATAGCTTGTTTCAATATCCCAATATATTTCGGCCAATTCGTTTTGAAGCAGTTCTTGAATAATGGTTTCTTCAGCTTTATTTAAAGCATTAAAGCCTAAAAAAACAAGTTTTTTATCTGTATTGGTTTGAATATAGCTTTCAATATTGTTAACAGCTTCCCTATAAATCAATCCTTGATATCCAATCCCTTTATGGATAAGGGTCTCTGTAAAATGATTGTAGTACTCCAATAACTTGTTCCAAAAGGCAAGATACTTTTTTATGAAATCTGATTTATTTTCTTGTTGGGACCAGTGATTGATATCCTGTATGGCAGTCAAGTAATTAAGTATGTCTTCTTGAGGTATCAAATAACGATCTATTTCGTTAAAGTCCTGTATAATTACTTGGGCCCATTTTGAAAAAGACTCAAACGAATCCTGTTCCGATGGTTTAGTGAGTTCTTTATAAACGGTATAAAACTCAAAAAGCAATTCCACATTAGAGATGGGTTTTAACTGGGATAAATTGCTTGTAAACTCTTCTATGCTTAGTATTTCTGGAGAAAAAACCGTTTGTTGGTACACATGTGGTATATTATTTTTCAGGAAAACGCCCGCTCTTTTACTTGGTAAAACAAAGGTAAGATCAGCAATGATTTCTTTATTTGCTTTAAGTGTTTGGAGTACTTCATGAATAAATGTTGTCATAGTATAAAAATAAAAAACGCTCCGAAAAATCAGAGCGTTTTTAAAACTATTTTATGTTATAATCAGCTTATTTTACTAAGTTAATTTCAACTCTTCTGTTGTTTGCTCTACCAGCTCTAGTTTTGTTAGAATCAATTGGTCTAGATTCTCCATAACCTTCGTGAGTAAGTCTATTAGAGGCAACACCATTAGAAATTAAGTAATTCATTACAGAACTAGCTCTTTCTTTTGATAACTTCATGTTTAATGCTTCGCTACCTACGCTATCAGTATGACCTTCAATGCTGAATTTAGCATTAGGATACTCGTTTAAGATTCCAATGATGTTTTGTAACACTTCAGCTGATTGCTCCTTAATAGAAGATTTACCAGTGTCGAATAAGATAGTTTTAGCATAAGCATTTAATGATTTCTGTACTGCCTCAGTTACCTCAGGACAACCTTGGTTAGCAACTGTTCCAACTTTGTCTGGACATAAATCATCTTTATCAGCAACACCATCTCCATCTCTATCTGGCCAAGGACATCCATTGTTTGCAGCAGGACCAGCTTCGTTTGGACATTTATCATCTTTATCAGCAATGCCATCGCCATCAGCATCAGGACAACCGTTTAATTCTTTAGGACCAGCAACTGTAGGGCAGTTATCTTTGTTATCAGGAATTCCGTCGCCATCAGTATCAGGACATCCATTGAATTCAGCTAAACCAGCTTCATTTGGACATTCGTCTTTGCTATCTTCAATACCATCTCCATCAGTATCAGGACAACCGTTAAATTCAGCTAAACCAGCTACTTCTGGACAAGCATCATCTTTGTCGTAGATACCATCTCCATCTGTGTCTTTTCCTCCAAATTTAAATGTTAAACCTGCATAGTGTTGAAAGTGTGTAGCTAAATAATCTTCGAACGCATGTTTGTATGTACTTTGTAAAGTAAATCCAATATTTTCAGTAAACCATAAGTTAAGACCAAGTGCACCATTAAGGGTTCCTGCTCCAATTTCGTCTACCCAAGTGTAACCACCACCTACTCCTAGGTAAGGCTCAACTACTTTAGAATTAATTAATTTTGCGAAACTATATTTAACAGTTCCATCTACTCCGTAATAAGACATATCACTTACATCAGCATCGCCCCAACTTTCAATTTTGTTGATAGACCCAGTAACTCCAAAAGAGAAACCATTGCTAAAATACTTTGAAACTGTAAGACTTGATAATGA
>SWCA01001998.1_pt1 | contig 12666 bp, 12 predicted proteins | sample 4692961 | NCBI WGS metagenome assembly SWCA01 (sample SAMN10267275, study PRJNA491770) | bioreactor metagenome | isolation source: DHS bioreactor inoculated with | place: Japan: off Shimokita Peninsula
AATGTAATTGGTTGGTTGGAGGCGGTTTCTATCTGGATGACATCTGGAGGGACATTGAGACACAGCAAAATGAACTGAAGCGAAATTTGATTCATAATCTGTTGATTATCCTGCTCATTTTGTTGGTGGTAATTCTTGTTGAGTCGATGATTATCTATCGTTTTAATGCGAATTTTCGGGCTGACTTTGATAATTTTACACGTTTTTTTAAAGCTGGGAAGCTGCGTTACCAAGCGGTCGATCTGGATAACCTGTATTTTGATGAGTTTAAGGAAATGGGAGCTGTTGCAAATGAGATGATCCTTGAGCGCAAAAAGATTCACCAACAACTGGTGTTGGAACAGGAAAAAGCGCAAGAGTCGGATCGTTTAAAAACGGCATTTCTGGCCAACATGTCACATGAAATTCGCACCCCGATGAATGCGATCCTCGGGTTTTCAGGCCTTTTGAATGAGCAGGAATTATCGGACGATGATAAAAAGACCTACCTCCAACTGATTCATAAAAATGGAGAGTTTTTGCTAAAATTGATCAATGATATCATGGATATTTCGAAGATTGAATCAGATCAGCTTACCATTATTCCGGAGGATTTTCTATTAAACGAATTACTCTTTGATATTCAAATTCAGTACAGCGACCTCATTAAAAGCCAAACAAAAATGCAGGTTCATTTTGAGCTGCAGAACACGCTTCCGGATGGCTATTTGTTGCAAACTGATAAATTGAGGCTGAAGCAGGTTTTGGATAATTTAATCGGAAATGCCCTAAAATTTACACCGGAAGGAACGATTACTTTGCGGGTTGCCAAACTTGGTTCCTGGCTGCATTTTAATGTTCAGGATACCGGAATTGGCATCGCTGACGAAGATATTGAAAACATTTTTAAACGCTTCACCCAAGCCCGTACTCATGCATCGGAAACTTATGGAGGAACTGGCTTAGGATTGGCGATCTCGCAAAAGATCGTCCATTTGTTGGGGGGTGATATTGGGGTTAAATCAACGCAGGGAAAAGGGTCTGATTTCTATTTCTATATTCCTGGATAATGCGTTGAAGTCGGTGCAAAAAATTATTGCGAGTTGGCAACGGGAAGACTCACTCGAAAGCTTGCACCTTTTCCCGGTTTACTTTTAATCTCCAGCCGTCCCATGTTCCTTTCGATGAAATCAAGACAAAGACGTAGTCCGATTCCTGTTCCTTTCTCATTTTCAGTACCGCTTTGGCTGATGGTATTTTTATTGTCCAAAATTTGGCTGATGGTTTCAGGGTTAATCCTGTACCCGAATCTTTCACGATTAGCTGCACCCGCTTGGCGCTTTGTTCCGTGCTGATTTTTATTTCACCTTCGGGAAAAGTGAATTTAGTGGCGTTGGAAATCAGGTTTCGAACCACCGATTTAATCATTTCGCGATCGGCGAAAACGATGTGCTCTTCTCTGATTTGAGTGATGATCTGCAGTTTTTTATTTCGAATGGGGACTGCAAATAGTTTGAGTGTTTGGTCAACTACCTCAGCGATGGAAATGGGCTCCGGATTGACTTTTAATCGCCCGGTTTGGCTGCGAACCCAATTCAGGAGATTTTCGAGCAGGTTGTAGGAATTGTCAACAATATCGCTTGATTCATCAATAATCACCCGAAGCTCTTTCGGGTCTTGGATGTTTTCCTGTTTTATCAGATCAAAAATACTTTTAACACTGCCAATCGGGCCTCGCAAATCATGGCTGATCAGCGTAAACATCCGGTCTTTTTGTTCATTCAGTTCTGTCAGATATTGGCGGGCTTGCTTGTGCTCGAACCGCAAAACAACAAGCATAATAATGATAAGCAACAACAAGACGATCAGAATATAGGTAAAGGACTGGTATTGTTTCTGCTTTTCAAATTCCTGCTCAAGGAATGTATTTTCCCTTTCTTTGGTTTCCAGCTCATGCTGGTATTCCACGTAAGCCAGCTTTAACTCGTTTTCGTGGTTGTAAATACTATCTCTGAGTGCGATATGCTTTTTGTAGTGATTTAGTGCTTCTCCCGGATTTTCCAGCAGTTCGTGCAATTTTGAGATGCTTTCATGTTGTTGTTCTTGAATTTCAACAAGTTCATGCTCATTGGCTGTTTGCAGAGCTTTGGAATGAAATTCGAGGCTTCTGACATATTGCTTCTTTTTCTTGTAATAGTCACCGATAATTCCGTACGAGTCGGCCGCCCTGTCCATCAATCCCTTGTCGATTGCAATTGCCAGCGCTTCATTGGCAAGCTCCAGTGCCTTTTCGTCCAGGTCTTGCTCCTGAGCTATGTAGGCCAGAAGATTTGCCGAAGCCGACTGTCCAATGCTGAAATCTTTTGCCTGGGCATAGCGTCTAACCTCATTCAAGATCGGAAGACTTTCCTGGTATTGACCTTTAAGAACCAGCAAGCGCCCGATGTTCAAACCTAAATAAATGGTGGCAATTGTGTCGTTGGTATTTTCAGCTATTTGCTTGCCTTTCGAATAGGCATCAATGGCTTTGGTGGTATCGCTGATGGCCGAGTAGATATTGCCTAAGTTGTTAAAGGTTCTGGCGATTTCCCGTTGGTTTCCCAGATCCATGCGAATGGGAAGTGCTTTTAACTGACATTCCAGTGCTTTGGCGTAATTGCCGCTAACTTTATGCACTACTCCCAGATAGTTCAGGCAATCCACAAGCTTTTCTCGATGGTTGGGCGACTGAAATCCAGCAAGCGATCTCTCAAAATAGTACCGGGCCGAATCGAGTTCGCCGGATTCGTGAAACAGCTGCCCCATAAAGTACCAACTATCGGCGATTTCAAAGGCATCATCTATTTTTCTGGCTAACTGGTGCGCTTTCCGGAGGTAATCCAAACGGGGAGCAGGCAAAGAATCAAATTCGCCCGAGCCCAGCTTTTTTAAAGCCCCAATGGCTTCAAGTTCATTCGGGCTTTCTGCCCGAATTAAAAGGCTGTCTACAGTTTGGGCAAAGCCACTGTGCTGAATGAGAAAAAGCAGAAGAATGGGGTAGATCAGGAATTTCATTTTTTCAGTTGTTCCTCGAGAATATTTTTTAATTCCTTGAATTCGTCTTCTTTAAAACCAACTGAGCTGTAAATGATTGTTCCATCGCGGTCGATCAAAAAGTTGCGTGGAATGAATTGCCCGGCAAATTTGGAATAGATCTCTCGCTTGGGGTCGGCAATCAGGCTGAACGTATAGCCTTTTGCTCGCTTGAATTTGACAAGCTCATCCGTAGTGTGTTCTCTGCCGATGACCAACAGCTTGAATTCCGGATGATCTTTATACTGATCGAAAATATCGCTTTGTACGTGGGGCAGTTCTTTGAGGCAAGGGGCACACCAAGTTGCAAAAAAATTGATCATGATTACCTTGCCTTTTAAATCGGCATGGGATTTTTCCTGCCCGTTGGCTTCGATAAAATCAAAACTGGGAACCTGATGGCCAACTTTCACAAGCGTTGACTTTGCGGCATCGGTTTGGCACGATCCCAAGAGTGAAGAGCCAAATAACACTAGAGTTAGGAGAAATATATAGAAGCTTTTAAGTTGCATAATCAAAGTTTCTGAGAACAGCACGGGTTAAGTTGATTTGCGAAAAGGCAAAATAAAACTTCCGGAGTGAGATTTCCGGAAGTTTGTATCGTTATTTTATTTGAACGCTCAAATCGATGAAAGGAAAGCATTTACATTCTTCTCAATCCGACTCTGAATGTCAACAATCTCCGATTTCACAAACGAATCACCGGTGATGTTCTCAAATAACTCAATGTAACGTTCGGAAACCGAGCTCACAAAATCGGCGTTCATTGCAGGTGCTTTTTGTCCTGCCTTTCCTTGAAAACCATTTTCGATCAGCCATTGGCGCACAAATTCTTTCGACAATTGTTTTTGGCTTTCTCCTTTCTTCAAACGTTCCTCGTAGCCATCGGCATAAAAATAGCGAGATGAGTCGGGCGTGTGAATTTCATCAATCAGGTAGATTTTACCATCTTTTTTACCAAACTCGTATTTGGTATCCACCAGGATCAGTCCTTTTTCAGCAGCTATCTCGGTTCCTCGCTGAAACAATTGGCGGGTGTAGTTTTCCAGCATTTCGTATTCCCCCTTGCTCACCAATCCTTGCTCAATGATGGCCTCGCGCGAAATATCTTCGTCGTGGCCTTGGTCGGCTTTGGTGGTTGGCGTAAGCAGCGGTTGTTCAAATTTTTGGTTTTCCACCATGCCGTCGGGCATCGGTACGCCGCAGATGCTGCGCTTACCGTCGCGGTATTCGCGCCAGGCATGACCGGTCAGGTAGCCACGAATCACCATTTCAACTTTAAACGGCTCGCAATGGTGACCAACCGTTACGTTGGGGTCGGGCGTCGCAATTTTCCAGTTGGGCACAATGTCGGCTGTTGCATCCAAAAACTTGGCGGCAATTTGGTTTAATACTTGTCCTTTGTAAGGAATTCCTTCGGGCAAAACTACATCGAAAGCCGAGATGCGGTCCGAAACAACCATCACTAAATATTGGTCGTCAATGTTATAAACATCCCTGACTTTTCCATGATAGACATTTTTTTGCTTTGGAAAATTAAAATCGGTTCTTGTAAGTGATTTCGTCATTTTTTGTCGTTTTTATCTTTTTTTAGTGCTTCTTTTCGTGCTAATTCTTTTTTGTAAAAGGCATCGTAGGCATTGACAATATCGCGCACCAGGCGGTGACGAACAATGTCGTTGGCGTCAAACTGAACAAACGAAATATCCTGGATGTTTTTCAGAATTTTTTTGGCTTGAACCAGCCCGGACTGGTGGACTGATGGCAAGTCGATTTGGGTTTCATCGCCGGTGATAATGAATTTGGCATTCATTCCCATTCGGGTGAGAAACATTTTGAGCTGGTTAAGGGTGGTATTTTGTGCTTCGTCCAGAATCACAAAGGCATCGCTGAGGGTGCGGCCCCGCATGAAGGCCAGCGGAGCAATCTGGATGATGCCGTCTTTCATGAATTCTTCCAGCTTTTTGGCCGGAATCATATCTTGCAGTGCATCGTAAAGTGGCTGCAGATAGGGATCGATTTTTTCCTTTAAATCACCGGGAAGAAATCCAAGTCGTTCACCAGCTTCAACTGCCGGACGGCTTAAAATAATCCGTTTGATTTCTCGGTTTTTCAGTGCCCGGACAGCCAAGGCAATGGCAGTATAGGTTTTTCCGGTTCCGGCGGGGCCAATAGCAAAAATCAGGTCCGAAGTCCGGCTTTCTTCAACCAAAACTCGCTGGTTTGGTGTTTTGGCTCGAATGGGTTTGCCGTTAATTCCGTGCAGCAAAACTTCTCTTGAATTCTCAATCTCAGATTCGATCTGCGAAAAATCATTGTTCATCACTTGCTTAATTGTGTCAACGCTTAACACATTAAACTGGGTATAATGATCCAGCAGCAGATGAAACTTTTTTTCAAAAGCATCACTCTCAACTTCATCACCTTGAATGATCAGCTGGTTGCCGCGGCTGACAATATTCAACTTTGGGAAAAATGTTTTTATCAGATCAATCTTGGTGTTGTTTACACCATAAAACTCCAATGGATCAACACCTTCCAGGTATATTTGTTTCTCAAACATAGACTTGTTTCAAGTTCCTAAGACTAACAACAAAAATAGCAAAAATGTTGGGAGTTGCCGGAAAAAAGTAGGATGATAGCTGTGGTTGGGAATAACGCTTCGGGACTAGTTTTTGGCGATGCGAACGAGCAATTCTTCCACCAGCTTAATGGCTTCGGTTTGACTGCATGAAAAATTATTCAGGAAAATAGCGAACAATACGTGCTGGTTGTTTTGCGTGGTAATCTCGCCGGCATAGCAACGCACCCGTGTCATGCTGCCGCTTTTGGCGCGTAAGCTTTTTCCGGGAAAATTCAGCGGGTTGAAAAAATAAAGCGTTCCATTAGGAACATATGGAAGGCTGTTGAAAAACAAGTTGCTTTGGAGGCTGTTGGTTTTCATGTAGTAAAGAATGTCGACCATTTGCCTGGCGGTGATTGCATTAAAATGCGACAATCCGCTTCCGTCAGCTAAAAAACAGCCATCCATTCTGATGCCTTGTTTTTCCCAAAAGTCGGTCATTACATCCAGACCCTTTTGAGTCGATCCTTCACCATGTGTTAACCAAGCCAGGTATTTTAGCAGGTGTTCTGCAAAAAGGTTGACGCTTTCGTGGTTGGTCACCCGGACGATATCGATTAGTTTGGGTGAAAGCGTCCTGGTCAATGGGTGAAGCGGCCAGTGATTAAGTCCCTTTTTTTCCTGAATGAAACCGGCCAGGCTTAGCCCGTTTTCGGCCATCCGGTTCTTTAGTTCCCAGGCTAGTAAAAACGGAGGGTCAGGAACAGAAGCCTTGATGACGAAATCGTTTCGTCCTTTGGGAATGGTTCCTCGAATGGTGTGTTTGTTTGATTTGGGCGCGCCAAAAACATAGGCCAGATCACGATTAATATTGGATGATTTGACTTGATTTTCAAACTCCAAACCGGGAATGTATGGATTGGTGTATTTGATTCGGGTGGGCTCGCCGGACTGCTGTGGCGACGAAAAGTGAATCTTGTACAGGTTGTCATAAACTGATAAGCCCGAGGCTCCGGCTCCATAATAATTACCCAGGTCTTCCCAAATCCACGTGTTGGGAATCATCTGATCTTCAAAAATTGTAGCATCAGTAACCAGGTTTCCTGTGATGTGAACGATGTTCCTGTTCTGAAGTGATTTGATCCAATCGTTCAGAAAGTGGTTGTCGAGGTAGTGTTCTTTGAAATAGTTGGACCCCAACGCCGGATCTCCACCCCCGACGATCACCAAATCGCCAAAGAGGGTGTCGTTTTTTATTTCGCCGGAATAGGCCAGTTGCGTTTCAAAGCGAAAGTCAGGGCCTAGCATCTCAAGTGCCGTTGCTGTTGTAATCAGTTTTAGTGTCGATCCGGGCACCAAGCTCAGCTGGGGATCGGTTTGAGCAAGCACTTCGCCTGTTTCGGAATCTTGTAAGTAGATACCAATGCCGGCATGTCGTAAAGCCGTATGCGTAGTCCACAGGGCAACTTCATTTTTGAAAGACCAGTTGGTTTGCTGCGCCGTGCCCATCTTACCAACACAGAGGATGAAGAGTCCCGCGAAGAATAACTTAACTTTGTTCATGGGGCTTCTTTTTGAAAACGTTATTTGCAAACGTGTGTTCGTTTATTGTTGCTTGTGTGATTTTAGGCCCGAAAAAGCGAAAATAAAAATATTAAATCAGCTTCGTACGGTGCAAAAATCGAAAAGTCGCTAATAATTGTAAATTTGCAGGGAAGGTATTCATTTCGCCCGAAAAATAAAAAATTGATGTTGAAAACCATCTTAATTGTCGGTACTGGCGGTTTCCTCGGAAGTGTGGCCCGTTATCTGACCCAGATTATAGTTGAGCGCTGGTTGCATAGCTCTTTCCCGTGGGGAACGTTTGTAGCCAACATAGCTGGTTGCTTTATTATCGGATTGGTGTTCGCCCTTTCAGAACGCGGGAACTTACTGACACCCGAGTGGCGCATCTTCTTGACCGTTGGTTTTTGTGGTGGATTCACGACATTTTCATCGTTTGCCTATAATAATCTGACCATGCTATCGGAAAATAACTTGTTTCAGCTGTTTGCTAATGTGGGGATGAGTGTGTTTTTGGGGATTTTTGCTGTCTATGTCGGGATTGTAACTGTTCGATTGATTTATAGCTAAGCATTCTTGAATTTCCTTTCTTTTAGTGGAATCCATTCTGACTGCGATTCAACTTCCTTTGTCGAAATGATGTAGAAACTTTCTACATCTACACGGGTAATCCCCATGAGTTGCATGCTATTCTTATCGAGTTTATTCTTTATAGTTTATTTTCCAACGACTTGGTTGTCATTGTTTTGGGGCGTTTTGCTGATTTTATTTTCTTTTTTGGCACACTTATCCCTTAAGGGTAAGATGTAGAATTATAAATAAATGTTGAATCATAAAAATTAAAGAGTATGAAAAAAGGAATGATAATGACAGCCGCCGTAATCGTGTTAGGAATTAGTATGCCATCCGGAGTTATGGCCGAAAGTACAAATCAAACAATGCAGATTGCCCAGGAAGAAGTTCAGTATGAAAAAATGAACGTTGAGGATCTGCCGGAAGCAGTAACTCAGGCGATTTCTGAGGGGTATGCAGATTATACCTTGTCTGAAGCCTACATGGGAACTGACGGTAGCTACAAAGTTAAATTGACAAAAGAAGAAGAAAAAATTGCGGTATTTTTCAATGCCAGCGGTGAGTTCCTGAAAATTGAGCAGGGCGAAGAGCCAGCTGGTGAAGTACCAGTAGAATAAAGAAACAGAAGAAATCATCTGTTACTTGGATGCTAATTGAGATTAAGTGTCTTTAGCCCCTGTCGAAAAGAAGAAATTCTGATTGACAGGGGTTTTTTTACTAAACATTTTGCGCGAAAATTGCTTATACTATTTGTAGACTTTGCCCGTTAGAAAATAGTAGTTAAGGAACAATAAACGTGCATGGAAATATGTTATGGCAAGCATTCTGATAATAGATGATGATGTTACTTTTTGTTTAATGTTGAAAACCCTGCTGGAGAAGAATCATTACACGGTAACTACTGTATTTTCTCCGGTTGAAGCAACACGAATGATTCAGGGCACGGCGTATGATGTCGTGTTGACTGATCTGCGCATGCCCGATATCAGCGGGATGGAACTGATTCGCCTGGTAAAAAGTCAATCTCCCAATACACAAATAGTCATGATGACGGGCTATGCCGACATTTCCACGGCCATTGAATCGATTAAGAAGGGGGCCTTTAATTACATCCCAAAACCATTAAGTCCGGATGAATTGCTGAACGTAGTTAAAGAGGCTCTTGCTGCTTCAACAGAAAAATTAAATGACAAACCGGAAGCGGTAAGTCAGGAGGTTCAGACAGATTACCAGGAGGGGGTGAGCAGTCAGGCCAGGAAAATGAGTAAACACATCCAGTTGGTTGCGCCAACTCCTATTTCAGTTTTAATTGTCGGTGAGAGTGGAACCGGAAAAGAATATGTGGCTAAGTTAATTCATGCAAAAAGCAAACGTGCGCACAAGCCTTTTGTGGCCGTTGATTGTGGAGCCATACCTAAGGAGCTTGTGGCTAGCGAGTTCTTTGGTCATGTAAAAGGATCGTTTACCGGAGCCATTGCTGATAAGATTGGCAATTTTGAAGCGGCTAATGGAGGCACTTTGTTTTTGGACGAGGTGGGTAATTTGCCTTACAATACCCAGATTCAGTTATTGCGCGTGTTGCAGGAACGCCTGATTAAACCGGTGGGAAGCAATAGGGAAATTACTGTCAATGTGCGGATAATTGCTGCAACCAACGAAAACTTGCTTGAAGCTCAGAAGACAGGCGGATTTCGCGAGGATCTCTATCATCGGCTCAACGAGTTTCAGATTTATGTTCCTCCGCTGCGTGAGCGGCAGCAAGATATCATGCACTTTGCGCACTATTTTTTAGATCAGTCCAATCGTTACCTCGACAAGTTTGTGCAGGGGTTTGATAAAAGTTTGGAGTCGGTCTTTTTAAATTATTCCTGGCCAGGCAACCTGCGAGAAATGAAGAATGTCATCAAGCGGGCCACCTTGTTGGCTCACGGCAAATGGATCACGTTAAATGAAATTCCCACCGAAATTTATTCTGAATCACAAGCGAGCCATTTTGCCTTGTATAATGAAAAAGATGAAAATGAATTGATTTTAAAAGCGCTGGAAGCCACAAATTACAATAAAAGCCAGGCTGCCCGCCTATTGAAGATCGATCGTAAAACCTTGTACAACAAATTGAAAAGCTACAAGATTGAGCTACCCGAACGTAAGTGATTAACCACAGCCTACTTAGCCTGTCCGGGCTGTCAATGATTATCATTCGTTGGCGCTTGATTATCGTGGATTGGTGCAAGACAATTTAATGCTATTGCTAATTTCGCGAATACTCAGTTTAACAATAGATTGGTTTGTTCAGTCAAGCCGATAGTCCGTTTGAATCGTTTTTACCAGATCTTCTGCCCGATTAAGCGTCTCTTGGGCTTTAGCCTTCCACGCATCGCTGCTCAGCTGGTTTTCTTCCAGCTCATTTAAAAGTCGGGCTACCCCGGTCGCCTCCAATTGCAGAAACATCGAGCGCATTTTATGAGCCAGTTCAATGATTGGTTCATGCTGTTCTTCGGCCAGGTGCTTCCGGAATTGATTGAGGTTTACCCAAGTGGATTGGACAAACGAATCCAGAATCAAACGTAAGCTCGCTTCATCGCCCATAGCAAAAGCCTCTATTTTTTTTGTGCTGTAACCGGGTTGGTCCGTAGTCTCGTGGTGCTCTTTACTTGTCATGATGGTTGTTGGTATATCGTATCGTTGGCTGGACTTATGGTTGGGCTGCCTCACTTGATAACAATCCGATGTGGAGAATTGTTAATTCGCTATCCGGTCAATCCACATTTTCAGGTGTTTGGAGTAACATGTTTTGTTCGTGCTTAGTATAACCCATAAAAGCGACAGAGATGAAAGGGAAAGCGAGTTTGCTGAAAGTTTATATTTCAGAATCGGATAAAATCGGTGCATCACCCATGTATGAGGAGATTGTAGCCGAGGCACGGAACCAAGGACTAGGCGGAGCGACTGTCCTACGGGGGATACTTTCGTTTGGAGCAAGCCATTCCATCCACACCATGAAAATCTTCGCCCTATCGAGTCACCTGCCTGTGGTGATCGAAATTGTGGACACCGAACCGAAAATTAAAAAGTTTGCGGTTCGGGTGAGCGAACTGATTGACCAGTCGAAAAAGGGTGCGCTGGTAACTATTCAACCCGTTGAGGTGATGGAGTACAAGCCGGGAGATAAGTACAACCCATTTAAGTCGTTTTAAAAAGTAGAGCTCAATCTCCTTGTTTTTCGCTGCTCAATCCAATTGCAGGTAAAATTCTTTTGGCCGAAACGAAGGTCAATGGAGAATCCTGACAGATTCGAAGTATTTGGTGGTTAAATTTAGGTTATCCATCGGGACCATGATACATAAATATCGACTGGTTTTTCTATCTTTGCAACGGTTTTCTGAAATCAAAGTTTAAGATCATTACTAAGTTTAATATCAAAACCATAAATCATGTTAATTAATAACGTCGTTGGTAGAGAAATTTTAGATTCTCGCGGTAATCCTACAGTAGAAGTTGAAATTACGCTGGAATGCGGAGCTATTGGTTTAGCTGCTGTTCCGTCAGGTGCATCAACAGGTGAAAACGAAGCGCTTGAACTGCGTGATGGTGACAAAGGCCGCTACCTTGGAAAAGGTGTTTTGAAAGCTGTTGAGAACGTCAACAACGCGATTGCCAAAGAAATTATTGGTATGGACGCTTCTGATCAGGTTGGAATCGACCGCAAATTGCTGGCGCTTGACGGCACCAAAACAAAATCAAAATTGGGTGCCAATGCCATGCTAGGTGTCTCATTAGCGGTTGCCAAAGCAGCTGCCAATGCGCTCGACCTGCCGTTGTACCGTTACATTGGTGGTGCCAATGCCAAAACATTGCCTGTTCCGATGATGAACATCATCAATGGTGGATCTCACTCCGATGCTCCGATCGCTTTCCAGGAATTCATGATTCGCCCGATTGGCGCTCCTTCATTCCGCGAAGGTTTGCGTATGGGTGCCGAAGTTTTCCATAGCCTGAAAAAAGTATTGTCGAAACGAAACCTGAGCACCGCTGTTGGTGACGAAGGTGGTTTTGCTCCTGCCTTGGATGGAACAGAAGACGCGTTGAACTCAATTATCGAGGCCATTAAGAACGCTGGTTACAAGCCAGGTCGTGCCGAAGATGGTGGTGATGTTTCGATCGCCTTGGACTGTGCTGCTTCTGAATTCTACAGCGACGGTGTTTACGATTACAGCAAATTTGAAGGTGCCGGTGGCGCGAAGCGCAACTCAAAAGAACAAGCTGCTTACCTGGCTGAACTGGTTGCTAAATTCCCTATTGATTCAATCGAAGATGGAATGGACGAAGGTGACTGGGATGGATGGGTTGCTTTGAACGCTGAATTAGGCGATAAGTGCCAATTGGTTGGCGACGACTTGTTCGTGACCAACGTAGAATACCTGAAAAAGGGGATCGAACTGGGTGCTGCCAACTCAATCCTGATCAAAGTAAACCAAATTGGTACCTTGACAGAAACTTTGGATGCCATTGAAATGGCTCACCGTGCAGGTTACACTTCTGTAACTTCTCACCGCTCAGGTGAAACAGAAGATTCAACCATTGCCGACATTGCTGTTGCTACCAACTCAGGTCAAATCAAAACCGGTTCCTTGAGCCGCTCCGACCGTATGGCAAAATACAACCAACTGCTTCGCATCGAAGAGCAATTGGGTGCTTCGGCCATTTACGGATATAAAAAAGTTTACAAGAAGTAATTCTTGACAACCAGATATAACAAAAGCCGCTTTCCGAAAGGAGAGCGGCTTTTGTTTGTGTCGGGCAAAGTTGATACTATCGTTTGGCTCGTTTATTTGTCGGAATGTTGATGACTCCTGCGCCATCAACCATCCATTGACGATCTTCAAAAGTTAATCTCAGACTCCTTTAGATTAGCA
>SWCA01002720.1_pt1 | contig 12626 bp, 9 predicted proteins | sample 4692961 | NCBI WGS metagenome assembly SWCA01 (sample SAMN10267275, study PRJNA491770) | bioreactor metagenome | isolation source: DHS bioreactor inoculated with | place: Japan: off Shimokita Peninsula
ACTGACTTATTTGAATGATGTCTTGTCGCATGGGTGGCTTGATTTGTTGATCAGGGAGAACGTTAAGGATTTGATTCAGTTCGGTGAACAGTTTTTACTGAACGTCCAGAATGACGATGGTAGCTGGGGGGGTGGAAAAGCGATATCAGGAACAACTGAGGAAACCGCTTTGGCAATTTCTGCACTCGCAGGCAAAGCGTACGACGAAGTTTGTCTTTCCGCATTCAGTTGGCTGGATAGAAACTACCAGCAAAACGGTTTGAAAGCATCGCCCATTGGACTGTATTTTGCATCGCTTTGGTACGATGAAAAACTGTATCCGATAACAAGCTATTTGGAAGCTTTGACCCGGGAGCTGGAATGTTCCTGATCTTTGGGGATCATTGATAAGTGTTCTCCTTCCGTCGTGTAATAGCTTCCCATTAAATTTGCTGTGAGGCAGCTGTGTACTGGAATTATTTCAACCAAGTCGCCCACATTAATCAGGTGAAAATCCTTATACGTTATTTTCAGAATGCCATTTTCCTGGGACATGTCACACAGGTAATTTTTTTCGTCCAACAGAATCTTTTCATTCCCCTGACGGATGACAATCTGACCGTAGAGACTTTTCCCGTCAATGTTGATGATGGAATCTTTGGAGATGTGGATTGCTCCTCCATAAATCGTAACTTCGTTACGTGAGCCATGCTTGGCGATTACGGGACACACCAACCGAATAGCAATATCTTCAAAATTACAACTGCCCAGTTTGAGTTGCATCAGGTCGTAAAAGACAAAGTTGCCGGGGCGTATTTCGTCCACTCCGTCAAAGTTTTCGCAAATGCTTTGCGATGGGGTATCACCCATTGAAACAATCAGGTCGGGCCAATCTTTTTTATACCGGCTTTTGAGCGAACGCATCTTCAGCAGGGCGTCAAAATGAAAGTTGTAGATTTCGTGCCGGGTTTTCGCTTTGTAGGTGTGGCCGGCGTGGGTTAGAAATCCTTTGAATTGAATGGCCGGATTTTGTTTGATGATCTCAAGCAAATTATCAATTTGGTTCGTTTTGCTGGCCATGATTCCTGTACGGTTATGACCAGTGTCAATCTCAATAAATAAACCAACGGGAGATTTGATGAACTTGGATAAATGGGTCAGAGCATCCTTATTCTCAACCAACAGGTTAAGTTTTATTTTTTTAGCCAAAGAATTGATCTGGTTAATTTCAAGGACGTTAACCGGAATTGCGATCGTGATGTCGTTCCATCCGTGTTTAGCAAAATAACTGGCCATTTGAACGGACGATACCGTAATGGCCGTAATGCCGGCATCACGAAACCATTCTCCCACGGTTGCGGATTGGTGGGTTTTAAAATGAGGCCTGAACAGCAAATTTTTTGTCTTTGCTTTTTCAGCCATTCTTTCAATGTTTCGAAGACAGACCTCTTTATCGAGGATTAGAGTCGGGCGCACAATATCCATAAACGTTCATTCATTTTTGGTTTCAGTAAACTGCTTTCCAAAACTTCTCTCTCGTAGAAAAATTTTCGAACGTCCTTCAGATAATAAAACCAAATGGGCCTTAATTATCTTATTTTCAAATCGCAATGGCTTATTTCAGTCGCATGTAGACCTGCCTAATTCGAACTCTGGGCACTAATCCCTCAATTTTTTCACGCACTAAAAAAATCGATTAGTCAGGATTTTTGCGACAGTATCGTTGATTAATATGAAATAAGTCTGCTAAAAGTAATATTTTAACTGAACTTTAGAAAGAATTGCTGGTGAAAACAAGCAAAAAGAGCCCCACAGTGAGGCTCTTCTTCGTTATTTTATGGATTAAGCCTGCTATTCTTTTCCGGTAAGGATGGTTTGCGACCGGTTGGGACCAACAGATGTAATGGTAATTGGAAGTCCGGTCTCGTCTTCAATGAAATTGATGTAGTTATTCAACTCCTCCGGAAACTCATTTTGATGGGCCATTTTGGACAAGTCGGTGTTCCAGCCCGGAAGCTCTACGTAAATTGGTTTCACCTTGTCGTCAAGTTCAAACGGAAACTTGTCAACCACTTCTCCGTCAATTTCATAGCCCACGCATACTTTTATCGTATCAAAATCATCCAAAACATCCCCCTTCATCATAAACAGCTCTGTTACGCCGTTGATCATGATCGAATATTTTAAAGCTACCAAATCCAGCCAGCCACAGCGGCGTGGACGTCCGGTAGTCGATCCGTACTCGTTTCCTGCATCACGTAATTTCTGTCCGGTTTCATCGTGAAGTTCCGTTGGGAAAGGTCCCATTCCTACGCGTGTGCAATAGGCTTTGAAAATCCCGAAAACCCGACCAATTTTTTGAGGGGCGATTCCTAATCCGGTGCAAGCTCCGGCTGAAATGGTGTTCGACGAAGTGACAAAAGGGTAAGACCCAAAGTCAATGTCGAGCAGGGTGCCCTGAGCTCCTTCTGCCAACACCGATTTGCCTTCCAATAGCAGGTCGTTTACCATGTGCTCGCTGTCGACAAAGGTAAATTCTTTCAATACTTCAATTCCTTCAAACCAGTCTTTTTCTACTTCAGCGAGCAGTTCCTGATAGTCGAACTGAAAGAACTTCTCGAGCAGTTCTTTGTGTGCGTTGGTCCGTTCGGCATATTTCTGCTCAAACCCCTCACCCAAATCGCCAACACGCAATCCGTCACGGCCAATTTTGTCCTTGTAAGTTGGGCCTATTCCTTTCAGCGTTGAACCAATTTTAGTATCACCTTTTGCAGTTTCCGAAGCAGCATCCAATAATTTGTGAGTTGGTAGAATTAAATGGGCTTTCTTCGAAATATAAAGGTTTTTGCGTAGGTTAAGACCGTGCTTTTTTAATGACTCGATTTCTTTTTTGAAAACTAAAGGATCCAAGACAACCCCATTTCCGATTAGGTTCACTTTATTTTCGTGAAAAATTCCTGAGGGAATGGAGTGCAATACGTGTTTGAAGTTGTCGATTTCCAAGGTGTGGCCGGCATTGGGACCGCCTTGAAACCGCGATATGGCATCATATTTTGGGGTTAAGACGTCAACAATTTTTCCTTTTCCTTCATCTCCCCATTGGAGACCTAAAATAACATCTACTTTCATTCTATTTGGTTTACAAATTTTCAAGCATAATTAAACCGCAGAAATTGAATCTATTAGAGAGATTGCCTTCTACGGTGCCGAAATGAAAATTATTTGGCGAATAAAATTAAGAATTATTTTTTCATTCGGGCACAAAAAAACCTCTGTTTCACCAGAGGTTGTTATTTATAATGAGTATAAAACAAGTTAAGGTTCAATGCTTTTTCCATAAATGTATAAGGTGTGGTGGGAAAGCTTGAAATTAAATTTTAAACAGGCTTCTTCAATGATTTCGCGAATACGAGGATCGTAGAACTCTTTTACAACGCCACTGGTGGTGTCAATCAAGTGGTCGTGCTGCAAAGTGGCAAAGGCTTTTTCGAATTGGGCAATGTTTTTTCCAAACTGATGTTTAACCACAAGTTTACACTCCAGTAACAAATCGATGGTGTTATATAGTGTTGCCCTGCTTACCCGGTAATTTTTATTTTTCATTGAAATATAAAGCGATTCAATATCGAAATGCCCTTCACGCGAATAGATTTCGTCGAGTATGGCGAATCGTTCCGGCGTTTTCCTATGCCCATTTTTTTCCAAGTATTCTGTGAACATGTTTTTCACAGTATCTTTCGTCTTATGGTTATTCATATTTAAACCAATTTAAAATAGAGCTCAAAAATAGTAAAAAATAAGCATTGTTTAGACTAAATAAAAACTAATTCTCGATTTTTTCAATGCGCTCAATGGTGTCTATTCCCTTGATTTTCATTAATCGGGAAATTAATTTATTCAAGTCATCGAGGTTGTGAATGTAGATAAACAGGTCACCCTCAAAAATGCCATCGTGGGTGTCGAACAGGACCGTTCGCATGTTGATGTTGTTTTGTTTCGAGATGATGTTGGTAACCTCGCTGACAATTCCAACGCGATCGAATCCGTTGATTTTGATACGGGTAAGGTAGGAGCGTTTTTTAAAATTTGTCCATTCGGCGGTGATAATCCGGTCACCTTGTTGCGACATTAGTTTATTGGCTTCCGGGCAATTGCGCTTATGGATAATCACATGATTGTTTGAGGTCATGTACCCCAGCACATTATCTCCGGGAATGGGCTGGCAACACTTAGCCAGCGTATAGTTGGTCTCATCGGGATCTTCTTTCAACAAGAAGGTATTTTTTTTGTTAATTTGTGTTTTTGGAAGTTCGAGCTCCAACTCGCTTTCTTCTTCCTTGTTTTTTCCAAAGGAAAGCTTCCAATATTTAGCTAGTTTGTTTTCGCGTCGCGACTTCAAGATACTTTCCAAATCATCAATTTGAATGAATCCCATACCAACATGAGCATACAATTGGTCTTTGTTCGAGAGATTGTAGTGTGATGTTAATTTTTTTAAAGTGTCAGATGATGGTTTTATTTTGTGTTCTTTGAGCTTGTTTTCAATGATCTCACGTCCTTTCTCAAGGTGCATTTTTTTATCCAGTTTGAATGCTTGCTTGACCTTCGATTTTGCTCTGGCAGTTGTCATAAACTGTAGCCACGATAGATCCGGGCTTTGCGTTTTTGACGTCAGCAATTCAACTTGGTCACCGCTTTGCAGGACATAACTGACCGGCACCAGCTTATGGTTGATTTTTGCACCGATGCAATGATTCCCAAGGTCGGTATGAATTTCGTAGGCAAAATCGATTACGGTAGCCCCTTTGGGTAGGTTAATCATATCGCCCTTCGGGGTGAAAATGACAATTTCTGAGGAGAATAAATTCATTTTAAATTCATCCAGAAACTCCATGGCATCTGACTCGGGATTTTGAAGCATTTCCCTGATCTTTTCGAGCCATTTGTCGAGTTCCGTTTCGGGCGACTGGATACCTTTGTATTTGTAGTTGTAATGGGCTGCAAAACCACGTTCAGCGATTTCATCCATTCGCTCAGTTCTGATTTGTACTTCCACCCATTTTCCCTGGGGGCTCATCACGGTAACATGAAGCGCTTCGTAACCATTGGCCTTGGGAATGGTTATCCAGTCACGAATCCGGTCGGGTTTGGGTTTGTAAATGTCAGTAATTAGCGAAAGAATATCAAAACATTGCCGCTTTTCCGATACGTTTGCTTTTGGTTTAAATACAATTCGAATGGCCATTAAGTCATATACTTCGTCGAATGACACCCCTTTGGTTTGCATTTTATTCCAAATGGAATAAATGGATTTTAACCGGCCGGAGACTGTAAACTCAATTCCTTCGCTTTCCAGTTGTTCCTGAATTGGCTTAACAAATATGTCAATCATGGATTCTCGTCGCTCGCGTTGGCTGTGAAGGCGAAAAACAATCTGGTTGTAGGTTTCCGGCTGTTTGTATTTTAAACTGAGATCTTCCAGCTCCGTTTTTATGGAGTACAAACCCAGGCGGTGAGCCAATGGAGCAAAAATATAGAGCGTTTCAGCAGCAATTTTCAGTTGCTTGGGAAGCGGCATGCTGTCGAGTGTACGCATGTTGTGAAGTCGGTCAGCCAGCTTAATCAGGATCACCCGGACATCATCCGAAAGGGTCATCAGCATTTTTCGAAAATTGGTGGCTTGTTTTGAATCATGCTGGGCGGTGATTTCATCCGATAGTTTAGTCAGTCCGTCAACAACTTTGCAGACTTTTTCACCAAACAGGTTTTGAATATCGTCCAGATTGTAGTCGGTGTCTTCAACAACATCGTGCAGAATCGCAGAGATGATTGACGTTGCCCCCAGTCCCATTTCACTGGAAACAATGTGTGCAACGGCCAGCGGATGGATGATGTAAGGTTCGCCAGACTTCCGTTTGACGCCGGCATGAGCACTGTTTGCAAATTCAAAAGCTTTCTGAATACGCTCGCGTCCATCCTGGCTAATTCGCTGGTCAAACGTACTGGTCAAATTATCGTAATAGTCAGCGATTAATCGCTGTTCTGCTTTTGTCTGTAATTTATTCATCTCCGTCATGCAACAAGTAATGATGCCTTTTCAATTTGCAAAGGGTAAATATAGTCTATTTCTTATAAAAATCGGATTGGGCGAATTCCCGAAACAACCAGATTTTACTCATCTTTAATGAAAGCAATAAGTTCCTGTATTTGTTCAGTCAGCAAGGTTATCGTTTTCTAAAGAATACAAATTCAAACCGACTATTTGATCTCGTTGTAAACCGTTAAAAATGCGTCGACCATGTTTTCCCACGAAAACTTCTTTTTTTCTTCCTTGATGTTTTGCTCAAAAACGATTTGACGCTTGTTCTGATAGAAATCGAAGATGGCATCGGCAATGGCTTCTTCGTTTGGTTCGACCACATAGCCAATTTTCTGATCTGGAATAATTTCGGAAAGGCCGCCAACATTGGTCACGAGCATGGCTTTTTCGAAATGATATCCAATTTGAGTGACACCGCTTTGGGTTGCGCTTTTGTATGGTTGCACAACCAAGTCGGCTGCACTAAAGTACTGGTTCACCTTTTCATTCGGAATAAAATCGGTGTGTAAAATGACACGCTCGTTTAAATTTAAGTCGGCAAGTAACTTCAGATAAGGGTCAGGTTTGGTATAAAACTCGCCGGCGATAATCAGTTTTACCGGACGTTCTGTTAGTCGTTGGTCGGCAAAGGCTTTTAGCAGAATGTCCAATCCTTTGTAATCGCGAATAAACCCAAAGAAAAGCAGGTAACTGGTTTCCAGTTCCAGATGAAGCAGTTTTTTTGCTTTTGACTGTTCTATTCGCTCTCCAAAATTGTCGAACAGCGGGTGTGGGCAAAGCGCTCTGGGCAACCTGGGGTTAAAGCGGTCAATGTCGTTGAGCACGGATTGCGACATGGCCACCATGCCGTCAATACTTTTCATAAAATAGGCGGTAAGCAAATGATCGCCGGGCCTCTTTTCATGTGGAACGATGTTGTCGGCCAGACAAATAACTTTGGTGTGTTTGTTTTTTCGAACGATGCGGCAGATGGTACCTAAAGCCGGCGCCATAAATGGCAACCAGTAACGAACCATTAGCAAGTCCGGTTTTTCCCGACGGATGCGGGTTCCTATTCTCAGCCAGTTGAGGGGATTGATTGAATTGACGGTTCGCTTGATTTTGAGGTGCTCCGGTGCTTTCCCGTCAACATATTGCGATTTTCCTGGGAAAAGTATGCCGGGGTATTGAATGGTAAATGTTTCAATTTCAACCCGATGCCCTTGGTTTTGAAACTCCTGCGCGAGTCGCTCGTTGTATGAAGCCAGTCCGCCGCGAAACGGGTAAGCCGGGCCGATTATTTTAATGTTTTTTGTCATTTGTCGCCGGGAATTAGTCGATTTGCCCTTCTTCTATTTGACTGATGGAAACCTTTAGCATCAGTATTGATGTACGGGACGCTAAATTTCAGTTCTTTTCAGCAATTTTGCAACAAGTTTATCAATTGGGAAGGTTAATTCGTCAGGATTGAGTGTTTTCAGTTTCACCCATCTGAACGACTGGTTGCCGTTTTCCATGACTTTAAAATCAAAAGGCTCGGTCGATATTCTGAAATTGACCGGGGGCTTCAGCTTTGCAGTATAGTAAATACTAAGGAGTTGATGATCGTCGTAGAATAGCGCTTTTTGATAGAAGTCTGTGGTGTAAAAATGCTTGATGCATTCGATTTCCTGTTGGCACTCTTCGCGCATCTCCCGCTTCAAACAATCGATTGTTCCTTCGCCAAAATGCAAGCCCCCACCGGGAAACTTCGTCATTTGGGTGTTGAGCTGAAACTCATCGGTTATCAGGATCTCATTTTGATCGTTGGTAAAAATGCCATACACGCGAATGGTGAATTTGGTGGGTGGTGCCTGATTCATTGGTTCAAATTTTGCTCAATAAAATCAATAATTTCGCTTCGCTGGTGAGGTTCAAACCAATGGATGGCCTCGTCTTTTCTCAGCCATGTTAATTGTTTTCGGGCATAGCGGCGGGTGTTTCGCTTGATGAGCTCCACTGCTTCCTCTCTGCTGATTTCATGGTCAAAATAGGCAAACAGTTCTTTGTAACCAACGGTGTTGAGCGAATTTAAATGCCTGTGTGGACTGATGCTCCTGGCTTCATTCTCCAGCCCAGCCTGCATCATTTGGTCCACGCGTTGGTTAATTCGCTCATACAAGTGCTCCCGATCCATATTCAGACCAATTTTGAGAATTTGGAACGGACGTTTTTTTGTTGTTTCAGTTCGGAATGAAGAGTACGGTTTACCGGTCATCAGACAAACTTCAAGTGCGCGGATCAGTCGTTTGGGGTTTTTCAGATCGACTTGCTGGTAGTACGCTTCATCGAGCTGTTTTAACTGGAGTCGCAGATGTTCAATTCCCTTTTCTTCCAAATCGCGCATCAGTCTTTCGCGAATTTCTGGATCAACATCCGGTTGGAAGTCAATCCCTTTACAAACAGCATCAACATAAAGCATGGACCCTCCGGTCATAACCAACAGGTCGAGTTTATTGAAAAGCCGGCTGATGAGTCCGACTGCTTCCGTTTCGAAACGGCTGGCATTATAGTCTTCGAGAATGGAGTGAGAGTGGATCAGATGATGTGAAACTTGCTTCAACTCTTCGGGAGTTGGGACAGCTGTACCAATTGAAAGCTCCTTGAACAGTTGTCTTGAATCGGCCGAAACTATTTCGGTTTGAAAATGGTTGGCAAGCTGAATACTTAGGTTACTTTTTCCAATTCCGGTAGGCCCCTGAACGACCAGTAAGGTTTTCTTCATGTGTTGTTTTCGTTGAAAGGGCAAAGGTAGTTGTTTTGGAAAAAAAAGGGAAGGGAACCCCAGTTAGTCCCCTTCGATTAAGTCCTCCATTTCGCCAAAAATTTCGGTATAATCATCTAAATCACCATAATCGCGGTACCTGTTCTCCTGATTGAGAATTTCGAGACCCTGGCCCTGTAATTCTTCTTCCAGGACTTGAGCAGGGGCATCACCTTGTTTGTAGGTGACTTTGTTTTCTTGAAGATGCTTTTCCATGTAAATTTTAGTTAATTCAATATAAAAAGATCTGTCATTAAAAAAATCAAATACATAGAGCAAACGCTGCCCTTTGTCAGAGAGGATGTTATGTAGTTTGGTTTTTCCCATGATCTCGGTTCGGGAACTCGTTCTACCAAAGTCTAAAAAAGTAATTTCTGTTTGTTTTCCGTAATTGTCTCCAGCTACAAAAAATGACGCAAGTTGATCGGAACTGTAGCCACAACATTGTTGAATGCACCAGTGTAAATCTGCAAAACTTCTTTCGCCGTCTATTTCAATTATTCGCAAAAAATCAGCGTTCTCAATAGAGGTTATTTTCAACTGGTATACCATTCAATTTTTTTAAATGTGATTTTTAATTTCCAGAATATGAACGTTTTTATAAGCACACAGGCTTTTATAACGGCGATCGGTTCGGAAAGGTTAGGCAATAAATGTTAAAAAAGATTAATTGCTAAAATGGCGCCTCTAACCGGTTGGCTAATCGGTTCTTAGTGTCATCCTTTTATTTTTGGCAGCTCACGTGTTTCGTGATGAATTGAACCGATGCTTCGTGAATTCGATGAATAATTGATTCGCGAATTCGATTTTTCATGAATTGATTCGTTGGTTTAATGCAAATTATTTTTGAACTTGAAACGTTTTTTGGTTGTCATGTTATTCTTTTATCACTCGAACGAAGAACGATGCAGAACAGTGGGTTACTATACGAAAATCTGAAGATATCACTTCAGTCAATCCGGTCAAATTTGTTGCGAACAATTTTAACCGTGTTGATTATTGCCGTTGGAATTACCGCATTGGTAGGTATTTTAACGGCTATTGATTCCATTAAATCATCGATTACCAAAGAGTTTACCTTCATGGGAGCCAACACGTTTTCAATTACTTCGCGAGGGATGAATGTCCAGGTAGGCAACGAGCGGATCCGAACAAAAAATCATGCTTATATTAATTATTACCAGGCCCGTGAATTTAAAGAGAAATTTGACTTTCCGGCTTTGGTTTCGGTTTCGGTAACAGCTACGGGTACAGCCACTGTTAAATATGGATCTGAAAAGTCAAATCCGAATGTAACCGTTCGTGGAGTGGATGAAAATTACCTGCTTGCATCGGGCTTCGAAATTGACAGAGGCCGGAATTTTTCAGGAGCTGATCTGGTATCGGGAGCAAATCTTGTGGTTCTTGGTGATGGCTTGGTGAGGCGTTTGTTTGATAAAAATGAAGACCCGGTGGCAAAGGAAATTAGTATTGGCGGTGGACGCTACCTGGTTATTGGGACGTTGAAGGCGAAGGGAGGTGGGTTTGGCGGTGGTGGCGACGAGATTTGCCTGCTTCCGTACTCGAATGTGCGTTCGTATTTTTCACGGCCGCAAATGAATTTCAATATCCAGGTGAAAGTGGAAAATACACAGCTTGTTGATGCTGCCGTTGGCGAGGCTGAAAGCACTTTCCGGATAATCAGAAACCTGAGCCCTGTGGATGAAACCGATTTCAATATCGAAAAAAGTGACAACCTGGTGAATATGCTTTTGAATAATATTAAAAACATCACTTTGGTGGCCACCATTATTGGAATGATTACTTTGTTTGGAGCTGCAGTTGGGTTGATGAATATTATGCTGGTGTCGGTTACTGAACGGACCCGGGAAATTGGAATCCGGAAAGCAATAGGTGCAAATTCGTCGCTAATCCGTCAGCAATTTTTGATGGAAGCCGTGGTCATTGGCCAGATTGGAGGTGCTTTGGGGATTGTATTGGGAATTTTAGTCGGAAATATTGTTTCGGTGCTCATCGGAAGTTCCTTCATTGTTCCCTGGCTGTGGATTCTGACCGGCGTGGTGGTGTGTTTTGGCGTGGGGCTGACTTCGGGCTATTACCCGGCCCAAAAAGCAGCACGAATGGACCCAATTGAAAGCCTGCGACACGAATAGCCCCAAAGTCCTGCCATCAATTTTTTGTTCCCAAGCCCGGACTTTTTAATCCCAAGCACGAACTTCTCTTCACCAAGCTTGAATTTTTGGTCCGCAGGCACGAACTTCTCTTCAAGTTTAAACTTTTGGTGGAATTATTTAGAGGTACAGGTCGATTATTTGCAGTCACCGTTCAACGATTTGCTGACAGCACCAAAATATTCAGCGTCTTTTCCGGAAGCGATAAACAAGCAGTAGAATAACACGAAGAAACTGCCTCCGACATGGGTTTCGAAATTGGAATCGCCAAGGTTTGCAAGCAACAGACTAACCAGAAAGAGGAAGAAAATTGGTTGGCGATAGGACTTGGTACTCACAAGGGGGTAACCGATGGCAAACAAAATCCAGACCAAGCCCACCAGTCCGAACTTAACCATGTAATTCAGATATTGGTTGTGCGCGTCGGCATATTGTGCCGGATCCATTTGCGATTGGATTTCCTGATAAGCGTCATGGTAAGCCTGTTTCCAATTGCCGGCTCCCACGCCAAACCAAAAATGCCCGCGAATGATGGTCAAGGCAGCTTTGGTGTATTCAATGCGCTGAGCCAACGACTTGTGATTGGCATGGCCGGTTTTCAGATAGGTATCGAGCTCCCAAATACTGACATAAACCCGAGGATAAAGCGATAAGCCTTTTCGGGCCAGCAGGTAATTGCTGATTCCGGCTTCAATGTTGCCGATATCTGCTTTGGACAGCTGATTCACCCCGTCGGCATCTTTGCGCAGGTTTTTGGAGGTTAGGTAACGTGCCAATGTTTGTTTTACGCGGTGGCCGTGCTGACCGTGGTCGTCGTATTTCAAACTTGCCCGTGCATTCCAGGCGGCTTTCATCTCCTGCTCGCTCCAGTACAAACCTACGTAATGCCCGTTTTCAAGCCGTTGATCATCCAAATCATGCTGATAGGAATTTCCATTCCGTGTGGTCGTCTCAAGCTCCTCATACACTACCGGATCAACATCGTAATACCGATTGACCGCATAATACATGTAAGCAGCGGGCAGCAAAATAACCGCCAGCAAAAGGACCAATACCACGCGTTGCCTCACCCGATTCTTGAGTTGAAATAGTAACAGCAGCAGGCCGATGACTGTTGTACCTAAAAAGCTAAGTAAGCCCGTAAGCGACTGGTGCCAGAGCAAAAACAGGAAAAGAAAAAGCATCATAGCAAACACGGTTGGTTTGAGCCAGCCCTTTTCCCGCGTCCAGTTTACGTGAAGATAAACGGATAGAATAATGAGTGACAATACCACCTGCATGCTCATGCGGATGTGATGAATGAAGCCGAACTCTTGTGCCCGCAAAACCGATGCTTCATTGTTTAGATAGAAACCAAGCATCGTGGTCAAAGCCGACAGGCTGACCGCAACGACAAAAACCTTTAGCAAATTAATCAGTTGCTCCTTGCTTAAAGGCTTTGCCATCATAAACGACAAAGGGATGATTAGAAAGGGAATGTTTTTCTGAAGGTCGTACAACGCCCACTTCTGATCGAAAGTAAACAAAAAACCAAGCAGATAAACCAGGTAGATGGAACTAAAGAGTAGGAATTCCTTTTGCTGCGTGAGGGACA
>SWCA01000110.1_pt1 | contig 12581 bp, 10 predicted proteins | sample 4692961 | NCBI WGS metagenome assembly SWCA01 (sample SAMN10267275, study PRJNA491770) | bioreactor metagenome | isolation source: DHS bioreactor inoculated with | place: Japan: off Shimokita Peninsula
CATGCGGCGCCTGCTCCCAGTGGTCGAGCGAGACCCGCAGGGTAAGCCTGTCGCCGTAGAGCGCCACCAGCCGTTTCAGCCCCTGCTGCAAGCGCGGGCGCATCATCGGCTTCATCGCGTTGGTCAGCACCAGCACGCGGTAGCCGCGCTCGAGGCTCGCCTCCATCATCCGGATGATCTGCGGGTTCAGGAACGGCTCGCCGCCGGTAAAGCCGATCTCGTCGACGGGCCAGCCGAGGGCGGTGATCTCGTCGAGAAAGGGGATGATGTCCTTCAGGCCGATATAGTCGAGCCGGTCGTTTTTCGGCGAGCTTTCGATATAGCAGCCCACACAGGCGATGTTGCACAGCGTGCCGGTGTTGAACCAGAGCGTCCTGGCCTGCGTCAGCGCCACGCTGGCGCGGGCCGCGCCGTCGGCGGTGAGGGCGGGATCGGCGAATTTTCCCGCATTGGCCGTGTTTGTCGTCGTTTCTGTCATCGCGCTATCCGTGAACCTGTCATAAGCTCCAGCTAACCCAAGGCCGATGCAAGGAAAAGCCGGGTCGCTCTGCCGCACGTGGTTGTGAAGGCCGCGACGGATGCTAGACTTGCGCGGTCGGGTGGCGTAACCAGCGGTCGCTGGCGGCAGCGTTAGCGCTAAAGGTCCCGCAACGGAGAATAGTCATGGTTTCGCGCGTCATCCCGGTCGATCCCTTTGATCTGGTGATTTTCGGAGGCACCGGCGATCTTGCCCGGCGCAAGATCCTGCCCGGCCTCTACCGCCGTTTCCGCGATGGCCAGATGCCCGACGGCGCGCGCATCATCGGAGCGGCGCGCGGCGAGATGGACGACAAGGGCTATCACGATTTTGTCGCCGCGGCGCTGACGGAATTTCTGCCTCAGCGCGCGCTCGATCCAACGGCGGTCGAGGGGTTTCTCGGGCTTCTGGGCTATATCACCGTCGATGCTACCGGCAAGGACGGCTGGGCGCAGCTGGCCAAGCGGATGCGCAAGGGCGTGGTGCAGGCGTTCTACTTCTCGGTCGCCCCCAGCCTGTTCGGGGCGCTGGCCGAGCGGCTGCACAAGCACAAGATCGCCGCACCCGAGGCGCGGATCGTGGTCGAAAAGCCGTTCGGCAACGATCTGGCCACCGCCAGGGCGCTCAACGCCACGCTGGCCGAGCATTTCGACGAGACCCAGATTTACCGGATCGACCATTATCTCGGCAAGGAAACGGTGCAGAACCTGATGGCGGTGCGGTTCAGCAACATGCTGTTCGAGCCGTTGTGGAAGAACCAGTATATCGACCATGTCCAGATCACCGTCGCCGAAACCGTGGGCGTGGGCGGGCGCGGCGCCTATTACGATACCTCCGGCGCGATGCGCGACATGGTGCAGAACCACCTGATGCAGCTGCTCTGCCTGATTGCGATGGAGCCGCCGTCGAAATTCGAGCCCGACGCGGTGCGCGACGAAAAGCTCAAGGTGATCCGGGCGCTGCAACCGGTCGACCTCGACGATATCGTGCGCGGCCAGTATCGTGCCGGGGCCGATACGCCGTCCTACACCGAGGATGCCGAGAATCCCGACAGCCTGACCGAGAGCTTCATCGCGATGAAGGTGCATGTGGCCAACTGGCGCTGGAACGGCACGCCGTTCTACCTGCGCACCGGCAAGCGGATGAAGGCGCGGATGTCGGAGATCGTGGTGCGCTTCAAGGAGCCGCCGCATTCGATCTTCGAGGAAGATACCGGCCAGAGCGCCAACGAGCTGCGCATCCGGCTCCAGCCCAACGAGGGCATGGATCTGACGGTGACGATCAAGGAGCCGGGGCCGGGGGGGATGCGTCTGGTGGACGTGCCGCTCGACATGACCTTTGCCGACGCGCTCGGTGAAGACGCCGCCGATGTGCCCGACGCCTACGAGCGGCTGATCATGGACGTGATCCGGGGCAACCAGACGCTGTTCATGCGCGGCGACGAGGTCGAGGCGGCCTGGGCCTGGACCGATCCGATCATCGCCACCTGGACCGCACGCGAAGACAAGCCCGAAGCCTACGATGCCGGCTCGACGGGACCCGAGGAGGCGCTTATCCTGATGCACAGGGACAGTCGACGCTGGAGGGAACTCACGTCATGAAACTGAAAGAATACAGCGACAGCGATATCATGTGGCTCGGCCTTGCCGACCTGATCGCGGGCGAGATCAACCGCGCCCTGATGCAGCACGACCGGGTGTCGCTCGCGGTGCCCGGCGGCACCACGCCGGGGCCGGTCTACGATGTGCTTTCGGCGATCAGTCTCGACTGGGACCGGGTCGATGTGCTGCTGACCGACGAGCGCTGGGTGCCGGAAGACGATCCACGCTCCAATGCCCGGCTGCTGCGCGAGCGGCTGCTGGTCGACAAGGCGGCGGCGGCGCATTTTCTGCCCTATTACACCGGCGGCGAAGCGTCCAACATGGAACTGGTCGACAAGGCCAACGCGGTAACGGCGCTGTGCCCGCTCACCTTCGTGCTGCTCGGCATGGGTGCCGACATGCACACCGCGAGCCTGTTTCCCGGCGCCGACAATCTCGCCAAGGCGCTGTCGGACGATGCGCCGGCGCTTGTCGCCATGCGCGCGCCGGGGGCCGAGGAGGCGCGGGTGACGCTCTCGGCCGAGGTGATCAACGGGGCGATGAACAAGCATCTCGTCATCCTCGGCGACGACAAGCTGGCGGCGCTGCGCAAGGCCGAGGCGATCGGCGATCCGATGCAGGCGCCGGTGGCCGCGGTGCTCGACGGGCTCACGGTGCATTGGGCGAAAGCGTAACGGTAAAAGGGGGGCAGGGGGAGCGACATGGCCTGGGACGCATTGAAAGACCACCGCGACGAACAGGCTGGCGTGAAGATCGCGGCGCTGTTCGAAGATCCGGCGCGGGCGGGCGCATTTTCGCTGCGCGCCGAGGGGCTGTTGTTCGACTATTCCAAGACCAGCATCGACGACCGCGCCCGAGCGCTGTTGCTGGCGCTGGCCGACGAGGCCGGGGTGGCGGCGCGGCGCGACGCGATGTTTGCCGGGGCCCGGATCAACGAGACCGAAGATCGCGCGGTGCTGCACACCGCCTTGCGCGATCCCGGCCCCGACCCGGTGGAGGTCGATGGCGTCGACGTGCTGCCGGGGGTGCATGACACGTTGCGGCGGATGGAAGACTTCGCCGAGGGCCTGCGCTCGGGCCGCATTCGTCCCCCCGGCGGCGGGCGTTTCAGCGATATCGTCAATATCGGCATCGGCGGCTCCGATCTGGGTCCGGCGATGGCGACGCTGGCGCTGGCGCCCTACCATGACGGGCCGCGCCTGCATTACGTGTCCAATATCGACGGCGCGCATATCCATGACGTGCTCGAACGGCTCGACCCGGCCACGACGCTGGTGATCGTCGCCTCCAAGACCTTCACCACCATCGAAACCATGACCAACGCCGCCACCGCGCGCGACTGGCTGGTGAACCGCGTCGGCGGCGAGGCCGTCGGCCGCCATTTCGCGGCGCTGTCCTCGGCAATCGGCAAGACCACGGCATGGGGGATCGACCCGAGCCGGGTGTTCGGCTTCGAAGACTGGGTTGGCGGGCGCTATTCGCTCTGGGGGCCGATCGGGCTGGGGCTGATGATCGCGGTGGGGGCGAAAACCTTCCGCGACTTCCTGGCCGGGGGCCACGCGATGGACCGGCATTTCCGCGCGGCCGAGGGCGCCGACAACATGCCGCTGATGCTGGCCCTGGTCGGCATCTGGCACCACCAGATCTGCGGCTACCCGACCCGCGCGGTGCTGCCCTATGAGCAGCGGCTGGCGCGGCTGCCGGCCTATCTGCAACAGCTCGAGATGGAGAGCAACGGCAAGCGCGTGGCAATGGATGGCACCGCCCTCGAGATCGTCTCCGGCCCGGTGGTCTGGGGCGAGCCCGGCACCAACGGCCAGCACGCTTTCTACCAGCTCATCCACCAGGGCACCCAGGTGGTGCCTTGCGAATTCCTGGTCGGCGCGACCGGCCACGAGCCGGAACTGGCCCATCAACACCGGCTGCTGGTGGCCAATTGCCTGGCCCAGTCCGAGGCGCTGATGACCGGGCGGTCACTTGCAGCGGCGCGGGCGCTGATGGCCGAGGCCGGACTTGCCGGCGACGAGCTGGAGCGGCAGGCCCGCCACCGGGTGTTTCCCGGCAACCGGCCCTCGACCACGCTGATCTATCCCCGGCTCACCGCCCATGTGCTCGGCCAGATCGTGGCGCTCTACGAGCACCGGGTGTTTGTCGAGGGGGTGATTCTCGGGATCAATTCCTTCGACCAGTGGGGCGTGGAACTGGGCAAGGTGCTGGCGCAGGCGCTGGAGCCGATCGTGGCGGGCACCCAGAGCGCCGAGGGCAAGGATGGCTCGACGGCGCAGCTTGTGGACTTCGTGCGCGGGCACGGCGGCTGAGCCGGGTCAACCTGGTGCATTGGGGGTTTCACCCCCAAACCCCCAAGGTATTTCAAGACCAAAGAAGCGGGCGAACGATGCCGCTTTTCGTCTGGTCGGGGGATGGAGCGGGTGAAGGGAATCGAACCCTCGTCGTCAGCTTGGGAAGCTGCTGCTCTACCATTGAGCTACACCCGCGTGAAGGCTGAGATACGGTTTGGCGGGCAACCCGTCAAGGGCTGAACGCCCGGCTCAGTCGCGTTTGCGCCGTCGCCGCCGCCCACCTTCCTCGCCCGCGCCACCGCCGCTGAAATGCGGCTCGGGCAGGGGCACGAGGGCGCGCAGGCCGGTGAACGGGTCGGCAGAGTTGGGCAGCGCCGTGGCGGCGACGAAATGCTCCTGAAAGCGCGGCTCGATCGCGGTTTCCACCTTCTCGATCTCGCCCACAACGCGCTCGATCTCGGCCCGCGCGCCGATGTTCAGCAGCGCGATGCGTGCGCCGGTGCCCGCCGCGTTGCCCGCCGAGGCGACCTTGTCGAGCGGCACGTCGGGGATCATTCCCAGCACCATCGCGTGCCGGGCGGAGATATGCGCGCCGAACGCGCCCGCCAGCACCACCCGGTCGACATGGTCGACGCCGCGCTTGTCCATCAGCAGCCGCGCCCCGGCATAGAGCGCGGCCTTGGCCATCTGGATCGCCCGGATATCGCCGTTGGTGACGGTGATGCGCGGATGGGCGTCGTCGCCCGCCCAGAGCACATACGCCTGGGTGCGCCCGTCGGCGATGCAGCGCGGCGTGCCGGTCTCTTCGGCGGTGCCGATCAGTCCCTTGGCATCGACGATGCCGGCCATCCGCATCTCGGCCATCACCTCGATGATGCCCGAGCCGCAGATGCCGGTGAGCCCGGTTCCGGCGATGGCCTCGGCAAACCCGGGATCGTCCGACCACAGATCCGAGCCGATCACCTGGAAGCGCGGCTCCCTGGTTACCGGATCAATCTCGACGCGCTCGATGGCGCCGGGCGCGGCGCGCTGCCCGGCGCTGATCTGGGCGCCTTCAAAGGCCGGGCCGGTGGGCGAGGAACAGGCGAGCACGCCGGTCTTGTCGCCGAGCAGGATCTCGGCATTGGTGCCGACATCGACCACCAGCACCAGTTCGTCGGACTTGTGCGGCGCTTCCGAGAGCGCCACGGCGGCGGCGTCGGCGCCGACATGCCCGGCGATCAGCGGCAGAATGTAGACGCGGGCCGCCGGGGCCAGAGCCAGCCCGAGATCGGCCGCGCGCAACCGCTGCGCCGCCCCGGTGGCGAGCGCAAAGGGGGCCTGGCCCAGCTCGTAAGGATCGAGCCCGAGAAACAGGTGATGCATCACCGGGTTCATCACGAACGTGCTGTCGAGGATGTCGCCCGCCGCGATCCCGGCCGCGCCTACAAGGGTGGCGATCAGCCCGTTCAGCCCCTCGCGCACGGCGGCCGTCATCTCCGCCGCGCCGCCCTCGTTCATCATTGCGTGGCTGACCCGGCTCATCACGTCTTCGCCGTAGCGGATCTGCGGGTTCATCAACCCCGACGAGGCGACGACCTCGCCACTGGCCAGATCGGTCAGATGCCCGGCGATGGTGGTCGAGCCGATGTCGACGGCAAGGCCGAAGGCGGCCTCGTGAAAGCCGGGCCAGAGGCCGATCACGGTCGGCGGGCCATCGCGGTGGATCGCGGCGGTAACGGCCCATTTGCCCGTGCGCAGCGTCTTTTGCAGGCTGGGGAGCAGGGCGCCGTCAAACCCGAGCGCCTCCAGCCCCATCTCGGCCTTCAGCGCCGCCAGCAGCCGTTCGAGATCGCCGGTGGCCGAATGCATGTCGGGCTCGGGCACCTCGACGTAGTGCAGCCGCACCGCCGGGTCGAGCACGATATCGCGGACCTCGGCGCGTTTGCGCACCACCTGCTTGTGGACCTGGCTTTCGGGCGGCACGTCGATCACCACGTCGCCGAGAATCTCGGCCTGGCAACCCAGCCGCCGCCCCGGTTTAAGCCCGCGCACCCGGTCATAGCGCTCCTCGACGGCATTGACCGGCGACAGCGCGTCCTCGGCCACGGTGATGCCGTGCTTGGCATGGGCGCCGAAGCTGGGTGCGACCTGGCATTTTGAGCAGACCCCGCGCCGGCCGCAGACCGAATCAAGATCGACGCCAAGGGAGCGCGCGGCGTCCAGCACCTTGGTGCCCGGCGCCACGCGGCCGCGCTTGCCGGAGGGCGTGAAGATCACGAGAGGGTCGGTATCAGCCATGCGATGCTCCTGTCGGGCCTTTGTAGCGCGCAAGCCCGGCGGCGCAAGCGCTGCCGCCAGCAGAGCAGGGCGCGTGCAGGAGTATCTGGTCATTTCCGCCGGGCTGGGCCACAACCGCGACATGACCGCGCCCAACATCCCCATTCGCCCCGCGCCGGACTGGCGTCAGCTCGCCCGGATCGGCGGCGTTGCGCTGGCCACGGCAGCAACGGCGCTTGCCGCTTTCAGCTTGCTCGAGCCGCGGATGGCGGCGACGGCGGTGCTCACGGTCGGCTGTATCGGGCTCTGGGCGACGGCGCTGGTGCCGGAATACTGGACCGCCTTCGCGTTCTTCCTCGCCGCCATGCTGTTCCACCTCGCCCCGGCCGAAGTGGTGTTTTCGGGCTTCCAGTCCTCGACCTTCTGGCTGTTGTTCTCGGGCCTCGTGCTCGGGGCCGCGATCAAGCATACCGGCTTGGGCGCGCGTGCGGCGGCGCTGCTGGCGCGGATGCTCGGGCGGCGCTATGCCAGCGTGATCGCGGCGATCGTGGCCTTCGGCGTCGGGCTGGCCTTCATCATGCCGTCGTCGATGGGCCGGGTGGTGCTGCTGGTCCCGATCATCATGGCGCTGGCCGATCACATCGGCTACGGCCCGCAGGACAAGGGCCGCACCGGCATGCTGCTGGCCGGGGCGGTGGGCACCTTCGCGCCCGCCTTCACCATCCTGCCCGCCAACGTGCCCAACATGATCCTCACCGGCATGGCCGAAGCGCAATACGGCCAGGATCTGAGCTATTTCAGCTATCTCGCGCTGCACTTCCCGGTGCTGGGGGCGCTGAAGGCGGTGGTGATCGTCGGGCTGATCCTGTGGCTCTTTCCCGACCGCGACCCGGTGCCGGTGCCGCGGGGTGACCGAGAGACGACGCCGTTCTCCGTGGCCGAACGGCGGCTGATGGTGGTGCTCGGCCTGGCGCTGCTGCTGTGGTTCAGCGATGGCATCCACGGCATCTCGCCAGCCTGGGTCGGGCTCGGTGCGGCGCTGGTTGCGCTCTGGCCCGGTGCGGGGCTGACCGGCCCACGGGTGTTGAACGACGATATCAGCTACGCCCCGCTGTTCTTCATCGCAGCGATCATGGGGCTCGGGGCGGTCAGTGCCGCCACCGGGCTGGGCGAGACGCTGGTGGCGGCGATGAGCGCCGAAGCCGGGTTCGCCACCGACCGCCCGTTGGGCAACGTCGTGGCCCTGACCCTGATCTCGACGCTGGTGGCAGCGGTCACAACCCTGCCCAGCGTGCCCGCGATCATGACGCCGCTGGCCGGAGATCTGGCGCTGGTCACCGGGTTGCCGCTCGCAACCGTGCTGATGACGCAGGTTCTGGCGTTCTCCAACGTGATGCTGCCGCACCAGGCGCCGCCGCTGGCGATGGCGGCCCAGGTCGCCAGGCTGCCGCCGGGGGCATTGGTGCGGATGACGTTGTCGCTCTTCGCGGTCACGCTGCTGGTGCTGACCCCGCTGGATCTGCTCTGGTGGCACCTGATCGGGCTGATGTAGCCGCCGCGCGCCTTCTTTTTCTTGGTGCAAATACTCCGGGGGTCCGGGGGCAGCGCCCCCGGCCGGTCACATCGAGAACGAGGTTCCGCAGCCGCAGGAGCTGGTCGCGTTGGGGTTCTCGACCACGAATCGCGCGCCGATCAGCTCTTCGGTGAAGTCGATCACCGCGTTGGCGAGGAAGGGCAGCGACACGTCGTCGATCACCACCCGCTCGGTGCCGTCCGGCGCTTCGAGCACGAGGTCGCCCTCGGCCGGGTCATCAAGCGAGATATCGTATTGAAAGCCGGAGCAGCCGCCGCCGTCGACGGCGATGCGCAGCGCCTTGCCACTGTCGCCGGCGCCGATCTCGTGCAGGCGGTTGAAGGCGCGGTCGGTCACTTTCGGGGGCAGGGTCAGGTCCATGACATCCTCGGGTTTCGTCTGTTCGCGTTTTGTGAATATATGGGCGGCGGGACAAGGCGGCAAGGACCGCCGCGAGAACAGAGGCACCATGCTGGCAAGTTATGCCTGTAACCCCGCCGAAACGCGCGGGCGGCTCTACCCTGAAAACGAGAGCGCCTTTCGCTCGCCGTTCCAGCGCGACCGTGACCGGATCATCCATTCCTCGGCGTTCCGGCGGCTCAAGCACAAGACCCAGGTGTTCGTCGAGCATGAGGGCGACTACTATCGCACCCGGCTGACCCATTCGATCGAGGTGGCGCAGGTGGCGCGCACCATCGCCGGGGCGCTGGGGCTCAACGAATACCTCACCGAAGCGGTGGCGCTGGCGCATGATCTGGGCCACACCCCGTTCGGTCATACCGGCGAGGATGCGCTCGATGCGCTGATGAAGCCTTACGGCGGCTTCGATCACAACGCCCAGGCGCTGAAGATCGTCACCTCGCTGGAACGCCATTATGCCGACTGGGACGGGCTGAACCTGACCTGGGAAAGCCTCGAAGGCATCGCCAAGCATAACGGGCCGGTCACCGGCGATCTGCCGTTTGCGCTGGCCGATTACAACGCCCGCCACGATCTGGAACTCACCACCCATGCCAGCGGCGAGGCGCAGGTGGCGGCGATCTCGGACGATATCGCCTATAACAATCACGATCTGCATGACGGGCTGCGCGCCCGGCTTTTCACCATCGACGAGATCCGCGCGCTGCCCATCGTCGGCCCGGCCTTTGCCGAGGTCGACCGGATGCACCCGGTGCTGGACCAGAAACGCCGCAGGCACGAGGCTTTGCGCCGGGTTTTTGGGGTGATGGTTGAGGATGTTCTGATCACCTCGCGGCGGATGTTGCAGCAGGTCAACCCGGCCTCGGCGGGCGATATCCGCATGGCGGGCCGCCCGGTCATCCGGTTTTCCGACCACCTGTTCGACGATCTCAAACAGATCCGCGACTTCCTGTTCCGGCGGATGTATCGCGCCCCCTCGGTGGTGGCGATGCGCGAACAGGTGACGCAGGTGATCGAGGATCTGTTCCCGCTGTTCATGGCCGATCCGGCGCTGCTGCCGGAGGAGTGGCGCGACGACGTGGCGCGCGCGACCGGCGAAACCGCGCTGGCGCGCATCGTCGGCGACTACATCGCCGGGATGACCGACCGCTTCGCGCTGGAAACCCACAAGCGGCTGATCGGCTAGGGGTTGGGTCTGGGCGTCAACGGCCCTCGCCGACCACTGCGGCGAAGCGCCGGTTGGAGGCCAGACCTGCCGCGCTTGTCATAGCGCCGCGACGGTCTGCGTTTTGTTGCGACAAGCGAACCGGCTCAGTGGTCCGTTTCGCAAAGCCCGTGATCCGCCAGCGTCTCAATGACAGCGCAATCAGCCACGTTGTCTGCATCGCACTTGCTGATCCGCTTCAACTCGCGCTCCAAGCGCCGAAGTCTGGCAATCCTGTCTTGCACGTCCTTGAGGTGTTGAACGGCAATTTTGTGCGCATCGCCGCAGGGCTTCTCGGGGTGCTGGCTCAATTCAAGAAGCCCCCTGATGTCTTCCACCGAGAATCCCAGATCGCGGGAATGACGAATAAACGAAAGCCGGCTCAAGCCTTCGCTGGTGTATCGCCGTTGATTGCCTTCGGAGCGTTCCGGCGCATCAATCAGGCCCATCTGCTCATAGTATCGTATCGTGGGGATTTTCACCCCGGTCCGCTTTGAGAGCTGTCCGATGGAATACATGGAAATCCCCCCTTGAAGCTATAGCTGCTAGAGGGATTATATATCTTCCTTGTAGAGATCAAGGACCTCGATATGGCCACTGGAATCACCACAGACACCGTTGAATGCAAGGCCGAAAACGCAGCCTGTGGCTGCTCTGGCAATCCTCGATTCGATGGTGTTGATCCCACCTACAAACGCGTGTTGTGGATTGTCATTGCCATCAATGCGGTGATGTTCCTTGTCGAAATGTCGGCGGGCAAGATCGCAGGATCACAGGCACTACAGGCCGATGCGCTGGATTTTCTGGGGGATGCACTGACCTATGGCCTGAGCCTCGCCGTGATCGGAATGAGCCTGAAGGTCCGCTCGACGGCGGCAATGTTCAAAGGCTTGAGTCTGCTGTTGATGGGGCTTTGGGTGTTTGGCTCGACCGTCTATCAAATCCTCATTCTGGGCGTTCCACGGGCGGAGATCATGGGCCTTGTCGGCCTGCTTGCACTCGCCGCCAACTTGGGAAGTGTTGTGCTCCTGATGCGCTACAAGGACGGTGATGCAAACGTGCGCTCCGTCTGGCTGTGTTCGCGGAACGATGCGATCGGGAATGTCGCGGTCATGATCGCGAGTGTCGGGGTGTTCTTGACGGCATCCGCATGGCCCGACCTGATTGTCGCGATGATCATGGCAGGGTTGTTCTTGCGCTCTGCCCAACTCATTCTTGTGCAGGCATGGCAAGAGTATCGTTCCGGCGAAGATATGGGCGCGGTGGATCCGTCGCGGACATGACCATGCCCACCAGGATGGCGGGGGGCCTCGCTGCCTTTGAGTGCACTGTCTTGAAGCGGCCATTCAGCTAAGGATTTCGAACGACGGCTGGGTCGCGCAGAGCAGGCCGAGTGACGCGCGGCAGACGTCCGCTTCCGGCCCATACTGACACAGCGCGCACCGAGCCAAAGGCGTGCGCCTGGGCTCCCCGCCGCTGAACGGGTCGGCTTGAGGTGCGGTTCAGATCTCGATCTCGGTCAGTTGCTTTTCGATCTGCTTTTTCACCGGGCTCAGCACGTTGCCGAGCCTGAGCGCCGCCGCGCGCAGCAGCTTGGCCGGGGCGGAGGTGTCGGTGAACAGCCGCACGATGGCGTTGGTGCCGTGGTAGAGCGGCAGCACCTTGCGGCGGTGTTGGCGCTCATAGGCCAGAAGCCCGGCCATCGCGCCGATATCCTCGCCGCGCATCTTCGCGCCGCGGATTTCGGCGGCGAGCAGGGCCGCGCCCGACAGCCCGAGATTGTAGCCATGCGCGGTGACCGGATGCATCCCCACCGCCGCGTCACCCACCAGCGCGAAGCGGTTGGCCACGAAGCGGTTGGCGATCACGCCCATCAGCGGATAGGGGTGGCGCTCGGTGACCAGCTCCATCTCGCCCAGCCGGTGCTCGAAACGGGTGGCGATATCGGCGGCGAATTCCTCGGCGCTCATCGCCAGGACCGCGTCGGCCTGATCGCCCGGCAGGGTGACCACGGCGGAGGACTTGTTGCCCGCCATCGGCAGGATCGCCAGCGTCCGGTCGAAGTGGAAACACTCATAGGCGATGTTGTCATGGGGCAGGGTATGGGTCAGCTCGCTGACGATCACGACCCGGCCGAAATCGGTCATCTGCGCCGAGATCCCCATCCGGCGGCGGTTTTCGCTCATCCGGCTGTCGGCGGCGATCACCAGCGGCGCGGTGAGCACGGTGCCGTCGTCCAGCCGCACCCGGCCTTCGCGCGCGTCGGTCTCGACGCCGGTTACCGTGCGCTCGGTCAGGATGGTGATCGTATCGGAGTTGCGCACTGCCTCGTAGGCGGCCTTGCGGATCAGATGGTTGGGCACGAGCTTGCCGAGATAGGGAGCGCCGCTGTCTTCGGCGGCGAAGTGCAGCGCGTAAGGATCGGTGCCGTTGAGCACCTTGGCGTCGCGGATGGTGCCAACCTGGTCTTGCGGGATATGGCCCCAGAGACCGAGGTTTTTCATCAATGTCTCGGAGGTGTGGGTGAGCGCGATGTCGCGCCCATCCTCGGGCGGGTCTTGCAGCACCGCGAGCGGCTGGCGCTCGACCATCACCATGCGCAGCCCGGTATCGGCCAGTGTCCGCGCGAAGCTCAGCCCCGCCGGGCCCGCGCCGATGATGATGATATCGTGCTGCTCTGCGCCGTCGGACATGGGTGGCTCCCTCT
>SWCA01006734.1_pt1 | contig 12554 bp, 19 predicted proteins | sample 4692961 | NCBI WGS metagenome assembly SWCA01 (sample SAMN10267275, study PRJNA491770) | bioreactor metagenome | isolation source: DHS bioreactor inoculated with | place: Japan: off Shimokita Peninsula
AAACCTTTGTCTAAACGTTCAACGGATGCAGCGACTTTGTCGGCATCCGTTTGAAATTTTAGTATGTAGTTTAATGTATTGTCCATCTTGGTTTGTTAGTCCTATGAATCTGAATTCTCTAATTTGCGTATATACTCGAGCTCTCTAATTCTGCGTGCCCATATATCTAATGGGAGGCTTTCTGGGTCTTTTATGCCAAAATAGTACCTTAACTGCGCATCTCCAATGCGCATGATATCGTTAGGGTCTACTTCAGCAGCCTCTAAAGCTTTTCCACTTCAACAACGTCAAAGCTTAATAGTGACATGATTTGCTCACCAATACCCATAAATATGTCGTCATTGGTTTGTATTTCTTGGTCACCAGCCAAGAAGCATGTTTTTAACAGTGATGCATTAAATTTTAAGCCGCTTTTTTGGTTTCCGGCACTTAAAAACTCCATTTCCTTACGGTTTGGTTTTCTGAAGTAAGCCGACTTGTCATACTTTTTAGACTTTAACCGAATAACGTCTCCATGTTCTGCCTTCCAGGCGTTGATTTGTTCTTTACTAGCTTCAAACATAATTAGACTTGGTTTTTAAGTTTTAGGAATACAAATGGCAATTTTATTTCTTGAAACTTATCGCCTTGCTTAATGTCTTTAGCCGCTTCCAAGAAACGAATGCCAATAGCTCTGTCACTTGTAAGTGTATCGCCAGCACTTGGATTTCCGTAAGAAAACAAACCATCTAAGTTTAAGCTTAAAACGCTGCCATTACCAGCTGTCACTAAAGCTTCATAGTCGCTTTGTAACATTGCAATTTCGCCTTTGAATGTAACATTGCCACTTTGTATGGAATGTGGATATCGTCCTTTAGCATGTAAAGGTTCACGCTCTATACTCTCAGAGTATTTCACGGCTCTAATGCCTGTTATGTCTTGGCCACCTAAAATCAGGGTTAAATCTGCCCACTCGTATTGTCTTGAATCAAACATAAATTTGTTATTAATTAAGTTCTACATCGTATCCCAAAAGAATGTCTATCCAGCGAGCATATCCTTTAGGACGCACTTTCAATACCATCTCTATTTTATTGGTAGTTGATACATTGGTTTCTAAGTTAAATGCTGCCTCAACTCCATCGTCATTAGGGTTGGAACTGTCTTTTGAAAGTTCGCCTCGCTCAGTCATTTGTGTTGATATTTCACGCTCTACATTTCCTTCAACATCTTTTGCGTAAATAGGATCAATAGTTCCTTCGTTGGTCAAATCAAAATCGTTTAAAATTTCGTTGCTAACAATGTTATGAGCCAGCCTATAAGCCTTGTCAATGGTTCTGCGTCTGGCTATATAATGGTAATCGTCATTTTCAGCAGTGGCCAATCGACCATCAGTGATATAATATCCAGCTTTACGCATGTGCGTTCTCATGGTGATGTAGCCTTTATCATGTAAAGATTCCACATCATAAGTTTCAACAGGCTCATCTACTATGAAAGCTTGTAAATTCTTTAAAGAACCCAACTTTACCTTACCAGGACTCTCTTGCACTTGAATTCGTGCCAATCTTCCGGCAAGTAAGCTAGTGGAGCATCCATTAACGGTTACGTCTCCAGTTCTCTTTTCTGAATTTCCTAAAAACACACCAACTCGATTATTGCTCTCTTCTAGCAAGTCTGCCAAGTCAACAGCATTGCCACTAAAACCGTATCCTTCCAAAATGGTAAAAAATGGTGTGTATTTATTAGAAGTATAATTTTCGGCCAATGTCTGTGCAGCTGTTTTTGCCACTGGAACATCTTCGTCCAAGCCATTAGCAAGTGTTAATGTATAGGAACCATCTGGCGAAAAACATGTGAACAGACCACTTAATCTACCATTGGCGGCATCCAATAACGCTTCAGCTGGTGTCTTCCCGGTTCCTGCGTCTGGAGTAAACCAATCGCTTACACTATCGGTTTTTGGAAATCCCATTAACCACAACTCCTGACCTTCTCCAGCTTCTGTAAAAAACTCTGAAAGCCATTTGTAAAGAACACCGTTGTTTACATCTGGCAAGATGCCAAGCTTGGCCACATCGGTCATGCCTTTTAAGATGTAAGGTGTGTTTAGGGCAAATTTATCTACAACAGCGACTGCCGAGGCTAACAAACCGAAAACACCGTCGGCAGTTGAAACTACAGTTCCAATATTGCCGTTGCTAAATTTTATATTTATTCCTGGTAACATATATTGTTATTTTTTGGTTTTACTCTTCCTCTTCGGACTTGGTTTCGGTTTCAGTTCCATTTACTGGAGCGTCCGTTCCCGTGTTTTCTTTACCAGTTCCTTCGCCTGTTTTTTCTGTCTGAAGTTTTAAAGCTTCAATTCTTTCTTCTCCAGCTTTAATTACAGAAGGGTAGTTTTCATCTTTTAAGGCCGCCTCAACTGCTTCAACCGTTTCCAGATTTTCAATAGCTTCTTTAGCTAATTTTGCTTTTTGTGATGGCGTTAAATTGTCTTGATTCCCTTGAGGTTTGCTGTCATTTTTTTTCGAAGCTTTACCTTGTTTTTCTTTCTTGGAAGTTTTGGAATCTGCTTTTTCAGCTGCTTCAACTGGATGTCCGTTTACAACAAACTTTACAGCTTTATCCTTTAATGATCTGGCATGTACGTGTGCATCTGCTTTTTTAAAGAATTTCACGCCATCAGATGTTTCATGATAGCCTTTTAAGTTTGGATGTTGCTTAAATACTGGGTCGTTTTTCATGATATAAAAATTTTATGGTTTGTTTTTTTTGTTCTTTTTGCCACCAAGTAGGCGCCTAAAGAAACCTCGTCTTTTCTCAGGCTTTGAGGTCGTGTCCTGTAATATTATTTGATCCTTGTTATTCTGTTGGCTCAACTCTTGATCTGTGTTGGGCGTAATGTTAATGTTAATGGGTTCACCCTTTCGGTTTTTTACTTTGTTTATTTCGGTTTTTACGGTGTTGTTAATGGCTGTGGTTTCTTTTCTAATAGCCTCTACAATTATTTCCTTTTGGTTTTCCAACATCGTTTCAGCTGTTTCAACAGACACGTAATAGCCAATGGCTACGCCTGCAATCACTGACACAAGTACCAGGATTAAATTTTCAGCCGTATTTTTCCAATTAATAATTGCCATTTAAAAGCGTTTTAAATATTCATTTCAAAATGAGGGGTATCTACAAATCCATCCTTTATGTCATTCTTGTTCCAGTCGCCTCCCCAACGGTTGGAAGGATTTAAAGTTTCCCAATAATCACCTAGAATTTTAACTGTTTCCCAATTATAAGTCAGGTTACCATTCTCAAACACATTAAAGTCAACTGCCAATCTTCTTAAGTGGTTTGAATGCATCGTCTGACTTTTACCAGATTGCACATAAATAAGCTGTTGCTCATTAGTTCTATAAGCTTCACCAAAGGTTAATTCCAAGCCATTTTGGTAGGCATATACAATTAGCTTGGCTATGTTTCTGGTAAAGACTCTTTGATGCGCACTTAAACTCATGACTTCTTTCCGTTTAATTGCTTAAATTTTCGCAACTCTTCAATTAATTCATCATTAGAGATTTGATATTTCTTCATCTCATCTACCAACTCTGCATTTGTTTTTAACAACTCACGATAACGATCTTCCAATGCCATAAGCTCTTTAACAGCTGTAGCCAATCTGGCAGACATATCATCCAAGAGTCCTTGGTAATATTCAGCGCTCTTTATCTCGTTATCCAGGTCTTTCGACTTTAGCTCGCGTTTGGTTTTTTCTCTTGAACCAACCCAAGCTATAACTGCTGTAAGCAGTGGTATTATGTAAGGTGATAATTGTTGTAACATATAAAATAAGTAAAGGCTACTGCTACTTAAAACAGCAGCCTTTGGTTATTGAATGGCAAAATTCAAGTTTAACGGATAGCTCCTATTTTTTTGGCCTGATAAGGCGTAGCTACAAAGTAATGTCTGTAGTTTAATAGGTTAGCTTGAGTTGTTGGGTTTTCTGAAGCCTTGGAAAAATATTGTTTTGTATCTCCTGTTTTTTTGGCAATTGCCGACTTGGCGAAAATTACAGACGCTTCTGTGTCGCCAGCTTCTTTAATGGACCCAAACGGTTTCTTTGCTCCAGCTGCTGTATAAAGTGGATGCACACCATCTTCAAACTTATGCAGTTCAAATCCTGCAATAACAGGCGCTGGATTTCCCATTTTGTAATCCACTAACTGGTTTCCAAAGTTCTTACGGTCTAGCAATAGATCGTTCCAGTGATCGTTTGATAAAACAATTCTAGCTCCTTTCCAGCCACATTTACGTCTAGCCTCTACCAAATCCTCATAAACCAATCTTAAACGTCCTGAAGCATCTGCCAATGCATCTGGACCACCTGTGGCCTGTATTACTGGTGTATTTGCCGTGTTGCCTGCTGGCGCGATCGCATGTAAAGATTTATTGAATTTATTATCCAAAATGGCAGAGACATGCGATTTTGTGATTACATCAATTTTATCGTAACTCGCTCCCAAGGCATCATCATCACTCAAAGAGGTAGCCTTTGTTTGATATTTGTCCAAGGTAATCTCGATAGTCCCATCTGCATACTCCTGCACCTCGATCGGGTAAGTAGAGTTATTGATCAACACATCTACATCAAAATCTGTTGCAGCTACGTAAATTTTTTGCTTTTCTGTGATGGTACCACCATTGATTGTGGTAACATTTGCTGGAATTTCAGAAATCCCCTCAAGCCATGTGGCTATAATTGCTTTATTCAGATTGTCGATTACACGACCATTCCATATTTCTGGAAAATTTGCTGCCATATCTTATTTTTTAGGTGTGAATAATTTTTTGTACATATCTGGCTCATCAGCTTTAAAAGCTAATTGCGCATCAAGGTCTAATGCCATAAAGTCCTCAACGGTCTTTACTTCACTGCCACCTTCGCCTCCAGTAATTTGGGCGCCCAAACTCTTTTTTGATGGAATAGCAGCAAGTGTGCTATCTAACAATCCTTCGTTTGCAATACCAAGGTTTACAAACTCCTCGATTTTTTCAGCCGTAATTTTACCAGCTTTATGTGCCAATTGTACTTTGCTTTTTATAGCTTCCAATTTGGCTGTTTCTTCAGCTGTTTTTAAAGCGTTGTACTTTAACTCAGCTGCATTCTTTTCAGCTTGTAGCCTCACCACACGTTCGTTGATTATTTCAACATCGTGCTCTAATTGTGTTGCTGCAAAGCCTAATGCTAAAGCTGCAGCAGATGTTAATGTGATTTTCATATTAAAATTTTCTTTGTTTTGTTCATTAGGAATAATTTCTTCGCCAGTAACAGGCAAAGCCGAAAGACATAGATTTTGAATTTCGCTTTCGCTCAACGGTTCTTTTGCATCGTCAACATATAGTCTAAGGGCATTAGCATTGCTAGGAACAGCCACTATTGACACTTCATATAGCTCGCATTTTTCCAGAACCAAGACACCATCTATAAACTTCAAGTCGTCTCTGTGGAATCTTACGCCCATGGAGCAGCTTTTAATAAAACCCCTCTCTACTTTTCCAGCAATAATAGCAGCGTCTTTATCTTCGCTATCAAACACAGGCGCTCCCGATAATGTTCCCTTTTCAGATTGGATGTCTTCCCAACGCCCTATAACAGAACGTGTGCTGTTCCAATGGGAATCCAACATGATAGGGTTTTGCTTAAACCTTTTTAGGTCAATGCCTTTTGTAGGGATGATAAATCCGTAGCTATTCTTTTGGTTTTCGTCGTTAAAGACAAATCTTGGTTTTGGCATAAATGCGCTTAATGATTATGACTAATTCAGGTGACAAATATTGAAGTATTGAAACTTACTTACAAAAAGCTGTAAACCCTGTTAACAGGGTTGTTTACAAAGATTACAGATGTGTTAATTAGGTTGGCAGAATTTTTCCTGGACAACTCAAAATCGACACTTTTGTCGTAAACAAAAGCGAATGGGACTTAAAAAAACGGAAGCAAAAGAGTATGCAAAAATGCTCTACCTGGACACCACACAAAAACTAAGCAATAAAGAGATTGCTGAGCGAGTTGGTGTGCGTGAAGGCACTATTGGGCGATGGATAAAAGAAGGTGAGTGGGATAAGCTTCGTAAGTCTTTAATGGTTACGCGCCAAAAAATCATTACTAATTGGTACGATCAAATTGAGCGCCTTAACGATGCTATTACAGAACGGGACGAACCTTGGCCAACAGGAACAGAAGCGAATACTTTAGCACAGTTGGCAACCAATATTAAAAAGCTGGAAACCGAGACTTCCATAGCTGAAATATTTGAAGTTGGAACGGCATTTCTGGACTTTTTAAAACCTGTGGATTTTGATGTTTATAAAAAAATCATTCCGGTGTTTGATGCTTTCATAAACTCTAAATTAAAGTAATGGCCAAAGCAGAAGATAGAAAATATTTAAAGCTCTGGCAGCAGTATCGCGAAAACACTTCGCGCGCTACTCCTGTGAACTTAAAGGAAACGCCTGCTGAAAAGAAAACCCGAATGGATAATCTTGAAGATAACCCATTAAAATGGGCTCAATATTATTTTCCTCATTATTGTACAAGTGCATTTGCTCCTTTTCATTTGGCTTTTTTTAAACGCATATTAAAAAACGCTGAATGGTATGAAGTCATCTCGTGGGCTAGAGAATTAGCTAAATCAGTGATCACCATGATCGTCGTTTTGTTTTTGGTTTTAACCGGTCGAAAAAAGAATGTTTTGTTAGTCTCTAATTCAGAGAGCAATGCTAAACGACTTCTATTGCCATACAAAAGCGAACTTGAAAGCAACAATCGTATTATTAATGACTATGGGGATCAACAAAGTTTAGGTAATTGGGAAGCCGGAGAGTTCATCACAAAGAAAGGCGCTTCATTTAGAGCGCTTGGTGCAGGACAATCACCTCGTGGAACTCGAAACGATGCAGCAAGACCTGATGTTGTTTTAGTAGATGATATTGACACTGATGAGGAATGCCGCAACCCGCAACGTATAAAAGACAAAATGGAGTGGATTGAAGACGCGCTGTACCCAACACGATCAACGTCTAATCCATTACTATGGATTGCCTGTGGTAACATTATTGCTAAATATTCTTGTATTACCGAAATGGCCAAAAAAGCCGACCATCACGACATTGTTAATATTCGCGACAAAGAAGGTAAAAGTACATGGCCAGCCAAAAACACAGAAGCACTAATTGACCGTGTGCTATCAAAAATTTCATGGCGTGCTGCACAAAAGGAATATTTCAATAACCCTATTAATCTAGGAGACACTTTTAAAGAAATTACTTATGGTAAATGCCCACCTTTAAAGTATTGTGATCAGGTTGAAATATATGGTGACCCTTCAACATCAAATAAAGATAGAGGCAAGAATAAACAGGCTTCTTATAAAGCTGTAGGTATTATTGCCCGTAAAGGCAGAAAATACTACTTATACAAAGTATGGCTATTACAGACCAGCAATGCCAAGTTTGTGCATTGGTTGTATGAGGCTTATCAATATTGTAAGGATAAAGGAGTGGACACGTTAAGGGTTTCTATTGAAAACAACTCACTTCAAGACCCACATTACCAACAGGTTCTTTTGCCTCTTATTTACCAATTAGCGAGTCAATATGGATTTACCCTTCCTGTTACTGAAGACAAACGTAAAAAACCTGATAAATTCTTTAGGATTGAAGGCACCTTGGAACCATTAAACCGTTTAGGCAACTTAATATTCAATATTTCTGAAAAGCAAGACCCTCATATGATCAGGATGGAAGACCAAATGTTAAGTGTGAGCGAAAAGGCAACCGTTATGGATGGTCCCGACATGCTGGAAGGTGGTGTATGGATATTGCTTAACAGACAATTGAAAAAATTAACAACCTATGCCTTTGGGCAAAGGGAATCAAGACACTATTAATATGTTTTTAACTGAACAAGATTTAGAAAGCACTATTTACGGCTATCAAATAGAGCAAATTACCGATGGTGACGATAACATTGTAAACATGGCCATGGCAGCTGCCGAAGAGGAACTTAGAAGTTATTTGTCCGGAAACAATAAAATTGAAAACTACGACGGCCGATTACGCTATGATGTGGATGCCATTTTAAGTGCTGTGGCAGATGCCAGGAACCCGTTAATTGTAAAGCAAGCTGTTGTTATTGCAAAATACTGGATAATTGATTTATGCAATGCAGACATTATATATGAACAGGCCAAAGAACGTTACGACAGGAGTATTAAATGGCTTACAGATTTAAGAGATGGTAATGTGAATTTAAGCACACTGCCACAATTAAGCCCTGAAGATTTAGAAGCTGACGAAAGACAGCCTTTTAGTTATGGCTCACGCCAAAAATTTAACCACGAATAATATGTTAAAGCACAACGCACGAATAGGCAAAGTTACACAGGTTAGCTTGGCAAACGTTAAGACCAATGCCAAAAAGCCTAGATATTCTCCAACTATAGTTCCTAAGGCTGTGGCCAGAATTAGACAGGACATCAAATCTTGGAACAGAGCTTTGCAGCTTACCAAGATTGAAGACAACCCAAAATGGTATTTGTACCACCAATTATTGGACGAAATTGGATTGGATGCCCTTTTAACAAGTCAGTACAAAAACCGATTGCTTAAAGCACTCAAAGAACCCATTATTCTTAAGAAGCCAAATGGCGAAGTTGACCAGGAACAAACCAACATTTTAAACAATGCCGTGTTTACCAACGACATAAATACGCACATTCTAGACAGTATTTACAAAGCCCACTCTCTAATTGAGCTTTCATTTAATGACGAAGGCGTGCTTCAGGTTGAATTAATACCTCGTGCAAATGTCGACCCTAAGTTTGGAGCTGTTTATCCTGATTATACAGACGACAAAAAAATACTGTATCGCGAAACAACAGAATATGGTACCTGGTTACTGGAGTTTGGTAAAAAGAACGATTACGGATTATTTAATGCTGCCATTCCACACGTGCTATTTAAACGTTTTGCGCAAAGTTGCTGGAGTGAATTGTGTGAGATTTACGGTATTCCACCACGTTACATGAAAACAAACACGCAAGACCCAACCATGGTTAAACGTGCTGAGAAAATGATGACAGACATGGGAGCTGCTGCATGGTTCATTATTGACGAAAGTGAGAGTTTTGAGTTTGCCAAAGGCGTGAGCACTTCTGGAGATGTTTATAAGAACTTGATCAACTTATGTAACAACGAAATGTCGTTGTTAATGTCTGGTGCCGTTATCGGACAGGACACCCAAAACGGTAGTCGTAGCAAGGACGAAAGCGCACAGGACATGCTTCAAACCTTAATTGATGCCGATTTACAACTATTGGAGCAATACTGGAATTCTACGGTTATACCTTCTTTAGTTAGACTTGGCGTCTTAAAAGGTGAACTTACTTATGCTTACGAGCAAACCGAAGACCTGGAGCAGTTGTGGAAATTGACCAATGCCGCTTACCTGTATTACGACATTAATCCAGAGTGGATAAAAGATAAGTTTGGTATAGATGTGATTGGCAAAAAAGAAGTACCACAACAGAATAATTTAAATCTGTCTAGCGATTTTTTCGATTAAGCCCTGATACCTATTTCAGGGCATTAAACAGCAGACTTGACTTTTTGTACGACACGCAATGTAACGATTGTAAACATGAAACAGAACAAATTAACCTTGCTGTTAATCCAAGATTTAAAAGGCTTTTAAATGTTGCTGAAAAAGCTTTTAAAAAACTCCATAAATCGGGCAAATACCATCCAGACGATTTAGGCAGCGTAAAAGAATACCAGGATCTAATTTTTGAAACCAATGGCATTTTGTCCCGGGCATTTAAGGATAACGATTTATCGCCTAAAATGTTGGAAAGCCTTGAGAATGATGTATTCTATTTTTCTGGACTAAAAACACATGCACAACTTTTTGAAGCGTCCAGACAATTGCTTACGGAAGATAAAACCATTAAAAGCTTTCGTCAATTCAGTAAGGACATTTCCAGTATTAAAAAGAACTACAACGAAAACTATCTGGAGGCTGAGTATGACTTTGCTGTTGGCAGCGTACAAATGGCAGAACGTTACGAACAATTTTCTGATAGTGACAGATACCTTTTGCAATACAGAACTGCTGCAGATGACAAAGTGCGAGTAAGCCATCAAGCTTTGCACGACATCACCTTACCGAAAAGTGATGCGTTTTGGGATCAATATTTCCCACCAAACGGTTGGAGGTGCCGTTGTACAACGGTCGAGGTTCTGGCATCACTTAATGAGAAATCAGACTCTAAAGATGCCAATAAAAAAGGTGATGTTGCTACCACTCAAATTGGCCAAAACGGAAAAAACAAACTTGAAATTTTCAGGTTTAATGCTGGCAGACAAAAAGTGGTGTTTCCTCCAGGACATCCTTACCGTAAAGTTGCTGGATCAAAAACGGTTAAACCCATTATTTTAACCATAATTAACGATGATGGCAAAGAAAAGCGAAAAGCCAAAAACAAGGAAGTAAAACAATGGATACAAGCCAAAATTCCAATGGAAGGCAAAATGGTTAATCTTAAAAATTTTGATACAGGTAGTGCCATTCTATTACGTAAAAACCTACGATCTATAAACGACCATTTCACAGAACCAAGACTAAAGGATTTGACCAAAGATGTTTTTAAATGGTTGAAAAAATGTGAATTTACTGGAAGTGCATCGTTGGATGACAGCCAAATAAAAAAGAGTGTCAAAAACATTAATTCAAAAAAACAACGCGGTGTTACCGGTTATAATTATTACAGGTTTGAATGGAACAATGAAACCTTCAGGTTAAATGTAGAATTAATAGAAGGCAAGGAACATCCTTTTAGTGTTGCTAAAATAATAAATGCTGAATGATCTACTAAAGAAGGTTCAACCCTTCCCGTTTCACAAACAGCATTTATCAATACAAATATACAAAAATTAAACCATGTTTAAAGATTTTCTAAATAATCTTACCAACGATGTTAAAGTGCAACTTTCTCAAGAGTTTGATAGAAATTTTGAACGTAAGGCATTCTTTGACCGTAAATGGCCTGAAACACGGCTTAAAAACAGTCGTGGTTCCATGATGAATAGAACTGGAGCAGGAAGGCGAAGCATAAAAAGCAATGCCAATAATGGAGAAATAAACTGGAGCAGTAATTTACCATACATGAGCCTGCATAACGAGGGTGGCGATATAGTAGTAACTGCCAAGATGAAAAGCTTTTTTTGGGCTATGTACTATAAGGCTTCTGGTGGCATAACCAAAGGTAAGAATCAACGAAATTTAAAACTTCAAGGCGAAGCTGCACAATGGAAGGCTTTGGCATTACAAAAAGTAGGTGCTGTCATGACGGTAGAGCAACGCCAATTTATTGGTTGGCATCCACAGGTAGATTTGCATATACGCAAATTAATTGACCTAAACCTCAAAGAACTTAACAACAAAATTCAACAAAAACTCAAACCATAATGGACGCAGTTATTAAAAGTATTCAAGCAAAAATAGACACTTTAAACAGTGTTAAATATGTAGATGAAGATTGGGGACAGCTAGACTATTACAGCCCAAATTTTCCTGTACAATGGCCATGTGTGCTAATTGACATTAGCAATGGTAGATTTGATAACATTGGCCAGGATAAAACGGCAGCACCAATAAACAGGCAAACAGCAATTACAAATGTTAGTTTAACCATTGCTAACTTAAAGTTAACAAACACTAGTGGTAGAGCACCACAGTTACAAAAAGATGCAGGTTTTAGTATATGGCAGTTACAACAGGAAATTCATGCACTTTTACATGGTTGGAGACCTACAGAAAATACAGGCTCTTTAATACGCTCTAGTATGCAACGTGTAAAACGTGATGATGGTGTCCAGGAATATGTTGTAGTTTACAGCTTAGGGATGACTAATGTTTAAAACATACTTAATTGGCTATCTTCAATGGCTTTAATCTCTTTAAGCTCCTTGGTTACTGGAGTACCCAGTATTTTATAAAACGTGGTCCTGGAGATAAAGAATTTAGGATATATAAACTTGGAGTGAATTTTGGTCAAGGGAATATCCTCATTGTAGACTTCGTGATAGTAGTCTAAAATTTTCTTGTACCGTAACAATTTGTTTTTTTGGCTGCCTAGCTGTTGGGACTGACTCTTTGTCATATACACAAACATAACATTTTTTTTTATATGGCACAATAAAAAACCCAACTGGATCCAGTTGGGTTTTAAATGTGAGTTAAAAGATGTTTAAATAGACCAGTTATAAATTTGCCAAACATCTCCTTGCTCAGTAAGTCTAACATCTACTCCAGTGTTTCTGTCTTTAACTTCGCGATATTTAAAGCTGGAGTTAATGAGTTCTGGTGTGGCTGATGGTAAAAATTCTTTTTTCCAGGTTGGCAATAGATCGTTGAGTGATCCTGAGACATCCAAAAACACATAACGGTTACCATATACCGTGAAATTAACACGCATACACTTACTGCAACCGGTTTCTTTTTGTTCCTGTACTTCTGA
>SWCA01008360.1_pt2 | contig 12482 bp, 15 predicted proteins | sample 4692961 | NCBI WGS metagenome assembly SWCA01 (sample SAMN10267275, study PRJNA491770) | bioreactor metagenome | isolation source: DHS bioreactor inoculated with | place: Japan: off Shimokita Peninsula
AAATTTCACTATACCTACTCTCTCCTTCAACGGATTTAACTTTATATTGAATCTTTGCTTGAGAATAATTATACTTATTTTGTCTTATCTTGTCAATACATTTTCGAAAAAAAATAATTTTACTTTTTCAAGTGTATTCCCTCGTCACTTAACGTGATTATTTTGTCTTTATATAATCCTCCTATTGCTTTTTTGAATGTTTTTTTGCTCATTTGAAGCATAGTTTTTATTCTTTCAGCTTCTGATTTATCTGTTAATGGTAAAAAACCCTTATTTTCTTCTAATTTTTTCAAAATTACATTTCTAGATTCTTCTCTTTCTTCATAACCTTTCCCCTTAATGGTTACATCTAGTTTGTTGTCTTCTCTAACCTTTTTTATATATCCTTTTATTTTCTCTCCTGTTTCTAAATTCCTATAGACTTCATTCTTATATAATAATCCAAAATATTTATCATTAATGATTACTTTTATTCCTAAATCATTAAATTCATAAATCATAAGATCCACTTCTTCTCCCTCTGTAAGGGATATATTCTCTGTCTCTATGAATTTGTTGATTTTTTGTGATGCAATTATTCTACTTGTAACCTTATCTACACAAACTCTTACAATGTATTTTTCCCCTTTTATCATGGTTGTCTTTTGCTCATTATAAGGAACAAATAGATCTTTCTCTAGACCCCAATCTAAAAAAGCGCCATACTTATTTATATCCCTTACTTCTAAGTATGCAAATTCTTCTACCTGTGCTTTAGGAATTAATGTAGTAGCAATATATCTGTCTTCAGAATCTTTATATATAAAAACATTTATAATATCCCCTATTTTTGTTCCTTGAGGAATATATTTTTTTGGTAGCAGTATTTCTCCAACTTCAGATTCTAAATACAAACCAAAAGCGGTTTCTTTATTTGCCCTCAATTCATTAAACTGTCCTAGTTTTAACATTTTCTTGCTCCTTTTCTTGAAAATATTTTTTCATATATTCATAATACTATCATACTCTATTCATTATAAAAAGCTTTATATTGCCCCTTTTAATCTTTTACAGTAAAATTTGTATAACACTTCATCATTTGGCAATAATATGGAACTAAGAAAAATATTTTGGAGGGATTATCATGAAAGTAACCTTTCCCCATATGGGTAATATATATATTCCATTAAAAGTAATATTTGAAGAGTTGGCTGTAGAAGTAATTCCACCTCCAAAATGTAGCAAACGCACATTGGAAATTGGCACAAGATATGCTCCTGAACTCATTTGTATGCCTTTTAAAATCAATCTTGGTAATTATATAGAGAGCATCGAAAAAGGAGCAGATACCATTTTTATGCTAGGAGGATGCGGTCCATGCAGATTCGGTCTATATAATACAGTTCAAAAAGATATATTATATGATCTAGGATATGATATTGAAATGATTTGCTTAGAACCCTTTAGTACATTTGCAGAAATACAAGGGTTTTTAGAAAAACTAAATAAAATATCCAAAGTAAATAACCATTTAAAAATTGTATCTGCATTTCATAAAGGAATAAGAGCATTATTTGCAGCAGATGAAGCAAGTAGTTTTGCAAATAAAATCAGAACCTATGAAGTAAATAAAGGAGAAGTAAATATATTATATGCCAAATTTGAAGAAGATATAAGAAATGTAATAGGATACAAAGAAACCATTAGGCTCATAAAACAATTTAGAAAAAAATTAGAGGAGATAAAAGTTGACACAAACAAAGACACTCTAAAAATAGGAATAGTAGGAGATATTTACACTATTTCAGAACCCTTTGCAAATTTATATATCGAAAAAAAATTAACAGCCATGGGAATTGAAGTCCATAATTCTATGTCTCCTAGTGAATATATAAAAGAACAAATGGACTTTATTCCTTTTATTCATTCTCAAAAAAAAGAGGTTTTTAAAGCGGGAAAAAACTATTTAAATACACCAATTGGAGGATACGCTAGACAAACCATAGGAAATACCATTCTTTATAGTGAAAAAAATTTTGATGGTGTCATTCATTTGTTACCATTTACCTGTATTCCTGAGATTGTATCTCAAAGTATTCTCCCAACCATACAAAAAGAAAAGAATATACCGGTTCTTACCCTCGTATTAGATGAAATGACTGGAGAAGGTGGTTATTTAACCAGATTAGAAGCTTTTGTTGATGTCCTCTCACGAAGAAAAGAAATATTTTAAAAAGCCCTTTAAAAAAAGGGCTTTTTATTTCTAATTATTCTTCTCATTAAATAACAACTCATAGCAATAATTTATTATTTCACTTCTTTTGATAATTCCAATAAAGACTTGTTGATCATCTACTACAGGTACAAAATTTTGCGTTATAGACAGAGAAATCAAATTTTCTATATCTGCGTCAATGGAAACAGGCTTATTATCTACATGTCTTGGTACATTTTCTAATAAGATCTTACTGGTATTTTTGAAATTTAAATCTGGAGTATTTTTTAACATCCAAAGTAAATCTCCCTCCGTTATGGTTCCTACATATTTCCCTTCTTCATCAATAATAGGAATAGCAGTGTACCTATGGTATTCCATCCTTTCTAAAGCTTGTCGCATAGTCGAATTTGGTGTTAAATGAGCTACATCATTTTTAGGTGTAAGAAAAAAAGCAATATTCATATATACTCTCTCCTATAAATTCATTAGCCTTAAAAAAGTAGATTCTTTTAGACTTATATTTTTCATCATACGCATTTTAGTTTTTTCATCTGCAAAACTAATTTTATTTCTCAATAATATTTTATATTATCTATTAAAAATTTGTCAATTAATTTGTTAATTATGCATTTTTTTACTTCTATATTATTAACATTAATTTACATCTGAATTTAAGTTCCTCCCATGCTATAATAAATAATCATTATCCTTTATATTTAAATATTCCATAAACTAAGGGGGAAAATTATGATTATAACTTTAGGTAAGCTTATAACGTTGTCTGGAATACTTTTAAGTTTCATCATTGCATGTCAATATGCCTACATGGGAAGTATGAAAGAAATTATTCTTACAGGAATCATAGGCTTAATAAACCTATATGTATTTCAAATTTTTACAAAACATGAAAACCTGTAATCAAAACTAAAGCCGTTTGCATGATACAGGCAAACGGCTTCTTTATTCCTATAATCGATCTATATGAGCAATATATTTGCGATTATAACTTAGTAACGTTAGCAGCTTGAGGTCCTCTAGCACCTTCTACTACTTCGAATTCAACTTTTTGTCCTTCATCTAATGTTTTGTATCCATCTCCTTGGATAGCAGAGAAATGTACAAATACATCATCTTCTCCTTCTATAGATATAAATCCAAATCCTTTTTCTGCATTAAACCATTTTACTACTCCTGTTTTCATTTAAACTTCCTCCTAAATACATAAAAAATTTGAAACAAATAAATATATTTGTAACTTATATTTAAGTTACTATAATTTCATCTTATTGTCAATACAAATAGAAAAACTTTCTATACCTTTTCTTATATAAAAATCTGCCTTATTCATTGAATAAAGCAGATTTTAATTAATTATAGCTTGGTAACATTAGCAGCTTGAGGTCCTCTTTCTCCTTCAGTCACCTCAAATTCAACTCTTTCTCCTTCTTCTAATGTTTTATATCCCTCTCCTTGAATAGCAGAAAAGTGTACAAATACATCCTCTTCTCCTTCAACTGAAATAAATCCAAAACCTTTTTCTCCATTAAACCATTTTACTACGCCTGTTTTCATTTAAACTTCCTCCTAAAAATTTGTTTCTTATAGTATCCTATACTATATTTTTTATTATTTCCTATATTTATTCTTAAAATTCAAATATATTTTATTTTTTTTACTTATGCATCTTTAGTAATGAACACGAATAAGCCAAAATTTTATCCCCTTATCACTCCACCCTAAATCCCAAGGAACTCTATATCTATCCGTATTATGACAATTAACCAAAACATATCCTTTTGAATCTGCTCCAGTAACAACAGATATATGGGTAATCTTTCCTTTTTTTTCATAGGCTACAAAATCTCCTGGCAATAATTTGTAGGAAGTCTTGTAAATCTCGTTATATGTTCCATATGCTACAACAGATGCCCTTCCACTATATAGCATATATTCTTTAAATGCATGTGCATTTACCCAAGCCTTACTTCCTTCTCTATCATAATTCCATGTGTAGGTTTTTCTAAAATTTCCCCCTTCATGTAGTATTTGTGAAGCAAAATTAGCACAATCTCCTCCTAAGGGATTATAATTTCTATAATTTTTATTATATTTATATTCATATTCTTCATCTCCAGCAGCACCACAATATTCATCTGCATAGGCTACAGTATTTTTTCTTCTTTCATTTAAATCTGAATTATTCACTGAATTTTGAGACAATATATGCTGCTTAATTCCTTCTGATTTAATGTCGTCTAGGTGTAAAGAGTCTGCAAAAGGATCTGTATACCATTCTTTCGTTATTACCCAATTATCTTCTCTTTTGTCTATATTCAAGGAATGGTATGTTCCTATTCTAAAAAAATTAATCTTCTTTTCATCGCCTTCGTAGGTATATTCATATTCGGTTGATGCTGTAAAATTAATTGAAAATCCTTCATCTTTTTCTTTAATATTATTTATTTTTATTTTTGTTCTAATATCCTTGAAATATACGCCTTGCTTTTCAGACCACTTATGTAAATATTTCATTTTTTTTAATTCATGTTCATAAGCCCAAGTTCCATATTTTGTGTTTTTATCATAAAGATTATCTAAGGTGTTTAAATCCTTATTCATGAGTGCTTTATTTCTCGCAGCAAAAATTTCTTCTACAATTTGAAAACATTGATCATTATTAAAAATAGTAAATACAGTATATCTATAATGAAATAAAGCTATAAAAGAAGTAAGCACTATAAAAAATGTCAGTATAAAAATTAATTTGGTTTTTTTTATTATCACCAGCACATTATTCCCTCCTAATATTTCCTCAAGAGAGTATATGTTTTTACTTTATGAAATAGAATTAAACGATTCTCATATGAATAAAATATTGACTGATTTTTCAAAAATAATAATCTAAATTAAAAGCTAACAGTAATCTGTTAGCTTTGTTTTTTAAATATTCCAAGAGGTTTTCCAACAGGTAAAAATACTCTTTCAAAATGAGGATTTAGTACTGCAGCTGCGGAGCCATAAAAAGAAAACATAGATATAAATAGTTCTGAATATGCTGCTAGCATATGTGAAAACTCTGGCATAATTCCAAATGAAGTTAATGATAGCCCTAAGAATAAAAAATCAATTAATACAAATATTATAAATAGTACTTTGTGTGTTTCTGTTGCACCAATTGTCATATAAATACTAAAAATCAAGTATCCTACAAAAGCAAAACCAAGTTGTTTAGGATCTACTGTTGATGCTAATTTTTCACCAAATACGCCTAATTGGACAAGCCATGACGTTGCAACAGCAAACCAAAACATTGCATATCCCCCAAAAGCTGTTGTTCCAAAAGTATTATGTCTTTTTGAATCTTCAATGCAAGCAAATAATTGAGCAAAAGCTCCTAAAAATATTGCCCATGGAACTATAAATGATACACCTTGTGTAATGCCAAGTTTTTGAGATGATGCGACAAGCGTCACCATGGCAAGTCCAAACAGCCCTAAAGCGGAAGGATCTGCATTTGTAATCTTTACATTTCTTGTTTCATTGGGATTCATAAATAACCTCCTAGAAATATTCATATTCTTTTTTCATAAAATGTCATTTTTTTCAGCATATTTTTCATTTTATTTTTGCATATACCCACTTCTTTCACTCATAAATTTTTCCCTCTTTTACTAAATATATTATACCCTTTATTATTATACAATAAATTCGCTTTTTTGAAATAATTCTTTTTTTTTTGACAAAATTTTACGGAGCTTCCAAAGAAGCTCCATATTATAGAGAATTTAAAATATTTTCAATTTTTTTAGCGATCTTATTTATTTTTTCGTTAATGCTTTCATTTCTAATTTTGGCACCACATTTTGAACAATACACTGCGCTTTTAGGTAATATGGCTTTACAGTCTGGTTCTGGACAAAACATCTCTCCTGTATCATGCCTTGATAGCTTATATCCACATCTTGGACATTTACTTCCTACTCTAGTGGACATTTGTTTATTGCACTTTGGACAGTTAATCATTTTAAATCACCTCCCCTATTTTAAATATATTTATAATTTTAATAGAATAAATTTTAGCTTTACCTAAATTACTGTATATAATATCCTATTCATTTCAGGTTCATATTGATAGAAAAAAATAAGGAATAGAGATTTTTTCTCTATTCCTTGCTATTTTCTATCAAAGATGAAGAACTCTTTTTATACAATTTTAGTAGTCCAATCCTCCACATTCCAAATATCCGTCACAATATCTTCATAAAATTCTGGCTCATGGGAAACCAAAAGAACTGTTCCTTTAAATGCTTTTATTGCTTTTTTAAGTTCTTCTTTTGCATCTACATCTAAATGATTTGTAGGTTCATCCAATACCAAGAAGTTTATATCTTTTAGCATAAGCTTACAAAGTCTTACTTTTGCATTTTCCCCACCACTTAGAACCATCATAAGATTAGTAATATGTTCATTGGTCAATCCACACTTAGATAGCGCCTGACGTACTTCATAATTACTAAGTCCAGGATATTCATTCCAAATTTCTTCCATGGCAGTATTTCTATTATCTCTGCTGCTTTCTTGTTCAAAATATCCTGGCTCTAAATAATCTCCTAATCTCACCTCTCCTGATACAGGCTTTAATATTCCTAAAAGGGTTTTTAACAATGTAGATTTTCCAAGACCATTTACTCCTTTAATGGCTACTTTTTTTCCTCTTTCTAACATCACATTTAAAGGCTTTGTTAATGGTTCATCATAGCCTATTACTAAGTCTTTTGCTTCAAAAACTACTTTTCCTGGAACTCTTGCTTCTCTAAATTTAAAACTTGGTTTTATTTTTTCTTTAGGTTTTTCAATCATTTCCATTTTATCTAATTGCTTTTGCCTACTTTTTGCACGACCTGTAGTTGCAATTCTCGCCTTATTTCTAGCAATAAAATCCTCTAATTTATCTATCTCTTTTTGCTGTCTTTCATAAGCTTGCTGGTGTTGTTTTTTTCTTATTTCATACAGTTCCATAAATTGATCATAACTTCCACTATATCTTGTTAAATTACCATTTTCTACATGATAAATTACATTTACTACTTCATTCATGAATGGAACATCATGAGAAACCAAGATAAATGCATTTTCATATTCTTTTAAATACCTTTTTAGCCACTCAATATGCTCTACATCTAGGTAGTTTGTAGGTTCATCTAATATTAATATAGTTGGATTTTCAAGTAAAAGTTTTGTTAATAAAACCTTTGTTCTTTGTCCTCCACTTAAATCAGAAACATCTTTATCTAATCCTATTTCTCCAAGTCCTAATCCATTGGCTATTTCTTCAATCTTTGCATCAATAATGTAAAATCCACTGTCTTCTAAGATGGTTTGTATTTCCCCGACATCATCCATCATTTTTGCAACCTCTTCATCAGATACCTCACCCATTTTTTCATATAAACGTAGCATTTCTGCCTCTAAATCAAACATTCCTTTGAAGGCTTCTCTCAATACATCTCTTATGCTTTTTCCTTTTGTTAAAACAGTATGTTGATCTAAGTAACCTACAGTAACTCTATTAGACCACTCTACCTTTCCTTCATCTGGCATAAGGGCTCCTGTAATAATATTTAAAAAGGTAGATTTTCCTTCTCCGTTTGCTCCAACAAGTCCTACATGTTCTCCTTTTAACAACCTAAAGGATACATCTTCTAATATTTTTCTCGCTCCAAATCCATGATTTACATTTTCTACATTTAATACGCTCATTTTTTTCTCCCTCATTACATTTAGTTTTCATTATCTTTACTATTTTATAATAGCATAAGCGCATAGTTCAAGTATTTGTTTTTGAAAATCTCCTTAAATTTCCTCTTTTTTAACTAACTTAGAAAGTTTTCTTAAACTTTCTAGTATTTCTTTTACTTCTTCTTTTGATGCCTTCTCAAGAATTTCTCCTAAATACTTTGCTCTTGCATTTTGAATTACAGATTTACCTTTTAATGCTTTTTCCGTCAAAGAAATCTCCACTACTCTTTTATTATTTTGAGGTCTCTTTCTTATAACTATTTCCTGTGATTCTAATCTATCTACTATTCCACAAACCGTACTTTTAGATAATTTTAATTTATCACTTAATTCATTTAAATGGATTTTAGGATGTTTATCTACCTCATGGATAAGCATTACTTGTTGTAATGTAAATCCACAATGATTTACATATTCTATAGAACAATCTCTAAATTCTTTATGAATCCCTCGCAAAAGATCTATTATTTCCTCTGCTTCCTTTAATAAATTTTTTTCCATTCTATTTTTCTCCTTCTAAATAGCTTTTTTATGTTCTCGAATGAGAATAACCAAAGGAATAGTCGCTATAGCTGAAAATACAGTAAAAAGTAAGGTATCATTAACAGCTGAAATGAAGGCTTGTTTTTGTAATATACCGATCAATAATCCTTGCGCATTTCCCTGTGCTTCTACTGTAGATAATCCGTTTTCCATTAGCATTCCCTGTAACCCTTTTAAAAAATCCATACTAAAATTATTGAAAGGAGTCACTTGTTCTGCTAATCTGTAATAACTAATATCCTGAAATTTTTGTAACATAGTAGTTAATATAGTTATACTTAAAGAACCTGCTACTTGTCTTATGGTATTAGATAGAGCAGAAGCCCTTGGAACTAAATCCGGAGGTACTGCATTCATTCCTACATTACTAGAAGGCATCATTGCAAGTCCAAGAGCCAATCCTCTAAGTGCTAAAAGTACCATAATACTAGATGCGGACGTATCCATAGTAATTTTAGATAGTTCATAGGTAGTAAACACTAATAAACAAACACCTGGAAGCACTATTTTCTTTGCTCCAAATCTATCAGATAGTTTTCCACTTATAGGCATCATTATTCCTGTAACAGCTGCACTAGGAAACATTAACATTCCTGTTTGCATGGGAGTGTATCCTCTTAGATTCTGTAAAAATAAGGGCATAATATAAGTGCCACCGTATAATGCTATATTCATTACGGAAGAAATTAAAACGCTTAAAGTAAAAGGAAATACTTTAAGAACTCTCAAATCTAGCAATGGATCTTCAATGGTTAACTCATTTATTATAAATACTATAAGATTAAATGTGCCGAATATCAATAATAAAATATTTTTAATATCTTCCCAATCTATTGAAGATCCTTCTCCTAAAACATATAAAATGCTTACAAGACCCACAGTTGAAGTGATCCATCCTATATAGTCAAAATTGTTTTCTTTTGTTTTTTTCGATTCTTTTAATAAAAGCCAGGCAAGCATTCCTCCTATTATTCCAATAGGAACATTAATCATGAAAATTAATCTCCAATTTAAATTTTCAATAATATATCCACCCAATGTGGGTCCAAGAGCAGGTGCTGCCATGGCTGAAATCCCCCAAAAGCCTAAAGCCATTCCTCTTTCTTCTATTGGTATAATTTCATAAATAATGGACATACTTACAGGCATGATTAGTCCTCCACCTAACCCTTGAATAACTCTGAATACAATCATAGAGGTATTATTCCAAGCTAAGCCGCATAATAAAGAACCTATTGTAAATACAACAAGAGAAAAAACATATATTTTTTTTGTTCCAAACCGATCTAGCAAATATCCTGTAAGGGGAATGACAGACGCTAAAGTAAGCATATATGAGGTTATAATCCACTTTGCCCCATCTAAGGATGCACCAAATACAGCCATCATTTTGGGAATAGCTATATTTACAATACTGCTATCTAGTATAGCCATAAAACTACCAATAACTACCACAAATAAAGCCATCCACTTATAAAGATCTTCTTCTTTCTTCTTCATTTTTTATTCCCTCTCTATTTTATGTGTATTTTGACCACTGCATTGATTCCTGGCAGTATTTTTTCCTTATATGAATCTAAAGAAATTTTAACAGGAACTTTTTGCACTACTTTTGTGTAATTTCCTCCTGAAGAAGTAGGAATTAGAGCAAATGCAGATGAAGACGCTTGTCCAATAGATGCTATTTTCCCTTTGAATTTTTTATTTTTATATTCATCAATAGTTATATCCACAACTTGCCCCACTTTTAATTTTTTTAGTTTTGTTTCTTCTATATTTGCACTAATGTAGAATTTATTGGGATCTCCAAGAACTGCAAGTGTTTGTCCTGGAGATGCTATTTCTCCCACATTTCCTTGCTTTTTTAATATAATTCCATTAACAGGTGCTCTAACTACAGAAAGTTCTATATTAGAATCTGATACGGTAAGCATCTCTTGAATTGCTAGTATTTGATCTTTTTCCACCCTTTGTCCTTCTTCCATATTCAATTCTAGAAGTTTTCCTGATATTTGCGGAGCTACTTTAACAAAATCTGTCCAAATCTTTGCATCTTCGGTAGAAACATAGTGTACATTATTGTACCAATAATACATTCCTACGCTTGTCATAGATAAAATCATTAGTAGCAGCACCCCAATAATCAATTTTTTACGCTTTTCTTTCATATTCTATCTCTCTCCCTTATTTTAAAAATCCTATTTCTGCAAACATTCCTGGTTTTAAATTTGAGCTTGTTTTTTTGAATGCTATTTTTGCTAAAACATTCTTACTTTTAGGATCCACATCTGGATTAATAGAAACAATCGTTCCTTCAAACTTTTCTTCTGGTAATTCAGATATTTTAATCCTTACCTTTTGTCCTGTATTCATCTGAGAAATCATTCTAGGTGGTATATATGCATTAATGTAGATTGTATCTAAATTTACTATTGTCATCAGAACTTGTCCTGGAGTTGCTATCTCTCCTTCATTAATATTTTTAAAACTTACAGCTCCAGATATGGGTGATGTTAATGTTGCATTTTTTAATTGTGCTTCATTATATTCTAATCCAGCTTGTGCTTGACTTAATTGTCCCTTCGTAATATCTATAGATTCTTTTGTTTCTCCTTTTTTCAATATATTTAGTTTTTCCACAGCCGAAGTGTATTGTCCTTTCGCTACCATAAACTGATTTTCTTCTTCTTCTATTTGTTGCTTAGAAATTCCACCTTCTTCATATAACTGTTTCTTTCTTTCTAAACTTTTCTCTATATTTTCATAATTTTTCTTCGTGCTCTCCACATTAGCCTGGGCTATAGCAATTTCCTCAGACCTCGCTCCAGTTTCTAGCTTTTTTAGATTTGCTTGCGCAGTACTTACTCCTGCCTGCGCCTGCTTCACTTGTGCCTCAATCTCTGGTGTATCAAGGTATATAAGCGCTTGACCTTTTTCTACTTTTGAACCAGTATCTACTGTAATTTTACCTACTTTTCCAGAAATTTTAGAAACAATATTTACAATTTCATCTGCTTCCACTTTTCCAGCAAATAGATATACTTCTTGTGCTATTTCTATTTTTTTATCTCCTTCCTTTACATTTTTCTTCTCACTTACAATCCCACTACATCCCGTCAAAAGTAATCCTACTAACAATAAGGATATATGTCTTTTCATCCTTTTCCCTCCTATTGTTTTAACATTCTTATTCAAACAGTTTCTATGCGAACAATTTTATCAAGGAAATTTTTCCTTGTCAATTTTATTTTTTTGCCATATTTTATGTATAAAATCCTTCTTATCTATTGATAAACAAAATTTTATGTGGTTATAATAAAAAGATAAGCAATTATTAGGAGGTATTAATTTGAATTATATTGTTTTTGATCTTGAATTAAATAGTAAGCCCTTTAAAAGTGTTATTCCTAATGAAATCATTGAGATTGGTGCTGTGAAACTAAATGATAAATTGGAAATATTAGATAGATTTCAAGCCTTTGTGAAGCCAAATCATTTCAAAAAATTATTTCGAACCATAAAGAAAAAAACAAAAATTGCTCAAGCAGATATTGATCATGCTCAAAATTTTGATAAAGTATTAAAAAACTTTAGGAAATGGATAGGTAAAGAATACGTATTATGTTCTTGGGGATATGACGATTTCTATCATTTGAAAACAAATTGCCAGCTCTACAAGTTAGATATTCAGTGGTTAGAAAGCTTTATGGATATTCAAAAAGAATTTTCTCGTATTTACAAATTAGAAAGAGGTAGATATTCTAGCTTGAAAGATGCGGTGAATAAATTAGAAATCCATTTATTAGAGGAAGAACTTCACCGAGCAGATGTAGATGCTGAATATACATCCAAAATATTTATACAAATTTTTAATGAATTGAATTTTACAACTATAGGATCGTAAAAAAAGTCTTTAGTGATTATAATCACTAAAGACTTTTTT
>SWCA01002234.1_pt1 | contig 12420 bp, 12 predicted proteins | sample 4692961 | NCBI WGS metagenome assembly SWCA01 (sample SAMN10267275, study PRJNA491770) | bioreactor metagenome | isolation source: DHS bioreactor inoculated with | place: Japan: off Shimokita Peninsula
CAGCAATATACGCCAGAGAAGAAGACAGGCCTGTCTCGGTATTGTATGACATCGATTTTTTGCTGGGTGTACATGATTTGTGCAGGATGGGCGCATTGCGATTCAAAAGAGAACCTGACGGAGAATTCCTGGACAATGATCCGATATCGCCAACGCCACCTTGGGCCAGTGTCCGGGAGTTGCAGCATAGTGCAGAACTGGTAGAATCGGATGCTGACACAGCTGAGATTAAGAAATGGCTTGCCATACTAATGGCTCCAGGTTCTTCCCTTGGCGGGGCCAGACCGAAAGCCAATATCCTCGACATGGATGGTCATCCGTGGATTGCCAAATTTCCTTCGAAGAGTGATCCTGTAAATAAAGGCGCATGGGAATACCTGGCGTACAGACTGGCTATTAACGCCGGTGTCGAAATGGCGGAATCAAGGCTCGAACATATTGCCGGGAAATATGATACGTTTTTTACGAAACGATTTGACAGGGATAAGCAAGAGCGGATCCATTTCGCATCAGCCATGACCATGACGGGCAGAAGCGAAGATCTCATCCGGGATGAACCCCCTTCATATCTGGACATTGTAGAGTTTATCCAATTCTCAGGAACGCGTGTGGATGAAGATCTAAAGCAGCTCTGGAGAAGGATTGTTTTCAATATATTGATATCCAATACGGATGATCATCTTAGAAATCATGGTTTTATTCTTACCGATGAAGGTTGGCGTTTGTCTCCGGCGTATGATGTTAACCCGTCAATTGACAAAGACGGACTTGCACTGAATATCGACATGGATAACAATGTGCTTGATATAGAGCTTGCCAAAACTGTAGGTCCTTTCTTCCGGCTGAGCGCAAAAGAAATGAACAACATTCTTGACGAGGTAAAATCATCTGTATCCTACTGGCAAAGAATAGCAAGCCAAATAGGAATACCACAAAGTGAGCAAGCTGTTATGGCTGCTGCATTTAGAGCCTAATTTTTTCCAAAGCGTCTGATGTATTGGCCAATTCGTCTCTGGAAAAACTTAATTTTACTTGTTGTGTAAAACGAAGGTCATTCAAAATAAGGGAACAAGTAAACTATGGATTTTAAAGGCCTGCAAAAGAAATACCCGCAATTACTCCTTGAAAACACACGCCTGAAGGAAGAAAGAAAAAGGCTGAAGACTCAGCTCGACATAGACGTATGTCATTAATATTCAAACAGTTAAGACGAAGCAAATCTCTGTTCAAATTGATATCCAATACTCTTTTGAAAAAGTCAAGAATGCTGTTATACAATTAGAGCATAGTGATAAATTTTCATTTACAGCTTTAAATAACTATCTGGGGAAAGGTTCTGCAGACAATACAATAGGAACGGCATTTCAGGCAAAAACTGAATCACTATTAAATGAAAGCCGGATCGGGTCATATAATTACTACAAAGATGCACTTAAAACCATTGAGGATTTTGCAGGAAAGAATATCCCGCTTGAATATGTAACCGTTACCTGGTTAAAGAAATTCGAAAAACAATTACTAGACAGTTGCAGGCAACAATGGACAAATGGGGGGAATCCCGACAAAAGTCCTGATTCTCATATTTTTGGATTACTCAAGGGTGACGAAACACCCTTACAGATAAAGAAGCGGGTTCGGGATGTAATCAGCAATTGTAACGGGCGACTTAGAAAGATCGGCAAAACGATAGGCATTGAAGGACTCAGTACCTATACTGCCCGGCACTCCTACGCTGCAGTTTTGAAATGAAGCGGAGCAAATAGTGCCTATATCGCAGAAAGTTTAGGGCATAATGAACTGAAAACGACAGAAAACTACCTGCCCCTTTTGAAACAGAAGAACGAGTGAAGAACGCAAGTTTTCTGACGAATTATGGCGATTAGATGAGCAACAGCACATTAATTATTATTTTTACTAAAAAGATTGTTTGGGTATGATAAGAACAATAGAAAAACAGGATGTTGAGTACAAATCTTCATGGAGAGACGAATATCTGAAGTGGATATGTGGATACGCTAATGCCTACGGTGGAAGATTATATGTCGGGATCAACGACAAAAAGGAAATTGTCGACGTTGATGATGCCAAAAAATTATCAGAGGATATTCCCAATAAAATTCAGAACATACTGGGCATTGTTGCTGATGTGAATATTCTAACGGATTCGGCAGGCAGTAAGGATTATCTTGAAATAATTGTAGAGTCATATCCTTATCCTGTAAATTACAAAGGAGAATATCACTACCGAAGCGGTAGCACCAAACAGGAACTAAAAGGATCGGCTCTAAACAAATTTATTCTTGAACGTACCGGCAAACATTGGGATGGTATTCCTATCCCAAAGGTGTCTGTGGATGATTTGTCATTGATTGCCTTACAGCGATTCCGCAGAGAAGCGGCACGGAGTAAGCGTGTGGATGAAGATGTATTAGACGATAGCACGGAACATTTATTGCAGGATCTGCATTTAGTTGACGAGGAAACAGGTCTTTTAAAACGGGCGGCGATTCTGCTTTTTCATCCCGACCCGGAGCGGTTTGTAACCGGGGCATATGTAAAAATCGGCTTCTTCCGGGGCGATGATGATGATTTGGCATTTCATGATGAAGTACGTGGCTCATTAATGGAGCAAATAGAAAAGGCAATGGATTTATTGACAAGTAAATATATCACTTACGCTATAAGTTATGAAGGGGTATCGCGCAGGGAAACGCCAACTTTCCCAAAATATGCGCTGAGAGATAGCCTTTTAAACTCAATTGCACATAACGATTACTCTTCCGGAGTACCTGTTCAGATCAGCGTTTATCCGGATCATATTGTCTTTTGGAATCCTGGACATTTGCCAGACGCTATTCCTATGGAAACCTTGTTGCAGAAACATCCTTCTATTCCCTATAATCCTGACGTTGCCAATACTCTTTTTCGTAGTGGAGATATTGAAATCTGGGGCAGAGGCTACCGTAAAATTATAAAAGCAGTATTGGAAAACAAACAGTTGCCACCCAATATTAAAGATGTCGGAGGGCTGATGATTACTTATTATAGAGATATTCGTACGCAACTTTTGGAAGAAAAAGCAGATGAAAAGTTGATACGAGTTATGGAATACGTTGCAACAAATGGTAGCGTAACAAATTCAGAGATACGAAAAATGCTGAATGTCAGCAAAGTAACAGCTACGCGATTATTATGGAAAGCAGATACATGGTTAGAGCAAGAAGGGAAAGCAGGGAGAGGTACTAAACATATGTTTACATGTAAAAAGGTTGAAATTGGTTCATAAATGGTTCATTGAATTTCGCAAATGGTTCATAAAAATGAATACTGCAACCGTATAGCTTTGATTATCCACATGCTATTGATATTTACAATTGGTTCATAATAGGCTCATTTAAAATATTAGTTTAGAAACGATGCCCCGTCGTAAGCAATACAAAATATTAGCCAGGCACACTGCAATTTATAAGACGATTGTATCCGAATTGCAGAAAAACCCCGAGCTGGCTGATTACGATATGGAAACCATCGAAATTTCCGTTAAAAAGAAAATTACGCCCCGAATCCAGGATGTGGACAAGGCCATACGCAACCTGACAACTTATGTGGCAGTCAATAAAGAATTCATCAAAACCTTCGAGGGTAAAACGATCGTATCAAAAAAAGAGATCGCCAAAATGTTGAAAATATCGCGACCAACCCTGGATAAATGGATCCGGGAGAAATTTATAACCCCAGTACAATCAGAAGTCTTATCCAAAACCGAAACCTTCCCTCCTGACCTGATCCTGAAACAACTTCAAAAACAAAAACAAAAAAAGTAAAAAAAGTTTTCAACTTTACATCGTATCGATTTGATATAATCTGATAATAAAACGAATGTCTGTTCCAACTTTCCTGCTAATATTTGATTTAAAATGTCGTCATAGGCTTACTTGTGTAACGCCATTTATCTAGTTGCCTTTCAGCTATATTCATTTTTATTTTACACTCAAATTCAATTCAAAACGATGTGTAACTATAAATTTGAGTATTATGCCGAACATCATTGTAACAACGCCCGAGGAACTGCGGGCAATCGTAAGTGAGGCGGTTTCGGGCGTTTTGCCCAAACAGCCCCCCGGTCAATCACCCATTGACACCATTACCTTGAACGATGCTTTGGAATTGCTAAAGAAACATGGCTATCCGACATCAAAAGCAAAAATTTACAAGTTAACCTCCACCGGTAAAATTCCCTGCAAAACGTATGGAAACAAACTGGTCTTCTCGCGAAAAGAAATACTGCTGTGGGCTGAAAATCAAGCCAGGCCCAAACATGATTCAAGTGAAATCAGCTTAACCCTTGCACGAAGTGCAAGACGAAAAAGGTAACCGCGATGAAGGAAAAGACATTGAACAACGGTAAATATATCCGCGTAGGAACAAGCTTGTATAAAATCGTGCAACGTCCACTGATCAGCGGCGATTATATCGAGGAAAAGATTCCCTGGAGTTATGAAACGCTCCGGCAGGACTTTGGCAAGAACAACCTTCCAAACATTGAGAAGTATGATGGTTTTTGCATTATTCCCGATCATGTTAACTATCGACAGGTACATGGAACGTATCTCAATCAGTATGAACCGGTGAGTTATGTGCCGTCTCCGGGAGACTTCCCCCATATCCGGCATTTCCTTAACCATATTTTTGAGGAACAAATCGAAACCGGTCTGGATTACCTTCAGATTCTTTATACTCTGCCTGCTCAAATGTTGCCCATTCTGCTATTGGTTTCCAATGAACGGAATACGGGGAAAACGACCTTTCTGCGTTTTTTGAAAATGATTTTCGGAAAAAATGCGACTTTCAATACAAACGAAGATTTCCGGAGCCAGTTCAATGCCGATTGGGCCAACCGCCTGCTCGTGCTGGTTGATGAACTGCTTCTGAACAAGATGGAAGACACGGAGAAAATCAAAAACCTCTCAACAGCCTGCGATTATAAAATTGAAGCCAAAGGCAAAGACCGAAGGGAGATTGAGTTTTTTGCCAAATTTGTTCTTTGCTCCAATAACGAGCGAAACCCGATTATCATTCCCAGGGAAGAAGGCCGGTTTTGGGTATGAATTTAGCCATTATACTATTGAAAATAAGGCCGATAAACTCCTAACAAACATACAACAAAAAAAAAAAATTGACACTTATGGCACTCACTGAAATAAAGCAAATAAGTATCAAGGGTTATCTTCAGAATATGAGAGTTCTTCCCAAAAAAGAATTCGGTCATTACGGAATGTATTTTAGTCCGTTCCGTGACGACCACAATGCAAGCTTCAAGGTGGATTACCGCCAAAACCTTTGGTATGACTTCGGCACCCAGGAAGGCGGTTCAATCATCGATCTGGTGATGAAACTGGAGAACTGCGCTTTTCATGAGGCTGCAGCCAAGCTGGAGAAGGACATTGCGGGTGTCGGCCTGAATTCTTTTTCTTTTCACCGGGATTCTATACCTGCTACGCCAAAAAACAGGACCCCGGCTATGACCATTCGGAATGTTTGCACCATTTCCCATCCTAAATTAACAGCATGGATAAGCACACGAAAAATTGACTTGTCCCTGGCAAACCTGTATTGCAGGGAAGTTCATTACCAGATAAAGGACAACGTTTATTTCTCAATTGGCTTTGGGAATGATAGCGGTGGATACGAACTGGCCAGTCCCTCAAAATTTAAAGGCTGCATTTCGCCAAAAGATATTACGACTGTAAAGAATGGCCATGATAACTGTTTGGTATTTGAAGGCTTTTGGGACTTTCTCTCCTATCTAACACTACAAAAACTCGAAAAGACGCAGTACGATGTTGCAGTGCTCAACTCGGTAGCCAATGTTCAAAAGTCAATGGCTTTTCTGGCAAGGCACAGAAATATCTTTGCTTATCTGGACAATGATGAAAGCGGACGAAAAGCAATTCAGGTAATCAAATCATCATGCTTCTCTGTCGATGACAGATCGGTAAAGTATGCTACCCACAAAGACCTCAATGATTATTTATGCGGTAAAAAACAGGTCCAACAAATGAAACAAGGCAGGGGCTTAGGGCTGTAAGAAAAGGTTCTTTTTTCAGGGGTATGAGATCTGTTTTGTAATACCAAAACTCCAGTGTCATCCCGCTGGTCTCGAACAAAAATAAAAAACAAAAATGGCCGTCCGGTCAAACGATTGGGTGAAAAAATGGCCTACCACATCAACGTAAAAACGGGAACCATCGACTATTACACGCTCAAGGCAAAAGCCAGGGAGGCTGATGTTGGTTTCAGCGAATGCATCCGTCAGCTCATCAGAAGAGCTTACGTCAAACAACGGCTTTCCTCTGAATTGCATGGTCACATCCGAAAACTGTCCGGAATGGCCAACAACTTAAACCAGGTTGCCCGCAAAGCCAACGCTGCGGGATATTCCGATGCCCGACTTGAGTCTCTGTACCTCGCCGGCAAGATTGATAACCTGTTAATCAAATTCGTCATGATGGCTAAGATTGTAAAAGAACAGGGATTCCGGGGGGTTGAGAACTACGTCCTGGATCAATCCAAAGGCGCGGAGATTTTCGACAGCCAGGGAGTACAGCTTACAAACGCCGGTTCGATCATTGACAGTTTTGCTTTTCCATCCGATATGAACGCCCGGATAAAAAAAACGGGTGGTCATATTTCGCTTGATTTTTCTGCCCAGGACTTTGGGAAATTGAGCAACAGCCTGATGGTGAAAATATCACAGGAATACATGAACTTGATGGGAATTTCCAATACGCAGTACATTCTTTGCCGTCACTTTGACAAAGAGCATCCGCACGTGCACCTGGTTTTTAACCGGGTGGATAATGAAGGCAAAACAATCTCTGACCGAAACGACCGGTCCCGGAGCCGAAAAATCTGCAAAGAACTGACCGAAAAACATGGTTTATATTTTGCCCGGGGAAAAGAGAAGGTAAAAGCGTATCGCCTGCGGGAGCCGGATAAAACCAAATACGAAATCTATGAATGTTAGAAAGCAATCCTTCCCGCATGCCATAACTGGGATGATGGCGGAATCCATTTTGGCTTCAACGTTTCCAGGGTTTTCTCCTTTGATAAAAAGGCCAGTAGCTATCAATCTGAAACCTCATGAAACATGAAGACGCTTGTACCTTTTAATTTTAGTAACCTGATTCACAACCGGATTATTCGCACAAGAAATATATTTTACCACAACAGGAACCGTTATTTTCGATTCATAGACCCCTCTTCCACGCTGAGAACTATCAAGTCACCTCGTTTTTGAAAACCACCAACGGGGAGTTGGCCTTTGCGACTCTGATAAAATCCTTCAAGTTTTAAAATGCCCTCATGGAGGAACATTTTAAAGAGAATTCTATCGAATCATCGAAATAGCCAAAAGCCGTATTCAAAGGCCAAATCCTGAACTGGCAAGTCATTGAACTGTCCAAAGAAGAAGCGCAAGAATCCGAGGTTGAAGGAGAACTCATTTTACATGGGATGACCAATAAAATTTCCACGAAGGCCATTTTGCAGCCTCAAAACGGCAAAATTGCCGGGACCTGCGATTTTGTTGTATAAGCCGAAGATTTTGAGATTAGAATTCCGGCCTTGGTCCACGACAAGATCGCCAAAGAAGTGAAAGTAACCGTGAATGTGAATTACGAACCTTACAACAGATAGATATGAAACCTGCTTATAAAATTAGTTTGATATTCATCGTGCTTGCGGTTGTTGCGGGAGCAGGAGCATACTGGTACGTATTTTTGAAACCACACGAAAACCTGGAGAACACGAAGCCGGAATTCAAACTCAGTTCAACGCAACTTTTCAACGATTTTACGGAGGATGAAACAGCCGCCAATGCCAATTCGGGCAAAGTTGTTGAAGTGCACGGAGAGGTTGTTGCTCTATAAACAAGTGAACAAGGCTCCGCAATCACCCTAAAAGACGAGCTTTTCGGTGTCAGCGTCTACCTCGACAGTAGTTTTGTGGCAACCAATCAATAACTGATAAACCAGACAGCAGCCGGAGAAAACGTCACCATTCGGGGAAAATGTGATGGCATGCTAAACGATGTGGTTATTAGCCGGGCTATTATTATTCAATAATTCATTCTCTCCCACTTTGCCCTTTCAAATTTAATTCGTTGAAACAAAAGTCCTTCATATTATTCCTTTAAGCTAATTTTATATTTATTTTTGGTACATGAAACGCTTACAGGAAATAAAGGATAAGTACGTTGAACTTTCGAAAGGTTATATCGACTACGAAAAGCTCAACAATTACCTCATTACACATCATTCGACAGCCATAGAAGGCTCAACACTGACCCATAGTGAAGTTGTCCTGTTGCTCGAAAATGGAATTACCCCTCAAGGAAAGCCATTTTTACATCTTCTCATGGAGAAAGATCACCTGGAAGCGCTCAACTATGTTCTTGAAATAGCGGGAGAAAAGCAAAAATTAAGCACCGAGACAATCCAACAGATCTCTGCATTGATCATGAAGAATACCGGTGCATTGTACAATATGGCGGGAGGTTCGTTTGATGCTTCAAAAGGCGAGTTTCGAAAAGGCGGGGTACACGTTGGCACACGTTCTTTCGTTGATTACAACAAGGTTCCCGGGCTGGTGCAAGATCTGGTGGATTACATCAACTCCGAGATTGATAATTGCCACGATTTTATCAAAAACAGCATCCTTGCTTTCGATGCCCATTTCCAGATGGTTTCCATCCACCCATTCGCGGATGGCAACGGGAGATTGTCCCGCCTGCTCATGAATTATGTTCAACATTATCATAAACACCCGATCACCCCGGTTTTGTCCGAAGATAAAGCGCTCTATTTCGAGGCGCTTGAGCAAACAAGGCAACAGCAAAACCCGGATGTCTTCCGGAGATTCATGTTCGATGAATCGTTGAAGTATTTCAATCAGGAAATCAGCATGATGACACAGAAGCAAGTTCTCAAGAAAAAACCAGGAAAAGGCCTGACATTCCTGTACTAAATTGTCCTAAACAGCAGTCGATAAGGTCAAGTCGGTCAACATCCGCTTCAGACTTGCCCCCGAACTTCGTCAATCAATTAATCAAGCTTAATTTCCAGCTGGCTAACCACACAAGCTTAATTTTCCCCATTTATCACAAAATTTACTTAATTATATTGCGTTCAAAACCTGATAAAACATTTTTGAACTTGCAACAAAAAAGTGGACATTGAGTTAAGCTATGTTGCCATTTTTTGTTTGTTCATCATTTGCACAAATTCTTCTGGCGACAAATAGTTCAATGCAGAATGACTCCAGCTATAAACCAGCATCTTTTCCATTGCTCTTGGAAAAGATGCTTACCGCCTTTTTTGAGATGTCCCGCTCCATTTTCACGTCTGCCAGTTCCTTTTGAAGGCGAGTAATCTCTCTCTGTTCTTCTGTTAATCTAGGATTGCCGTTTCCCGGAAAACTTAATCCTTCCTGGCTGGCTAGCTCACTACGCCATCGATAAATTAACTCTGGCCGGATCTGTAGCTCATTGGCTAACTCAACGATGTCACTTCTTTCGTAACTCAGCTCAACTGCGTTAAGCTTAATTTCTCTTGCAAAAGTCCTTCTTGCCTTGTTCATAATACTAAGATATAAATTCGCGGCAATCCAATATCCGTAACAAAATACTGCCCCCGATATCTAAACGTCTTGGAATCAACGAACAGTGGGGCAATGGGTTGAAACTAATCGCTGACGAATTAAAAGCTTATCCCGAAATAGAACTTTCATGGAAAGAGCCTGAATGGGTTTTAGAGTGACTTTTGCGGATAGGAATCATCAACGACAGCAAGAGTTGCAGCAAGAGATGCAGCAAGAGTCTCTTTTTTCTAAGGTGCTAAAAATCCTTTTAGGCGAACCGAAATCGAGAAGAGAAATATCTCTTGAGTTAGGGCAAAAATCTATTTCCGGTCAGCTAAATGAAATCATTAAAAAACTTAAGAAAAATGATTTAATTAATTGGACGTTCAAAGAAAAACCAAGCAGCTCAAAACAAAAATTCCAAATCACTCAAAAAGGAACTATTTTTCTTACGCTTATTGAAAAAGATACATGATAATCATGCCAGTCTCTTGGAAATTAAATCGGTAAGGATTTCCACACAAGTTGCGGAATGAATCTGACATGGCAAAAGATTGAGTCAGTGCAGGCAAAAACATCAGTCAAAAATATTTCTTATTTTAATTGCAAATAAAAAGGAGTTACAAATTTTCACTTTGCAACTCCTTTATTTTCAGTAGCGAGAGGCGGGCTTGAACCGCCGACCTCATGATTATGAATCATGCGCTCTAACCAGCTGAGCTACCTCGCCATTCATTTTGCGGTTGCAAATATAGTATTTATTTTTTGCCGTCATAAAGCGAACACATTTTTTTTGTGCGAAACGCAAACAAAAAATCAAGCGATGCTGTTTGTTTCATCTGTTCCCTTGAAAGCAAAACGCAAAAGCGAAACAAAAGGACAAGAAAACACGATTTTTAATGTGTCACCATCATAACTGATTGCTATATTGAGTCATATTCCCTATATTGCACAAAACGTAAAACCCGATGTCAGAGAAAGCTAAAATCCGATTAGAATATCCAATTAATTGTTCGCCTAAAGTACTGTTCAACAGACTAAGTACCGCATCGGGACTGGCCGAGTGGTTTGCAGATGATGTACGGGTTAAAAGTAACCTTTACACCTTTATTTGGGAAGGGGCCGAACAACAAGCTGAAAAAACACTGCAAAAAGAAGATCGGCTCGTTCGATTCAATTGGATTGATGAAGAAGAAAGCTATTTCGAATTCAGAATCACCAAAGACGAGTTAACAGGCGATGTCTCGTTAATTGTAATTGATTGCTCGGATGAAGAAGAAGCTGATGAGACTTCCGGATTATGGAATTCGCAGATCGCTGACCTGAAACACATCCTCGGCTGTTAAGCGATTTTAACTTTCTATTTCTCCAAAATAACTTAGCTTTGTATTCGTTTCCAAAAATAGACTATGAAGCGACTGCATTTATTTGTTTTAAAAACTTTTTTCGGGCCATTTCTGATGACCTTCTTTATCGTTGTATTTGTACTGCTCATGCAGTTCCTGTGGAAATACATCGATGACATGGTTGGCAAAGGGCTGGAATGGAACATTGTAGCCGAACTCCTGCTTTACGCTTCTTTTGCCCTAATCCCCATGGCGTTCCCACTCGCCATGCTTCTGGCATCAATCATGACTTTTGGTAATCTGGGGGAAAACTATGAGCTGGTCGCCATTAAAGCTTCAGGGATTTCCCTTTTCCGCATTATGCGCCCGCTGATTGTAGTTGCCATTGCCTTAACCCTTTTTGCCTTTTATTTTTCAAACAATATCCTGCCCAAAACCAACATGAAATTTGGCGCCTTACTGGTTAGCGTCAAAAACCAAAAGCCCGAGATGATCATCTCCGAGGGAGTCTTTTCCAACGAAATTGATGGTTACAGCATTAAAGTTGATCGCAAAAGCAATAAAAATAACATGCTTTATGGCCTGCTAATTTACGATCACACAGATAATAAAGGGAACACCAATGTGACAGTTGCTGATTCAGGATTCATGAAAATATCGGAAGACAAAAAATACATGGTCATGACCCTGTACAATGGGCAGTCGGCAACCAACATGGATCCCAACAAGCGAGGCAAAGACCGAACGTTCCCGTTCCGCCGTGAAACCTTTGGAAAGGAAGTGATTACAATTTCGCTGGAAGGCTTTGACTTTCAGCGAACCGATGAGAACCGCATGCGGAGTCAATACAAAATGATGAACCTGGACCAACTGAGTCATCAGGAAGATTCGTTTTACACCGACTTTAAGACCCGGGTCAGACGATTTGCCGTTTCGATGACTTACCCCAGACCACTCAGCGACGCTGTAATTTACATGACCCAAACAGTCGATTCGCTAAAAAAGGATTACCGGGCAACTCCCGACACGCTGGTGAATTTCGATTCAATCTATCACTCGCTGGAGCCTCACATTCAGAATGAGGTGATCAGCATGGCCATCAGTCAGGCACGATCAAACCACCAAACGATCAACCAAAACCTTCATGAATTATACAAGCGAAAAACGTTCATTAACAAACTGACCATGGAAAAACACAAAAAATTCACCTGGTCGGTTGCCTGCCTTATTTTCTTCTTTATTGGAGCTCCACTTGGTGCTATTATTAGGAAGGGTGGACTTGGAATGCCAGTCGTTGTTTCAATACTCATGTTCATCACCTATTATATGGTTTCAATTTCGGGTGAAAAGTTTGCCCGCGAAGATATGTGGAATATGTCCACCGGAATGTGGTTCTCAACGTTTCTCTTTTTACCGCTTGGCATCTTCCTGACCT
>SWCA01008996.1_pt1 | contig 12361 bp, 11 predicted proteins | sample 4692961 | NCBI WGS metagenome assembly SWCA01 (sample SAMN10267275, study PRJNA491770) | bioreactor metagenome | isolation source: DHS bioreactor inoculated with | place: Japan: off Shimokita Peninsula
TTATTGGCAACTACGCTGGGCAGTTCGCTCTACCCTATTCTGGTTGGGGTCAGTTCGCAGGTCTGGCCGGTGGTCATTTTTGCCGGGCTGAATGGGATCTTCACCGCTGGCTTGAATCTGGTTTTCTTTGATGAACTTATGCGCCGGGTGCCTGCGGATCATAATGCGACGTTTGTAGCCGCTGCTCAAACCTTGCAGTATTTATCCATGATCGCAGCACCTTTATTGGCACCGATTTTATCAAGATGGTTAGGTTTCGGACCTGCCTTGATGATAGCCGGGGGTATCAGCGTTGTTGGCTTCATTTTATTCATACTCGAGAGATCCCAACCGACCCCTGCAACAGGCGTTGCCATCTAATTCAGGATTTTTTCCTCAAGAATAATTGCCAGATCACGCGCCAAACGAGGAGACCCAGTGTTGAGAATGCCACCATCACCACTACAAATATGCCAATGGTCGGTGTGTTGAGGATAAAGCCGCGGATCACCACCGCCAGGGGTACGCTCAGGATGGTTGCCCAAATGAAACGCCACCATGATTTTTGCAAGGGTATCTGTTTTGTATTCCACAACCCTAATATGGGTGCTGCCATGCTCCAGGCCAGGCACAGGGGTAACCAGTTTGCCAAAATTCTACGCACGTCAATCTGGCTATTATGATTGGCAAAACCGATCAGGGTAACCACCAACAAAACCAGAAGATCTCCAATGATCAGGATGTTTGAAAAGTCGTTATTTTTTGTCTGCATGCCTTAATTATAGATGATTCCAATATCATTAATGATCATATTCCTTAACAAAAATCGTAACAACTCAAGTAAAGGGGATTGGTGTCATTTTAGGCCAGCGTAAACTCGCCTGAAAACAGAACCCGCAATTATTGAAAAAAAATGTTATAAACGAAGTAAAATGGTAATGATGACGCTAGAGTTAAAGGAATGGATATGATGAAAAAATATTTAATTCCAGAAGTGCTGATTCTCCTCCTGCTATTGATCCTCTTTTCAGGCTGCACAGCTTCCATCAAACCGACAGTTCAAACGGAAACAGCCATAAACCCCCCGAGTGAAAATAAAATTACCGTTCAGGGTGAATTTTTACAGGATACTCCAACCGGGATGATCATTCGATTGGCAGGTGAAGGCGAGGAAATTGAGTTGATTTTGGATCAATCCTCCGTTAATTGGGATGGGATTGATTGGGTTGCCAAAATGCCTGTGGTTGAAGATGACCACATCATTGCTCATGGTAATTGGAAATCCACTGGTATTTTTGAGGTTGAGAGATTGTATGTGAACATCCTGAATTTACAGGGTATTGCCAGGAATGTTGATAAAGAAAAAGGGACCTTCCTCGTCGAGGATAAGCAGCAAGGGAATTTTGAAATCAAGATGGATCCGGAAACGAAAGTTTTCCTACAGGATAACTTAAGTTCTGAAGTATATAAGGATGCTCAAAATCTTCCGGAAACAAGTGACTATGTTGAAGTTATTGGCCGAAAGATAGGGGAAAAGGTTATTGCTGTAAACGTATTGATTTTAAATTAGGAACCTGCTTTTGTTGATCCAGAATTAAAAATCCGCTACACTAATAGTGTGGAAGAAACACCGTTATTCTTCTTGGGCATTGATCCCAGCCAGAGATACCAACCCTATGTGTATGCTGCCCTGAATGAAAATATGCATATTCAGGCCATCGGCAACGGACCACTGCGTGAGGTACTGGCTTTCTTAGCCGGATTGGGTTCGGCTATTGTGGCTATCAATGGACCTCAGATGGTTAATCAGGGACTGGTGGATGCAGATGAGGATACCCACCGGCTTTTTCCTGTACCCGTCAGTAAACGGGGTGATCTGCGCAAAGTGGAGCTGCTGTTATTGGAAGAAGGTATTCAGGTAAATCGCACTCCATCACTTGAATCTGAATGCATGGTTTGGGTAAGGCGTGGATTTAAGTTATTTCGACGCATTCAAAAACTTGGTTATCGTCCCTACCCTGCGGATGATAAACGTAACTTTGTAGAAGCACCTGCTGAGGCAATTTTTAGCCGCCTGAATGGGGGCAATCCGATTTTTGAGGAACTGAGCCTGGAAGGTCGTTTACAACGTCAATTGATTCTATATGAACAGGGTGTGGCAGTGAAAGATGCCATGAATTTTTTTGAAGAGGTCACCCGCTTTCGACTGATCAAAGGTATCTTACCGTCGGATGATATTTATCAAGCCGGGGAATTAAATGCGATTGGGTGTGCTTATTTAGCCTGGATGATGCAGCACAAACCTGAGCTGGTTCAACCAATGGGGGATAAACAGGAAGGTGAGATTTTCTTACCACTAAAACAGGAAGAACTGCCGCGTTTCCGATTTTAATGGTTGAATTGAAGATTTTACATCCGTAAGAAAAACCATTTGATATCGGATAGAATATATCCGAATAATGTATCATCTCGAAAAAAGAGCCCCTAATTATTGAGATGATACCGAATATTGCACTTAAAGGAAAAATGATGAATGCAGGCATGTGGTTAAAGGCATTAAAAGTGATTCCACGCATTGATAAAGCTGAGTGGGATACATTAGATATTATTTCGCGCTGGTTGATTTCAACCCGGGCTGCTGTATTGATCATGACATTTATCTCCGCAGCGTTGGCAGGGATTTTTGCCTGGCGGGATGGTAGTTTTCATCTTGGCCGCTGGGTATTATTGACAGTGGGGTTGGTGTTTGCACATGCCACCAATAATCTGATCAACGACCTGACAGATCATAAACGCGGGGTGGATAAGGATAACTACTTCCGTACACAATATGGACCTCAGCCATTGGAACAAGGATTGTTATCAGTGCGTTCCTTATTGGTTTATATCGGCGTGACTGGCCTGATTGCTGTGGCTGCTGGCGTACCACTGGTCATACAAGGGGGAAGTACTGCTCTGTGGTTAATGATGGCAGGCGTGATTTTTGTTTTATTCTATACATTCCCGTTGAAGTATATTGGACTGGGCGAGATTGCTGTTCTGATCATTTGGGGGCCTTTAATGGTGGGCGGAGGCTATTTTGTGGTCAGTGGTGCCTGGGATTGGAACATTGTCTGGGCGAGCCTGCCCTATGCTTTGGGACCTACCGCTGTCTTATTTGGAAAACACATTGATAAATTGCAGGCCGATAAAGCCAAAAAAATCCATACCATGCCAGTGATTTTGGGGGAGAAAGCAGCCCGTTATACTGTGTTGGGGATGATCGCTTTACAATACCTGACCGTGATCGCCCTGGTAATTTCGGGTTTCTTCACACCGGTCATGTTAATCGTTCTGGCAGCGCTGACTGCCATGCCGAAAGTCTGGGCCATGTATACAGCACCGAAACCCGAAACTTGCCCGCCTGATTATGATGCCAGTATCTGGCCGCTGTGGTTCTCTGCCATTTCTTTTTTTCACAATAAGCGCTTTGGATTGTTCTTTATGCTGGGCTTGATTTTAGAAGTTATTCTGCGGTTGTATATTCTATAACCCGGATATAGTCAACAGTCCATCCCGAAATCTTTTTGGAAAGCCGCTGCCAGTGCTGGACCCCAATCCCCGAGCGCCTGCATCCGTCCGAAAAAGAATCGCAGCACTGGAGGTTCTTCTATGAATTTGAGCCCTCCAATTAACTCTCGGTGCGAAAACAACCATTTCAGCCGGTCAACGGTGTATTCAATATGGGAGAGTGTATACAGTCGCCTGGGAAATGCCAGACGAACTAATTCCATATCTGCCAGCGTGTCGCAACCATCCGCACCGCGGTCGGTGGATACTGTGCCCCGTTCCATTCCGCGAACACCAGAAGCAATGTACAGTGCTGCAGCCAATGCAGCCGCTGGATATTCTGTTTGAGGAACATGCGGGAGAAACCGCAGGGCATCCACATGGCAGGCCAAACCACCAGCCGGTGTGACGACTGGAAGTCTTTCTTCCACCAAGCGATGCACAAAGTAATGAATGAAGTCGGCTGAACTGCTGGCGACGCTTTGTTCGGTCATTTCTACCATGCCTACCGCCATGGCTTCCACCTCTTTTGTGGACATGCCGCCATAAGTGGCAAAGCCTTCATACACAGGCAGCCAGGGCAAAATCTGATCATAGAATTTTTGATGGTTTGTTGCAATGAGACCTCCGCGCACCATGGTGCTTTTCCGCCCGGACATGTAAAAGATATCCACGGACTTCATCATTTCATGAATAATCTCCTGAATAGATGCGTTTGCAAATTCTGGTTCTCTCTGTTGGATGAAATAAGCCTCTTCTGAGATTAAACTGCCATCGAAAACCAGAGGAATGCCATGCTGTTCTGCTTTTGCTTTGACATCCCGCAGGTTTTGCATCGAAAAGGGCTGCCCTCCGATCAGGTTGGTGGTAGCTTCCATACGAATGTAGGGGATACGATCTACGCCAATCTCCAGGATTGATTTTTCCAGCTTTTGCAAATCGATGTTTCCCTTAAATGGGTTATCGCTGACTGTTTCGAGTGCATCTTCACCAAATAACTCCAAAACACGCCCACCTGCCAGGTCAATCATTGCTTTGGAGGTGGTGAAGTGGTAATTCATCAGGACCACATCACCCGGTTTAATGAAAGTTTTTGCCAGAAGATGTTCTGCAGCCCGGCCCTGATGGACTGGAATGGTAAATTTGAAGCCCAGTACCTCCTGAACAGAGTCTGACAGGCGGTAGAAACTTTCGCTGCCCGCATAAGCATCATCTGCCCTCATCATGGCAGCCAGTTGATTATCGCTCATGGCATTGGTGCCGCTGTCGGTGAGCATATCGAGAAATATATCGCGGGTTCGCAGAAGAAATGTGTTATACCCGGCAATTTTGATGGCTTCGATTCTTTGACTGGCGGTGAGTAAGCTGGTTTGCTGGACAATTTTGACTTTATGCATTTCGATAGGGATTACTTTTCCGTTGGATAATGTGATGTTCATGTTCTTAACCTTTTTCCTTTGAAGTAAATAGCATTGAATACGGAACCTAAACGATCCGGCGCTGATCGTCTGGAAGAAAAAAATAAGGGATATTTCCGGCTTATGCGCTGCCCGAAATACCCCTAAACGTAATAATATTGTAGGGATTTCTTTGGATGGGTTTGTGTTTTACTGCATATAAAAGCTCACCATGATTGTGTGAATTCTACCACAATTACAGGACAATTTCTCGACAAACACCTTCAAAAAAATGGTTTCTACTTGACACTGATTTTGGTTTCGGTATAATCGCTTTATAGAGACCAACCCGGGGAACCCTTTTGCTCGCAAACAGAGAGCCAGTGACTGCTGAGAGCTGGCAATGTAGCCAAAGATTCCACCCCGGTTGTCCCATCAAGGGACAGGTTGCCCTCGCAGGGGTCAAATGACCGTAAGAGGGCCGGCAGCTCCGTTATCAGTTAACAAGGTTGTGATGAACGTTCATCATAATGAATGCAGGTGGCACCACGGGTCCTCGCTCGTCCTGCGCGGGTGAGGATTTTTTATTTCTGTGAGCCGGAAGAAGGAGAAAAGATGTTAGATATAAATTTGATTCGCGAAAATCCTCAGGTTGTCATCGATGCATTGATGAAGCGTAATATGGATACGAGTGTGGTTACAGAGTTGACAGAACTGGATGTGCAACGACGAAGCATCTTGCAGGAAGTGGAAGTGCTCAAAGCCGAAAGAAATCGGGTTTCCAAGGAAATTGGGAAAAGTAAAGATCAAACAGAGCGGGATGAGAAAATTGCCAGTATGCGTTCTGTAGGTGACCGGATTGCCGAACTAGATGAAGAAGTGCGCCAGGTGGAGTCAAAATTGAGTGATCTGATCTCAGGTGTTCCCAATTTACCGGATCCAATGACGCCTCCTGGAAAAGATGAAAGCGAAAATGTGATCGTGCGTACCGAAGGAAAGATACCAGAATTTGATTTTGAACCCAAAACCCATTGGGATTTAGGTCCGGCTTTGGGGCTGATCGATTTTGAACAGGGTGTCAAAATCACTGGTTCACGCTTTTATGTGCTCAGTGGTGCTGGTGCGCGACTGCAACGGGCGTTGATTGCGTACATGCTTGATCTGCACATTCAACAGGGTTATCTTGAGAAGTACACACCCTTTATGGTCAAAGCAGAAACATTATATGCTGCCGGTCAATTACCGAAGTTCATCGATAATCTTTACCATGACATTGAGGAAGATTACTGGTGGGTACCGACTGCCGAGGTGCCGCTAACGGGTTTGCACATGAATGATTTCATCGCAGAGCAAGAATTACCGTTGCGTTACACTGCGTATACCCCTTGTTTTCGACGTGAGAAAATGAGTGCCGGGCGGGATGTGCGCGGGATCAAACGCGGACATCAATTCGACAAGGTTGAAATGTACATCTTCTGCCGTCCGGAAGAATCCGGTCATGAACTGGAAAAAATGTTGGCGGATGCAGAAGAGACGGTCAAATTATTGGGCTTGCCATATCGCATTATACAGTTGTGCAGCGGCGACCTGGGGTTCAATGCCCGTGTTACGTATGATATTGAAGTCTGGGCAGCCGGCTGTCAGGAGTGGTTGGAGGTTTCCTCCATCTCCAATGTGGGTGATTTTCAGGCCAGAAGGGCGAATATTAAATATCGTCCGGAGGATAAAGGGAAACCCCAACTGGTTCACACCTTGAATGGGTCAGGATTGGGATTACCACGCACATTCATCGCGGTACTGGAGAATAACCAGCAGGCGGATGGTTCGATTGTTGTGCCTGAGGTGTTAAGACCCTGGATGGGTGGCGTTAACATCATTCGTTAAATCAGACAATTGAAAGAACAGGTATAGAGGAGTAAGCATGGATTGGCAAGCATTTGGGAATGTAACAGTACATATTCTGGCAGGATTAACGATGTTAATCGGCTGGTTATCGTTGCTGATCGTGATCGTGCCTGGTCTGGTCATTATGTGGGTGGGAGCGCTGGGTTATGGCATTGCTACGGGATTCGATACGACCGGTTGGATCATCTTTGCGATCATGACGGTACTCATGGTGGTCGGCAGCCTTATTGATAACTTTCTGATGGGTGCATCAGCCCGCCAGAAAGGTGCCTCCTGGTGGTCATTGGGTGCTGCCTGGGTAGGTGCTGTGATTGGAACGTTTTTGCTGCCACCGGTCGGGGGATTAATTTTGGCTTTGGTCGCCCTCTTTCTGGTGGAATATTTTCGAATGAAAGATGCAAAACAAGCATTGGAGTCCTCGACCAGTCTGGCTACTGGTTGTGGCTGGGCGGTGGGTGTGCGTTTTGCGATTGGGTTTATTATGTTGGTGCTGTGGATCCTGTGGGCATTTGTGATTAAATAAGCAACGGGCGTCCTGTTGGATGCCCGTTGTTGAGTTTATTGCAAAGAAGAATTAATCTGGTCTTTGGATCAATTGTTCCAGCATGAATACATTGCGATCGCCCATCTTGCGGAGGAGGTTAACATATTTTTCCATGGTGGTGACTTCTTCAAGTTGTTCGTTTACGAACCATTGCAGGAAATTCTCTGCCAGGTAATCTTTTTGTTGTTTGGCCATCTCCATCAGTGCATTGATCTGACCGGTAACTTCCAATTCCCATTTTAAGGATGTCTGGAAAGCATCTTCAGCTGATTTGATTTTTGCAACGGGAGCAGGAATGGCTAATAATTCGGCATCGGCACCTGTTTCGACCACATAGCGTAATAACTTCATACCGTGTTCATTTTCTTCTTCTGCCTGAGCGTAAAAGAAGGCGGCGGTGTTATCCATGGCTTCCTGTTCAAAATAGATGGCAATCGCCAGGTATTGTAAAGAAGCGGCAAATTCATTGCGCACCTGTTCAATCATTTTCTTTGCGAGTTCGGGGTTAATAAGCATTTTTTATCTCCTTTTTTAAATATTATTTTGCTATAAAACCCAGTAATCTGAGTTAAAAGTCTAATTTAATTATAGTACTTTGATTGCTATCAGTAAGAGGATTGTAGAGCCTTGCAGATGCTTACTTCTGTCTGGCTTGTAACGCATGATAGAGCGCTACTGAACCCGCGACGGCTGCATTTAAGGAATCCACCTGTCCTTGCATGGGCAACCGCACCAGATGGTCACACAGTTTACGGGTAAGGGGGCGCATCCCGCTGCCTTCACTGCCAACCACAATCACCACATCCCCGGACAAATCAACCTCTTCAATGGGTATTGAGCCAGCACCGCCTTCCAGTCCGACGATCCAGGCACCTTTTGATTTTAATTCTGCAATAGCCTGTGCCAGATTGACCTGGGTGATCAGGAGATGCTCGACCGCGCCGGATGAAGCACTGACAACCGCCGGTGTGACGGAGGCAGTGCGTCGAAAGGGTAGAACAATACCGTGAATACCAACTGCTTCAGCACTACGCAGCAGGGTGCCCAGGTTTTGGGGATCCTGAATCTCATCCAGCACGAGCACAAATAAGCGTTCGCCGCGTTTTCCTGCTTCCAGGATGATCTCATCCATGGCTGCCATGGGATAGGCACTGGCTTGCAGGGCAATGCCCTGGTGATTCATGCCCGTGTTATCCAGCTGGTTGCGGGGGACTTCCTCTATTTGCAGTTTTCTGGCGTGGGCCAGTTTGATAATTTCGTTGACATGGCCGCCGCGATCCATACCTTTGGCCAACAAAAGCCGAAAGACGTGACGTCTTTTGGCGCGCAATACTTCATAGACCGGGTTACGTCCGGTTATCCATTCTTTCATAGGTTAATTAGTCCCATCGCCAGGTTGTTCCGTCTTTACTATCTTCCAACGTCACACCTAATTCTTTCAGTCGATCCCGAATTAAATCAGAGTATGACCAGAGTTTGTCTTTCCGTAAGTCAGACCGCAGGTAAAGCAATAAATCAATAAATGCATCTGCTTGCGAGCTGGATCCTTGTGACTCTGCCAGTACCAATCCAAACACATTGGTTAGTTCACGCACTTTTTCCTGGGCGGGTTGCAGTTCCGGATCGGTTGCCCCGGATGTGCGGGCCTGATTAATCACGCGCACCAGATCGAATATTGATCCTAATGCACCCGCCGTATTGAAATCATCATCCATATTATTAATAAAGCTGGTTTGGGTTGCTTCAACCTGTTTTGCCAGGTTTGCAAGAACATCCTGTGGCGCTCCTTTTGCGCCGGGTAAAGCAGGGCGGAAACCGGAAGCCAACCTGTGCAAGGCATTTTCAGATTGAGATAAGACCTCATCGTTAAATGCCAATGGTCCGCGATAATTCGCATTCAAGACAGTGAATCGCAAACTATCCGCACTGTAATTGCTGAGAAACTCCTCAATTGAAACTAGATTGCCGGTGGATTTGGCCATTTTTTCGCCACCCAATTGCAACATGCCATTGTGAACCCAATAGCGTGCAAAAGGCTTCCCCGTAAGGCTTTCGGTCTGCGCGATTTCATTTTCATGATGTGGAAAAACCAGATCATTGCCACCGCCATGGATATCTATTTGCTCTCCAAGGTGATGGAGATTCATAGCAGAACATTCAATATGCCAACCGGGTCGTCCCTGACCCCAGGGGCTTTCCCAGGAGGGTTCACCGGGACGGGCTGCTTTCCAGAGAGCAAAGTCCATCGGATGTTCCTTGCGAACATCGACGTCTATCCGCGAGCCGGCCTGCATATCCCCTAGTTTTCTCCCGGAGAGTTTGCCGTAATCTGCATCTCTGGTTACGCGAAAATAGACATCGCCATTGACTGGATAGGCATAGCCTTTTTCGATCAGCCCTGTAATCATGGTGAGGATCTGGTCAATTTCCTGGGTGGCGCGGGGGTTGAAAGTGGCCGGTTTGATGTTCAGATCAGATAGATTTTGTTCATAATCACGAATATATCCTTCAGCCAGCTGGAAAGGGTCAGAACCCTGCTCATTGGCACGCGCGATGATTTTGTCATCGACGTCGGTGAAATTCATCAGATAGTTCATTTCGTAGCCGCGGTATTCCAAATAACGGCGGATGATATCGAAAACCATGGCAGACATGGCATGCCCAACATGTGCTTTTGAATATACGGTTGGTCCGCAGACATACATCTTAACCACACCGGGTTCAAGTGTCTCAAATTCTTCTTTTTTACGCGTCAATGTATTGTAAATTTTTATTGTCATAAATCCTTTCTCCTGGCTAAATTTGATCCCCTTCATCAGGTCTGGCAAAAATCATACGACCTGCAGCCGTCTGCAAAACTTTTGTAACCACCACAACAATCTGACGATCCATATAGTCACGGCCATTTTCAACCACCACCATGGTGCCATCATCCATATATCCGACACCCTGGTTGGCTTCTTTTCCGTCCTGAATGACGCGCACATTCATCAACTCGCCAGGCAGTAAGACCGATTTGACGGCGTTTGCCAGTTCATTGATATTTAAAACAGTGACACCCTGTAATTCAGCCACCCGGTTGAGATTGTAATCATTGGTGAGCACCGGACAGCGCAACTGACGGGCAAGGATAACCAGTTTATCATCCACTTCCCGGACACCTTCCACGTCGATATCACTGATGCGCACCGGGATGTTTGGTTCCTTTTGTAGATTTGCCAATACTTCCATTCCACGGCGGCCGCGTTGACGGCGCAAACTATCTGAGGAATCGGCGATATATTGCAGTTCGTTCAAGACGAACCGCGGAATTAATAATGACCCTGGTAAAAATCCGGTGCGGGCAATATCAGAAATCCTACCATCGATGATCACGCTGGTATCTAAAAGAATCGAGCGATTTTCAGCCCAATTTGCATTGACCTCACCGACCGGAGTTCCAGGCAGATTACTGGTGCCTCTCCCCGAAAAACCACCGATCACATTGAAGAGGTCATTCGAGCGCATGGAGAAGACGGTGATTCCCAGGTAGCCGAATACAACCACGCCAATAAACGGAAGAATTGATCCAAAAGGCTTGGGGAGTAAAGATATGGGAAATGCTAATAAGGCAGCAGTAAGTAAACCAGCGATTAAACCAACAAATGATGAAAATAATGATTGCGCAGAAATTCTGGTAAGTTTGGACCGCAGTGCTCTGACAGGTTTGGTGGAGATGTAAGGGGTTAAAATCAGACCGAAAAGGGCACCGACCAGGCCAAAGGTGAAAGTGTATTGTTCTAAGTTAAGTGGAATTTGTGGATTTTGACTGACTTCAGTAATGGTGCCTAAATTGGAGCCTAGAAAAACTCCCAAGATAGAAAAAACGACCATGCCAATAAGGCGAGCAATAAAATCAACACTCATAATAAAACTCCTGGAGATATGTGTTTGTTAAGGTGCAGAATAATATGAATAATAATGATAATAACTGCTTATAGATAATAGCATGAGCAGAAAAGCAAGTCAACAAATAATAGCTTAAAGTCTAAAGTTGAAAGCGCAAAGCTCATAGCTGTTAGCTTATAGTTGATAGCTCATAGCTGATAGCTCAAAGCTGAAAGCCTTTCGCCTTTCGCCTTCAGCCTTTGGACTCCTTTCAACTTTGGACTCACCTTTCAACGAATATCTTTTCGCCTTTCGCCTTTCGCCTTCAGCCTTTGGACTCCTTTCAACTTTGGACTTTCAACTATCAGCCATCAGCCAACAGCTAATTCCATTGACAGGCGCATATCCGCATGTTAAAATGCGCTATCAGTAGCGATGGCCCCCATCGTCTAGTGGCCCAGGACGGAGCCCTCTCAAGGCTCAAACAGGGGTTCGAGTCCCCTTGGGGGCACAATTCCCGCTTTTTTTTGCGGGATTTTTTGTATTAATTTTTGCTTTTCCCATATAATTATTCATGATCAATCCCAAACCTATTTGGTTATCTGAATGTAAGCATGTCAGCCCGCATAGAAGGACCTTATGACCCCAGATCTCCAAACCAGTCTTAATCAATACTTTGGTTTTTCCAGTTTTAGACCTGGGCAGGAACACGCCATCCGGTCTTTAATCAATGCAAAACACACCCTGGCAGTTATGCCAACCGGTTCAGGGAAGTCGCTCATTTTTCAATTAGCTTCCTTGTTTTTACCGGGATTAACCCTCGTCATTTCTCCTCTGATTGCATTGATGAAAGATCAGGTTGATGGACTGGAAAGGCATGGAATTGCAGCAACCTTTATTAATAGTTCAATTCCTGCTTCTGAACAGAGCCTGAGGTTACAGGGGATGTCGCAGGGGAAGTATCGCATTGTTTATCTGGCTCCGGAAAGATTGCGCAATTCAAAGTTTCTCGAAGCGGTCAGAGGGATTAATATCAGCCTGTTGGCAGTTGATGAAGCCCACTGTATTTCGGAATGGGGCCATGATTTCAGACCGGATTATTTACATATTGCAAAATTTC
>SWCA01001552.1_pt1 | contig 12333 bp, 11 predicted proteins | sample 4692961 | NCBI WGS metagenome assembly SWCA01 (sample SAMN10267275, study PRJNA491770) | bioreactor metagenome | isolation source: DHS bioreactor inoculated with | place: Japan: off Shimokita Peninsula
AATTTATATCTTCTCCGAGCGTTGCTTTTAACCGCTCAAAATCAACTTTGCCCTCGCTAAATACTTCGGGCATCAACTCCTGTAACTGTTTCATTTTAACCTCTTGGGGCGTAAGACTTTTCCCGTCCATATATTGCGATTCTCCTTTATTATCAAATTTAGGGTTCAAAATTCTGCAATTTACAATTTTCATCGGTTAATCTGTTTGTTGAGCATCGGCAAAAATTGCACTCTTTGGCAAGTTTTGGTCTGAAAATCGGCTCGTGCGACTTGCCAATGTGTGCAATGTACGTTGGCCTTCACTTTTATTAATAGGGAGGCGGCAAAACAAAAGCTCTGTGAACTTAGTACCCTTGTTTAATGCTTATCGGTAAGTCAACTTAATAAACTCTCATTCAACTTTGCAATTTCATCCATTCCAAAGCTTTCAAGGTATATCTGAGTAGTTTTGATATCGGCGTGCCCCAGTGCTTCACTGATCTTTTCTATTTGAGCACCGTTCCTCAACAGAGTAGTTGCATAAGAGTGACGGGCAAAATAGGCACTGATATTTGATAGCCCTTCTGGGAATTCGAGCCTTTCTACGATTGTTCTAAGGTGCATATTAAGTCGCTTTCGCCTTTGGGTAATGTGGTTATTAAGTTTTTCTCCTGTTAGTTTTTTGTTTGTAATAATAGGTAGGAGATATTCGTTGTCATTGGTCGAATTTGCTTCTGCCCACTCCAAAATGCGTTTCAGATTTTCTGTTATTGGAATCGATATACTTTCGCTAGTTTTTCTTCGGCTTAACTCTATGACTTTCATATCTACACCTTCTCCCAGTACTTTCAAAACGATATTTTCCTTTTTAAGAAATGCCATATCTTTAAAGTTTACTCCACTAGCAAAGAAGGAAAACAAGAATATTTGCCTTGCCCAATTCAAATGAGGTTCCAGTATTTCTGCATTTACTAACTTAATCATATATTCTTTAGGAATAAACCGCTTATTTGCACGCTTCTCGAGCTTTGAAATTTTAAATGTTTTTGTAGCTCCATAAATTTTGGAGAATGGGTAAGCCTCCTTGCTTCCAACACCTCGATTTATTGCTTCGTTTAATATCGCACGAACTCCTCTAAGCGTTATGCCAATCGTTGAATCTTTATTACCTCTTTCATTTTTCAGATAGTGATAAAAATTTTCAATAAACGCATAGTCAATATCTTGGAAATGAAGTTTCTTTAGATTAGGATTGAATTTTTCCAGGATAATTAAGGTTTCACTCAGGCCAGTTGCAGAATTATATTTCCCTTGATTTTGAAGCTCAATTATTCTGGATTCTATAAACGGTTTGACTTTATTGATTTTAGGTTTCTTTCTATATTCTTCCTCAAACATATTGAATGTCCATGCAATCCCTTTCTCCTCAAAATTTTCAAGTACTTTCAGGCCTTGGTTATGCTTTTTCTTAATATAGCTATTTATGACAGCATGTTCCGGATTTAGCCTTTTGTCTGCTTTAACAAGTCCAAATTCAGCATTCCATTGCTTAGGGATGATATTGAACCTTTCATCTCCAATTTTGAAATACTTTAGCTGCCTATTTTTCGTAAGCCGCAGCATGATCGGGGAACTACCATCTTTGTATTTTTTTGAAGTGTACAAAACGACCGTTAATTTTGCCATAATATGTGAGTTTAAATTTAGTTTAAACTTTATTGGATAAATATAATAAAATTTGATAACTTTAAAGCCCTTTAACAAGGGCGTTTTATTACATTTTATAAAGGATTATTAAATGGAGAACCCCTGACTCATAATCAGGTGGTCCCTGGTTCAAGCCCAGGTGGGCCCACACTAATAAACAAGGCACTTTCAGCGATGAAGGTGCCTTGCTGCTTTTAGGCCGGGTACAACATAGGTACAACAAAAGAAGATTCCCCAAGAAGACAAAAGTGAACAAAAAGTGATTGCATTTTTCTCGAATACATTATTTCAGACTGTTTGCTTGTAGGATATTCCTTATAATTTCCATTTTCTCCTTTTCTCTTCTTATCGGCATATAGGACGGTGACAGACGTGACATTCCCAACAAGCAATACATTTGAAGGAAAACACTGTGGCAATGACAAAACATGACAATAATGCGATTTATCCAAAAGTTTTGATAACATCATAGAGCAATGGCATAGTTCCTTTCATCATGGATAGAAGCGTAGCACTGAAATCCGAATTGAGGAAGTTGCCAAGTGGTACTATAATCGACAGATTTGACTAGGTAAAATGGTTACTGCCGAAGCCCGGAAAAATGCCCATTTTATCAGGCAAAACGCTAAAGCCTCAAATGTACGTTACAACAGCTTAAGAACTGCCGTTTTAAATGTGTTCCCGTTTATGGTTCATTATACTATTGGGAGTGAGTTCTACCTAAGCGAAAGTAGCAATTTGTTTTACTTCAATGATTTCATCGGTTCTCAATGTAGGTTTCTTAGGCAAAAATGAATAAGCAATCAGTCCGGCTAGCAGATTAGTCAGGAAGTTTTCAAAGCTACGATGCCTTGTATGTTCGATTGACAGATGTTATTCAGTTCGTCTTTTACCGTTTCAATCAATGCTCTTTTTCGAAGCAGTATTTTATCCTGGAGTAACATCAGCGAGTTTTTCATGTTTTTTGAATCTTGGTAATCAGGTGGATCCCGCCAATAAATAGCTCGTCAAACAGTGTTTTGGAGATGTATCCTTTGTCCTCGACCAGTCTGCCAAAAATTTTGTCATGGAAGTTTTTGTTCTTCAGCGGTTCTCTGTCATCGACATTAGCCTGGGTGAAAAGAAAATCAAGGATTTCTCCTTTGTCATTAATCACAATATGAAGCTTGAATCCGAAAAACCAACCCATTGAGCATTGTCCCTTTGTAGCCAGCCCCTTGAAGGTTTTATGTTGAAACTCACGCTTTATATGACAAACCCTGATTGGAGTAGAATCAATAATGGATACGCCTGTACATTTGCTCAGACAGCATAGCTGAAGGAAAACAGCCATTGGCATCAACGCTTTTTGTTGTAACTCCACAAAACGATTGTATGATACGGTTTCCGGAAAATCAGATTGCATATATTTCTGAACGTGCATGGTGTAGAAGTGCTTTAAACACCGATAATTTTTGAGATGAAACAGGATTACAATGGTGATTATTTCGCTGTCGGACATGATAAATTTACGCTTTCTCCGCTTTACAGAGCTTTTTTCATAAAGGATATGCCCTCCCTGTTTCGCTCAAATTCTTTGCAAAATTCATCAACCAGATAGGAAATTTCGGTAATTTTAGATTCCATATTAAAACAAGTTTTTGTTTATTAAATATTTAAATGTCAGATACTTAAATATAGACAACGCCTTGTTTATTTTCAAATCATTTTATTGATTTTTTACATTGAACTCACGTTATTGAAGAAAAGAACAAAACTATAATTGTTTCGGCTGTACAGCATACAAGTCATGATCCAAAACTTTCGAAAACCATATAAAAAATAAAACCCGGAGCGAGAGTTCTGGGTTTATTAATCCTTTTATGTCTTTATCATAAACAGCTGCAAGCTGCTGAGTACAAGGGAATGCTTATTTCATTTCCCTTCTCCTCAATTTTCTTATCATTATCTTTTAAATATCTGAGATATCATATCTAATAAGATACCATTTGTTGTTTTGCATCTCAAAAGTTCTATTCAAATAAAATCCAGAATTAGGTATGTAAATCTTTTCCATTACCCTTGATTCTTCTTTTACAAAGTCTTGAATAGTTTTCTCCATGCTTTCATGTATTTTATCATAGCTTGTAACTCTTGGTATCTCTTTTTCTTCCCAATTAGTAGTTACGATAACATCTTCATTATCATCCCAATACTTTTTTTCACCTTTTAAGGGTGTGATAATTCGATTCATTTGAAAAGAAGTGTCAGAATAAAATTTCCTAACAAACTCATCAAAATTTTCAACTACTTCAGAATTATTGCTTTTCAGACTATTATCCTTATCATTGGAGGTATTTCCAGAACAAGAAGTTAAAAGTAAAGTACTTGCTATAAATAATGCTATTCTCATAATTATTATAATTTATTAAGGATGATAAAGCGGAAATACAATTATGGGATTTACTTTTTGACCATCTAACCTTACAACAAAATGTAAATGTGGTCCAGTTCCATAAGTTCCTGTATAACCTATAATTTGCCCCCTTGTCACAGGGTCACCTGCATTGACTGACATTTGAGATAAATGCGAATAACTTGTTGATAGTGATTGTCCATTAAAACTATAATCATGCTGTATAATTATAGCCTGTCCATAACTAAATTCTTGTGCAGTTGTAACAATACCACTATAAGGACTAACAATTGGTGTTCCTAGAGGAGATGCAATATCAATAGCTCTATGTGGACGACTTTGATTAAGTTCAGCTATAGTCCTATTGTTTTCGGTGTGACCACTTGAAATACGGTAATCATTACTAACAGGATAAAGTAGCCCTTCATCACCCCCACCGTTTGCGGCTCCCTTCGTTACTGTTGCTTCGTTATACGTTAGTCTAACTCCTCTCAGATAACGTTGTCCGTTTTTTCTTGCATAGTCCAGTTGGCGACTTTCGGTGATCGTCCTAATGGGAACCCCTGCTGAATAATACCGGTCGAAATCACTCAGGGACATCAAGGAACTCAACCCATTGGCAAGCCAGGCATCAACCGCCCCATCCGAAGGACCCCCATATTGGATTGATCCGTCCGGTCCAAAGGTCGTTCCCAAATACTGACTATCCGAAAGGTATATGCTACCACCCGAACGATATGATCCACCTCCTCCGCCAAAGAGATTTTCTGCCCCCGGGCTAAACCAGGGTTCTTCCATTTGATAATATTGATACCCACTCGGGTCGGTATATTTCAGCGGGTTGTTCAGCACATAGGAGTAGTGGTTGTAGTTTTGCAGGTTGCCGGGCGATTGCAAAATGGGGTCAGGGCTTAAGAACCGGCCAACAACCGGGTCGTACATTCGCCCGTTCATGTTCACCAGCTCGAACCCGGGCAGGTGCTCGTGGCCGGTATAGCCCCGGTCGAATTTTGGTACGGGCAGGCTGGTGTAAGTCCAGTTGGTGGCGTTGCGTTGCCGGCCCTCCCGAACCGCTTCGCTTAACGGGATTAGTTCAACTATACTTTTTGTTTCTCTTCGTTCACAAAAAGCAAGTTTCACTGAACACGCATCGAAGCCCAGTTCCTGCACCGTTGCACCAGCCGAATTGGTGATCAAATGCACCGAACCTAAATAATCGGGATGTTGGTAATACATAGCGCCGCTGCTGTTCATTTTTTCATAGAATTGCTCACCAAGTTAGTATAATTTAAAAGAAGCCATTGGGTGGTCGCCCGGACAGCTTCTTTAGTTCGCTAAATTAATTTCTCATACATTATCGTTACAAACGACTACCAGTTTACCCGTCCTCGATGGCGTTAAGACGAAGGGGCAGGTGGGAAAAGGTAAAACAAAAATAAGGATGATACCTCTTGAAAAAGATATCATCCCTAAAATTCAATGCTACTGAGTTTCGAACACTCATGATCACAGATCAGCGTCAGCTTAGGGTGCAAACAAGGGAGTAGTTGGATGGAAAATTATTGTTTAATCCATTTTAAAGTATTTACTGATGCAGTAATTCCAAATGCTCCCCAATATAATAGTAGTATTAACCCAAATTTTATTTGGTCATCTAACATATAGCCAATTCCTATTACCATGTTAATTAAAGTCACTAATAATCCTATTATCAATGTTATGTATTTCCAAGGCTTCTTATCTGTAAATATTGGAATTATAGAAGGAATAAGCATAAAAATAAACCAATATATTCCTGTAAGAAATATTCCATAGGTTAATTCATAGGGAGAAATTACAGACTCAAAAAAATAGAATATTATTCCTAATGAATTTATTAAAAAAAGTGCAAATAATTTTTGATTTTTCATAATGTTACATTTTTATTTTTCTAATTACCTACCTAAAAATTCATACCATTTAGGAATAAATAGCTCAATAATATTTTGTTTTACATCCATATTAATCTCTAATCCTTGCTCCATCCTTTTTTCTACTCCATAATTATAACCTCTAACATAGCCATAATATTGGCTATCAGTAAAACCTGAATTCCATCCAGCTGACCATTTATCGGAATGTATAAGTGGCCAGAATGTCCGCCGTAACCGTAGAGGATAAGAACTTCCTTTAGGCCAATGAAATGCTTTACTTTTGTACCCAGCCCACGCACTTTTTGTCCAAATCTCTTGGTAGTGCTTGTCCCAAGCCGCTTCATATCCTTCATCAAATTCATTATTTGAATTTCTTCTATTTGGATAAAAATTATCTGCATTGTTTAATGATATTGAATTGGCATTTATTGTTTTGGATTCATATATCCAGAATTCGCCGCTATTACCATTTATCGTCATGGGATTCCCATTGCTATCGTGATAGAAGAATCCTACCTGCGTCCAAGTTTCTTTTCCTTTGGCTGAGCTATTACTTAATGGTCTCACATAATTGTGCTCTACCTCGCCATAACTCACCGGGTTTCCGTTATGGTAATACCCCCCGTTGCTGTAGTAGTAACCTGCTTCGCCCAGATAATTTCCACCTGCGCTGAAGAACCCTCCCGAACCTCCAGAATCGTAATAATATTCTGTACCCCTATAGTAGAAATGACCGCCTTCATAACTATTCTGTGTCATCAATGTCTCTGCATAAGTAAATCCACTCGGGTCGGTATATTTCAGCGGGTTGTTCAACACATACGAATACCGGTTATAGTTTTGCAGGTTGCCGGGCGATTGCAAAATGGGGTCGGGGCTCAGGAACCGGCCAACCACCGGGTCGTACATTCGCCCGTTCATGTTCACCAGTTCGAACCCGGGCAGGTGCTCGTGGCCGGTATAGCCCCGGTCGAATTTTGGGGCGGGCAGACTGGCATAAGTCCAGTTGGTGGCGTTGCGCTGACTTCCCCAGGCATCGAAGCCCAGTTCCTGCACCGTTGCACCAGCCGAATTGGTGATTAAATGCACCGAACCTAAATAATCGGGATGTAGGTAATACATAGCGCCGCTGCTGTTTACTTTTTCATACACCGCGGTAAGCCCCGCAGGAGTACCAATATAATAAAATTCTTTGGTAGTAGCGCCTTGGGTAATTTTTTCGTAGCCACCGGGTATAAAGAGTTTGGTTTTGGTGGTACTGCCCTCGGTATAGACCGATTTCCGGCGTCCATGGTCATAACCGTAAGTAATACCCAGGTTTTTGGTTCCCTGCACCAGGGTTTTTAATTTGTCGAACGAGGTGTAGGTTGCCGTGTGGTTTTCGGGGGCATAAGTTCCCGATGGAATGACCGCACTGACTGCATGGGGTTGCACAGCATCATATTCGTAAGTTCCCAAATCATCTTTCGCGGTAACATTTCCATTGTTGTCAATGCCGATGTTAACGGTGTTGCTTCCGAAGGTAATGGACCGTAAGCGGTTCAGGTTATCATAGGCGAAATTTTCCTGCAAGGTGCGTTTGTTGTCCCTGCGCCAGTTCAGGTTTCCGGTGGCTGGATTGAAATTGTATTGCCAATCCTGCAAGGTGCCGGTTTGTATTTGCCCAATCATCCCGGTTTTGTAGTCGTACGTGTTGGTGGTCACCAGGTTGTTGCCGTGCTTGTACTTCTGCACCTGGTTTAGCGGGCTGGTTTCCTGCAACTGCCAGATGAGCCCGTTCCCGCTGTAGTTGCGTATTTCCCATAGGTAACCGTTGCTGTAGTTGTAGGTGACGGCAAAGTTTCCGGGATAGGTCGTTTTACTAAGCCTGCCGGTATTGTTATCGGCATATTGGTAGGCAAACGTATAGTTTACCCCGTCTATGGTTTCTGTCCTGCTGTTCATCCGCCCCAGAGCATCGTAGCCAAAAGACGCGTCGATATTGTTGATCCCATCAATCGACAAAAGTAGGCCCGTTGTGGCGTTATAGTTATAAATGGTTGTTCCTTCGCTTTCGGTCATGGTTTTAAGCTGCCCGTTGCGGTTATAGGTAAACGAAGTGGTTTTCCCGTTTTTGACCTGCGATTTAATTTCGCCGGTGGCATAATACGTATAAGTTACCGTCCCGGCATCAGGGTCATTTACCGTGACCGGCCTTCCATAGCTATCGAATTGGGTGGTTACCGTGCCATCCAGGGTATAGATGGTATCCACTTGTCCGGTACTGTTGTATGAATATCTTAACTCGTTGTTATTGGAGTCTTTCACTTTTACCGGGTTGCCCATATCGTCGAACAACTTGGTTTCCGACTGTGAAGGAGAGGCCGAAGAATTAGTGGTGATAAGCTGTCTGGCACTGTATGCGTGTGTTAGCTTTTTGGTGTTGTTGGCGTAGTTCTCTTCTGATATACGCCCAAAATTGTCATAGGTGAACACGGTATTGTACGCCGTGCCGCCACTAAAATAAGGCGTAGAAACGGAAGTCGTTTGTCCTTTGGTATTGTAGGCTTTTTGGACTAAAATATCTTTCCCGGTTTCAAAAGCCTTGGTTTTTGCTTCCAGGTCTCTTCCCAGCCTGTCGTAGTAAACAAATTGCAACGGCTGGCTTGGACTGGTTGTTTGAGCATAATAAACACAGTTGGCCAGAGCGCCCGTATACCAGTGCAGCGCAATGGTCTGGTCGGATGCCTTGTTAAAGATCAGCCGCCCAAAACCATCGTAAGTGCTTTGGTCTACATAACCCGTTGCCGATGTGGTTTGCAAAACATTTCCTGTTTTTGGGTCGTTGGTTATTTCTGTCAGTTGCCCTTCAGGCGACCACACCTTGCTTACAAACCGTCCTTTGCTGTCCCACTGGTATACCGTTTCACGCGTGGTAATATCCGCAGCGCTTACCCGCTCCTTCCAAACCAGTCCCAGCCCGTTTGAAACAGCATCGTAGCTCATAATCAGGTGGTCCCTGGTTCAAGCCCAGGTGGGCCCACTTAATAATCAGAGAGTTACAGCAAATAAGTTGTAGCTCTCTTTTTTATTTGCACACAGATTATAGTCATTCAGATATTCCGAGATTAGCCGTTGATGCATTGTAAAATTGTCAAATGCTGGCTTAATTGAACGCTTAGGTATCAATGAAGAGAAGGGGATGAAATGGGTGGATAAAGGAAAGAGAATAAATGGCTTTATGTCGTAAGCTTTTGGCGGGTTCACTCCCAGGTTTAAATTGCATAAGCGTTCGATTAATCAGCAGCCCACTCAGTCCCTATCGTTATGCTTCGAATCAGTTCATTGGCGATATTCGAGCTTTCGAGCCGCATGATGCTTTCTTCGGCGCTGCCATAACTTAGCAGGTTGATGCTCCCGTACCAAACAATTTTTTCATCCATAACCGCGAATTTCTGATGGATATTTGATTTAAAAACGACCACTACTCCTGAACTTCTTAAAAAATCCAGCGTCGCTTGCCAGGCAGCCAAATCCTTGTCTTTGAAATCCTCTGCAGGTCGGGTCACCACAATTACTTTAGCGCCCTGTAAAAGCCCTGTTTTAAGGTTTTGCATCATCTGCAAAGCCCGTCGCTTTGTTACAAACGGGCTTACGATTAGAATCTCCCTTGACGCACTGATGATATCATTGGAATACACCGGCAAGAAATTGGTTTTATCAAAAATGATATCGGTGGATTCTGGTGCAATATTTTCACCTTTCGCCTTATAGCCGATAGACGCATATCCTGCAAGCCGTTTATTGTACATTTTTTCAAGCATCCTTACCCGGACGTCAACATAATCATAAATCAGCGCCTCCTTTTTCGTTTCAAACAGCCGGTGAAGCCTGCCTCCATATTGCTGTAAAGTTCCTTTCCATGATATGGGCATCGCTAAAAACAGGGTGTCAAGTCTTGGTTCATCGAAGCCTTCTCCAATGTACCGGCCTGTTGCAACTAAAGTCAGCGATTTATCCTTGGGGATTTCTGAAATCCGGGCCATAGTCTCTCTGGTTCCCTTTACCCCCATGCCGCCCGTGAGTGAAATTACATCCGGGATTCTTTTGCTGAGTTCATTGGTAAGTAACTCAACATCGGTTGTCCTTTCCGTCAGAACAAGGCAATTCCTGCCATTTTTATGACATTGTACCACATCATCAATGATCAATTGATTTCTCATTTCATTTTCGATGATTCCGGCGTACAGTTCATGAATTGCGATATCTTTATCTTCCTTATCCAACGGTGTGTTGAAAAAAGTAAACCTGGGTATGATAAAATGGTCGAAAGGCCTTTTTTCTGCCTGTGTTTTTGCGTCGTCCCGGTACCTGCTTACGCCACATTGCATAAAAATAATAGGATGGTGTCCATCCTTTCTGGTCGGAGTCGCTGTTAAGCCGTAAACATATTTGGCGTTCACATTTTTCAATATCGTTTCAAAGCTGAAAGCGGAAACATGATGACACTCGTCAACGATCACCATGCTATAATCTTTCACACATTCCTTTACTTCTCCCATCCTGTTCAGGGATTGCATGACAGCAATATCAATTACACCGTTCAATGCCTGCTTCCCGGCTCCCATCTGTCCGATAATGCTTTTATTTTTTCCTCTTTTTCTGGCTCCGGGAATATCTGTAGCCGGGAATGGCTCATTGATCGTCAAAAAGGCTAAAAGTTTTTCCCGGGAGGAATTGGCCAATACACCAGGCGCTATGGAAAATTAGGTTCTAAATGCAGCAGCCATAATTATTTGTTCGCTTCGTGGTATCCCTATTTGGTTTGCTATTCTTTGCCAGTAGGATACAGATGATTTTACCTCGTCAAGAATGTTGTTCATTTCGTTTTCGCCCAGACGGAAAAAAGGACCTACACTTTTGGCAAGTTCTATATCAAGCACATTATTATCCATGTCGATATTCAATGCAAGCCCGTTTTTGTCAATTGACGGGTTAACATCGTATGCCGGAGACAAACGCCAGCCTTCATCGGTAAGAATAAAACCGTGATTCCGGAGGTGATCATCCGTATTGGAGATAAGTATATTGAAAACAATCCTTCTCCAAAGCTGCTTTAGATCTTCATCCACATGCGTTCCTGAGAATTGGATAAACTCTACAATATCCAGATATGAAGGGGTCTCGTCCCGGATGAGTTCTTCGCTTCTGCCTGTCATGGTCATAGCTGAAGCGAAATGGATCCGCTCTTGCTTATCCCTGTCAAATCGTTTCGTAAAAAACGTATCATATTTCCCTGCAATATGTTCGAGTCTTGATTCAGCCATTTCAATACCGGCGTTAATAGCAAGCTGGTACGCGAGATATTCCCATGCGCCTTTATTGACCGTGTCATTATTCGAAGGAAATTTGGCAATCCATGGTTGATTATCCAAATCCAGGATATTGGCTTTCGGTCTCGCCCCGCCAAGGGAAGAACCGGGAGCCATCAATATAGCAAGCCATTTCCTTATTTCATCGGTGTCTGCATCAGACTCTACCAGTCCGGCACTGTGCTGCAATTCCCTGACACTTGCCCAAGGTGGCGTTGGGGATACCGGATCATTGTCCAAGAATTCTCCGTCAGGTTCTCTTTTGAACCGTAATGCCCCCATCCTGCACAAATCATGTACTCCCAGCAAAAAATCAATATCGTACAATACCGGAACAGGCTTGTCTGCTTCTCTGGCATCGATTGCTGCACGTCTTTTCATCAATGTTCTTCCCCAAGTGTCGGGCATGGAATCCAGGAATACACCAAAATTTTCCTCCCCGTTTGCGTATTGTTGTCCACTGTACCAGGCAATGTCGGGATCGAGCAGTAGTTGCTCCCTGGAGTTAAGCCAGTCCGTATTGTACGAAAAACTAAAAGCTTTCCGGCCTTTAGCTTGTTGTGCAGACAAGATACCTATACATTTGGGGGAAGCCATCCCTTTCCAATCCGCATATACCAATATATCTGTTTTACCTGCCATGATCTATTTTCCTATTAGCTTCAAATCCTGTAATTTCCGGCCAAACTCATCATCGGCTGCCAGTTTCAGGAAATCATCCTGTAAGCCCAATACCCGGAGAACATTAAAATAGGCCCCAAGTGCAACACTGGGATTTCCCCTTTCAATATGATAAAGCGTGGAACGGTTAATTCCGGCTCGCTCTGAAACCTCCACTGTCGTCAGGTTTCGTCGTTTCCTGGCTAGCTTAATATTCTCTCCCATCTGTTCTAGCATCTTCTGAAACTTTGGAAGTAATGTTTGTTTCTTGGTTTTCATTCTGTTGTTTATTACCACCAAAAATAGCTTAAATGTATTGAATAAACAA
>SWCA01007605.1_pt1 | contig 12318 bp, 12 predicted proteins | sample 4692961 | NCBI WGS metagenome assembly SWCA01 (sample SAMN10267275, study PRJNA491770) | bioreactor metagenome | isolation source: DHS bioreactor inoculated with | place: Japan: off Shimokita Peninsula
TTTTTTTTCTTTTATCACCTCATTCAAAGCAACGTATTTAGTAGGATCTATCTTATTAAAGTAAGATTCTTTGTACGGCTTATTGATTATTTCCGCTCTTTTTATTTTAAATAAATTCAGCAAAATTTCATTTGTTCTAGTAATTTTATAATTCATATCAATAAAGCACATCCCATCTCCAACCGCATCTAAAATTTGATCTAGTTCATCATAATATTCTCCTAACTTTTTATGTGCTTCTTTATATTTGGTTATATCATGTACTAAAGAATATAATAATTTTTCCCCATTTATTTCTATAGGCCCACTATATACTTCTACTTCTTTAACTTCCTCATTAGATAATTTATGAATAAAATTAAAGTGATGTTGTTTTTTAGATACTGCTTTTTCCATTTTTATTTGTAATTCATTTTGGGATAAAATATTTATATCTTTTATGTTTTTAGTAATTATTTCATTTCTTACATATCCATAAAAAGAACAAGCACTTGGACTTGCATCTACAATACTACCATCTTTTGGATCTATGATGAGTGTTTTTAGTGAATATTGTTCTAGTAATAAAGGATTTAATGAAGCACTTATCTTTATATTTACTTTGTCTTGATTGAACAATGGAAAAACCTCCTTATAAATCTTATACTTTATCTATTTTTATATTTGTTATAATGTGGTTTATTCTATAATTTTGTTGAAATACCATTTAATTTGTCAGTTCAGTAGTTATATGAAAGCCCTTATCTTGTGAATATAATAGATAAGGGCTTTCATATAACTATCTATATTGCTTAATACAAATGATCTTTTCACCACGACTACCTCATTATTTTTTTAAAATTAAATAATTTTTTCTATTTTCGGTATTCCAGCTTGTCCTAATTTTATGTACTATTTAAATTTTTATTATAAACATATATTTTTAAAATGATACCTGCTATTATCCAAATTTTGATCTTGAAGTCTGTTTATAGGAAAGCTAAACTCTTTAAGATTGCTACTATAGCTATCTTTATTTTTTTCTAAATTTTTTAGCATGGTAATATCTCTAATTACACCCCCAGTGATATCACCTTCTTTGATAAATAGGACCTTTGTCCATATTATCTTCTCATCATTTGTTATTAATTGAAATTCAAATCTATATTTTCCATTTGAAAAAGCTTTTTTCATCATGTCATTTAGTAAATCTTTTGATTTTCTTCCATCAGGCTGTATCATAGGACTTAGTTCATATAGCTTAGATCCGATTAGTTCTTCCCTAGAATTATAGCCTACCATTTTTGCAAAGCGGTTATTACAGTTTACTATTTTAAAACCATCCATCGTTAAAAATCCCTCTAAACTATCTTCCATAAGTAAATAATTCATTATCTCCTGATCAGCACCCATACCTCACACCCTCTTATTTTTTTATTTTTTATTATTATACAACTGGAATGTAAAAATAATTATCCTGTTTTGTAAAGAAATTGTAAAATAATAAGAATATTTTGTATTTTTACCATTAAAATAAAATATCCTTGTATTTATACTAAAAATTTGTATCTTATTTTTGAAGCATAAGATTAATTCTTATTTGATTTGGTATAAGCTTCTTCTATAAAAATTTAATATTTTAAGAATTAATTTACATACAAAAAATCACCTTCCTATAGAACATATTTATATGTCCATATAAAAAGGTGAACTTCATTGTGTATATCCTTAACTTAAAGCATAACATTTAAAACAGATACCATTGCTAATAAAAAATCCTAATGTATACCATCATAGAGCATCTACCATAAATCCGAGAAACCATTAGAATTTAAATCTTTCTACTCCATTTCCCAGTTGTGGTAAACCTCTTGTATATCATCGTCATCTTCCATCATATCGATTAATCTATTCATAAACTTGACTTGTTCCTCTGTTTCAAGCTTTGCACTCGTTTGAGGAAGCATTCTTACTTCTGCTGAAATGAATTCATATCCCTTTTCTTTTAATGAATCTCTTACTGCATTAAAATCTTCTGGAGCCGTTAGTATCTCAAATCCGTCTTCTTCTGTAATGAAATCTTCTGCTCCTGCTTCAAGAGCTACTTCCATTAATTCTTCTTCATTCACATCTTCATTCCCAATCATAATTTGACCTTTTCTGTCAAACATGAATCCTACACAACCAGTAGTTCCAAGATTTCCACCATTTTTGTCAAAATAGTATCTTACATTTCCTGCTGTTCTGTTTTTATTATCTGTAAGGGCTTCTACGATAACCGCCACTCCATTTGGTCCATATCCTTCATATACAACCGCTTCGTAGTTTTCTCCTTCACCACCACCTGCACCTTTTTTGATGGCTCTATCTATATTATCATTTGGCATGTTGTTTGCTTTTGCTTTTTCTATAGCTGTTTTTAAGGTAGCATTATATTCAGGATCTGCGCCACCTTGTCTTGCTGCAACAGTAATTAATCTTGCATATTTGGTAAATACCTGTGCTCTTTTTGCATCTTGTTTTCCTTTTCTATTAATTATGTTTCCTATACGTCCCATTGTTTCACTCCTTCAATTATTCATAGCTTTAAATTATTTATTCATGGTATAATATCCATGGTAATTTTAACACAAAATATTATTTTAGTAAATAAATCCTAAAATATAGGTGGCTTAGGTGGCATTACTCTTTTATGTGCAGATCTTTTATGTAATCTTTCTATTATTTCCTTATCTTTCTTTGGAATTTCTTTTCCTTCTAACAAAGCATCTATTTTATCATAAGTGGTTCCCATTTCCTGCTCATCTGTTTGTCCTTCCCAAAGTCCAGCAGAAGGTTCTCTATCTAGTACCTCCTTTGGAACGCCTAACACTTTGCCCCACTCATACACTTCTCTTTTTGTTAAGTTAGAGATAGGAAGAAGATCTACCCCTCCATCTCCATATTTTGTGAAATATCCCGTGTAAACTTCAGCAGCATTGTCTGTTCCAACTACTAAATAATTCAAATTATTCGCTACTGTATAAAGCGTACTCATTCTAATTCTAGCTCTTAAATTTGCATCTGAAATTCTTTTATTTTCTTCTTTATACACCTTTTTATGATTCATTTCTTCTAGTATCTTATCCAAAAGACTTGCATGTACATTTGTTAAATCTAAATCCAAATGCTGAATCTTAGAAGCATGTACTACCTTTAAAGCATCTTCTCTGTCCTTTGGGCTACTTTTAATGGGCATAATCACACCCATTGAATTTTCTGGAAAAGCTTTTTTAATTAAAAAAGCTACTACAGCGGAATCTATTCCTCCAGATATTCCAACAGCTAAACCTTTTGTATTAGATAACTTTACTTGCTCTTTTAACCACGCTACTATTTTTTCTATTTTTTCTTCTATGGTTAACATTTTTCAATCTCCTTTCTTTCATAGTCTCACAAAATTTATTATACCATAAATATAATTCTTCGTTTATGCTAAAAATAATATTGGTGATGATATGAATATGAAAACAATGTTAATAGGATTAATTACTGGATTTATAAATGGAATATTTGGATCTGGAGGAGGTACGATTTTAGTTCCCGCTCTTAATAACATTTTAAAAATTGAAGAACATAAATCTCATGCCACTGCTCTTAGCATCATTATATTTTTTACCCTTACAAGTTCTTTTATATATGTAAAAAATGGAATATATGATTTACATATAACCTATAAAGTTGTTATAGGCAGTATATTAGGAGGAATGATTGGTGCAAAACTTTTAAATAAGTTTTCTGGAAAAAAGCTTCGCCTTATATTTGGAATTTTTATGATCCTAGCTTCTTTAAGGATGGTGTTTTAATGTTAATTCTAATCGGTTTTTTTGCTGGCATTATCGGAGGAATGGGCATAGGTGGTGGAACCATCCTTATCCCTTCTTTATTATTTCTTACTTCTGTCAATCAGCAAATCGCTCAAAGTGTTAATCTCTTGTCTTCTATTCCAATGACAATCGTTGCTCTTTTTTTTCATATTAAAAATAAGAATATAGAATATAAGGTCATCCTTCCCATTGCTATAACTGGAATTTTTGGAGCTATGCTCGGTTCTTTTATATCTTCTTCTTTAGATTCTACTTTATTAAGAAAAATATTTGGGGTTTTTCTATTTATAATGGGTGTATTGGAAATCAAAAAATCTTATAAAGATGGTTAAAATCAATTGATTTTAACCATTTTCTTGTTTTTTGAAAAAATTCATGAAAAAATGTTTGAATTTTGTATACAGGGTATATATTAAATGAAAATAATTTTCATTTACATCAAAGGAGGTTTAATTATGAAACACTATAATATTTTAATCGGAGGATCTGCCGGTCAAGGAATGGATACCCTAGCACATAATATAGAAAAAACCCTTCAACGAATTGGCTATTATGTGTTTTCTAATAAAGACTATGAATCTAGAGTTCGAGGAGGGCATAATTTTACCCAAATTCGTTTTGGCATATCCCCTATCTCTTCTCATGGAAAAGATATAGATTTGATTATTGCTTTAAACGAAGAAACTATTCAAATTCATAAAAATCGTCTAGTAGAGAATGGATTTATTATCTGTGATGATAAAATTACGAATGCTTCTTCTAACGTATTATCTGCCGACTTACAAGATGTTGCTAAAAAAGCTGGTAATATTTTAGCTCTTAATACTGTAGCTTTTGGTATGTTTGTAAAGTTATTTGATTTAGATTTAGAAGTGGCAAAAAATATATTATCTGAGACTTTTAAAGAAAATACCTTAATATCCAATGAAAAAGCTTTATTATCTGGATATGATTTAGTAGAAAGAAAATTCAATCTGCGAAAACCAGAAAGAATAGCTCGAATGCTTATTAATGGAAATCAAGCTATTGCATTAGGCGCTCTTGCTGGAGGAGTTACTTTTTATGCTGCTTATCCTATGACACCGTCTACTAGTATCATGACCTATCTTTCCTCAAAGCAAAATGAAAGTGATGTAGTAGTAGAACAAGCTGAAGATGAAATTGCAGCGATCAATATGGCACTAGGTGCATCTTATACCGGCGTAAGAGCAATGACAGGTACATCTGGTGGTGGTTTCTCTCTTATGACAGAAACATTAGGATTAGCTGGTATTGCTGAAATTCCTCTGGTTATTGTAAACGTTCAAAGACCTGGGCCAGCTACTGGTCTTCCTACTAGAACAGAACAAAGTGATTTAAGTTTTATTCTTACTGCATCCCATGGCGAGATTCCTCGTATGATTATAGCAGTACGTAATGCAGAAGATGCTTTTTATCAAACTATAAGGGCTTTAAATTTGGCAGAAGAATTCCAAATTCCTGTTATATTGCTCAATGATCAATATTTAGCAGATGTAAATCAAACTGTTGCACCTTTTGATTTATCCAAAGTAAGTATACATCGCCATCTATTCCATGGAAGTAACTTATCTGAAGGGGAAATATATAATCGATATACTTTTACTGAAAATGGAATTTCTCCTAGGCTTCTTCCTGGTAAAGTCCCAGGCCAAACCGTACTAATTGATAGCGACGAGCATGATGAAACAGGTCATATTATTGAAGATGGTGAAACTCGTATTAAAATGATGCATAAGCGCATGAATAAATTAAATCTTTTAAAAGAAAAAGTAATGGAGCCTCATTATTTTGGGATAGAAAATCCAGATACCTTATTTATTGGATGGGGATCAACGGAAGGTGCAATAAAAGAAAGCGTAGATCACTTAAATGCAAAGGGAAAAAATGTAGGTGCTTTAATCTTTGGTGATATTTATCCTCTTCCTACAAAGCTTTTAAAACAATATGCGAAAAGTGTAAAACTGTTGATTAATATAGAGCAAAATTATACTGGGCAGCTTGCAAAACTCATTCGTCAAGAAACAGGAATAGAGATGCATAAAAGTATTTTAAAATTTGATGGTAGACAAATTAACGGAGATGAAATCATAGATCATTTGAAAGGTGAGGTGTTTTAAATGAAAAATACAAATACGCTAGATACAAAAAAATTTGATTCTGTAAAAACAGCTTGGTGCCCTGGATGTGGTAATCATGGAATTCTAGCAGCACTTAAGCAAGCCCTAGCTGAACTTGGTCTTGAACCCCATGAGGTACTGGTTACCTCAGGAATTGGTCAGGCAGCCAAAACACCTCAGTATATCCATACCAATGGATTTAATGGTCTTCATGGTAGAGCCCTTCCTCCTGCGCTAGGTGCAAAAATTGCAAATAAAAATTTAAAAGTCATTGTTAACTCTGGAGATGGAGATACCTTTGGTGAAGGAGGAAACCATGTACTTCACAATATGAGACGTAATATCGATATTGCTCATTTTGTACATGACAATCAAATTTATGGATTAACAAAAGGCCAGGCTTCTCCAACTACTGCTCTGGGACATAAAACACCCATGCAAGTGGATGGTGTAATCAATCAAGCCTTAAATCCAATTGCTTTTGCTATTATATCTGGCGCTACCTTTGTAGCAAGAACCTTTGCAGGAGATAAAGATCATCTTGTTCCTATTATAAAAGCAGCTATTGAGCATAAAGGATATGCCCTTGTGGATATTATGCAGCCTTGTGTAATCTTTAATAAAATAAACACGTATCAATGGTATAAAGAAAATTTATATCATCTGCCAGAAGATCATGATAAAACAAATAAGCTCTCAGCCCTTGAAAAAGCTTTAGAGTGGGAAAATAAAAAAGGCATTCCAATGGGTATTTTTTATCAAGTAGAAAAGCCTACTTTCATCGATAATATTCCAAAGCTAAGAGATGGAAAACCCCTTGTAGATATAGATTTAAATCCAAGAAAAGCAGAAAAATTTATAAAAGAATTTATGTAAAAACAGTCTATAGAAAATTCTCCTATGATTTAAAGACAATAGGAGAATTTTCATTCATATAATGACTAACACTTACAAAAATGGACATGGCTTTTATATAAAAGCCATGTCCATTTTTTAATAGCCCTTTTCTATAACTTTCCTAGTTCTACATAGGCACAATCATAGTATACGATATCTAAATTATTTTCTTCTGCTTTATCTAAAACTTCCTCGTCAAAAGCACCTGGCTGAAACCAAACGTATTTTATTTCTTCTTTTACGATCTCCTTTAAAGCATTTAAAGCAACCTTAGGATTAACAATTATATTTACACATTCCACTTTTTCTGGAAGATCCTTGATAGAAGCATATATTTTTTCACCGTCTATTTCAGTGTACTTTGGATTTACACCATAGGCTACATATCCCTTTTCTTTTAATTTTTTGAATATCTTATATCCATATCGAGTTTCATCTGGAGTAACACCTATAACTGCCCACTTTTTCTTTTGAAGCATTTCTTTTTTTACAATATCTACATCTTTCATGAAAAGTCCCTCCTTTTTAGCTTATCATGTGTATACCCCATATCCGTATATTTTAATCTAAAATAATCTTATTATCATGCTCTGATAAATAAAATTCTTCTTTTTCTTCTATTTCTACCTTTCCACTGGTAAAATCCACTATTTTTTCTTTTAAATTTTCTACTTCCTCTACTTTTGAATACACTACTATTGTAACCATATCTTCATATAATATTTCCTTAATAATATAACCTAAATTTAAGATTTCATTTTGAACCTTTCCTAAAAGGGTATAATCTATTTTAAATCTTATATCTCTAAATAAAATCTTTTTTATTATTTTACCAGCATCTAGTCCTATTTTAGCTCCTTTTGTATAGGCTCTAACAAGTCCTCCTGCACCTAATTTTATTCCACCAAAATATCTTGTAACTACTACTACTATATTTCTTAAATCCTCTTTTTTTATCACTTCTAAGGTCGGGATTCCTGCAGTCCCAGAAGGTTCTCCATCATCACTATATCTTTGTATTTCCATATTCATCCCTACCGTATATGCCCATACATTATGGGTTGCATCTTTATGCTTTCTTTTTATTTCATTTACAAATTCTATTGCCTCTTCCTCGTTTGTAATTGGTTTTGCATATCCCATAAATTTAGATTTTTCTATTATTACTTCATCTTGTCCATATTCATGAATTGTTTTATACTCTTTTATCATTCTATATCCCCCTCTTTCATTTAGTATCTTAATTTTTCCCTAGATTTTTAATCATTATTGTGTTTTCTTTTTTTTCTTGTATATAAAATGGAAGATAAAGTGCCATAAAAATGAGAACAAATGCCATTATAACAATAGGTATATAGTACGGATAAAGTGGCAAGTAATCTAGTAGTGTGGATGTTAATGGTTTTTCTCTTAAATAAGAATAGTTCTCACCTACTACATAATTAAACATTCCAACAGCGACTGTATAGATGAGCAGCCATTTAATTACTTTTCTTAGAGATTTTAATGTGGATTTATAGTTATAAGAAAGCATCATAAAAATGCATAGAATGGCAACAATTCTGCAAATATACAGGGGAAGTCCTTCCTTCAGTGTAAAATTTCCACTATCTATATACCAAAAATACAAGAAAAACTGCTGTAAAAATAGGATCATTCCTATAACCCATCCTATTTTCTTTCTAGCTTCAGGATTTTTTAAATTTGCTTTATTTATATATAAGAAAATAATTATCTCTAAAATAATAATAAGGGCAAATAAGTGACTCTTTGAGTATAGATTGAACTCTGTTCCTTCACAAGCTACTTTCCAAAAAGAATGCATATTAAACTTTATCATACTAATATTTCGTCATTCTATAATAGACTACGTTCTCCCCTCTTTTTCATATTCCTACGAATAGATTATAACATAAATTATCAGAAAAAAAGAGCCAATTTAAAATTGGCTCTAAAATTAAACTTTAAATATATCCATAGATTGTGATAAAGTATGAATCATCTGATCTAACGCTTGTATAGATGCAGTTACTTTCTCCATGGAAGCCGTTTGTTCCTGAGTGGATGCACTAATTTCTTCCGTAGATGCTGCCGACTCCTCTGCAACTGCCGATATATTTTCTATAGAAGCGATTACTTTATTCTTTATTTCATCAATAGAATAAATATTCTTGCTTAATGAATCTATTTGATACATCACTTCATCACTAGATATTTTAATTTCATCAAAAGCTTTTTTTGTTTCGTTTAAAGAACGATTTGCGTTTTCTATTCCAATTTTAGAGCTCTCCATGGTACTACTTGTATTATGAACTACACTTATTATTTCTGCTACTATATCTTGTATTTCTTCCGTTGCATTAGAGGACTGCTCTGCTAATTTTCTAATTTCCTCTGCCACAACTGCAAATCCTTTTCCATGCTCTCCAACTCTTGCTGCCTCTATCGCTGCATTTAATGCTAAAAGATTTGTTTGTTCTGCTATAGCATTAATAGTTTGTATAATCATACTAATAGATTTTGATTTTTGTGATAATTCCTCTATCGATTCTGCTACCTCCATAGAGGATTGTGTATTTTCATAAAGCTTATTTTCAAGAGTTTCTACAGATTTTAATCCTAATTCATTCTTTTGTTTCATATTATTTCCATTTTCTACTGTAGTACTTAGAAGTTGTGTTATATCCTCTATTTTTTCTCCCAAGGTACTTGTAGTCTGCAAGCTGCTTGTTGTTTCTATCGCTTGATTTTCAGCGCCACAAGCAACTTCATTCACTGTTTTTGCTATTTCTTCACTTGCTATGCTTACATCCTGTACGAAATGTGTAATACTACTGGATGTGGTTTTTATTTTTTCTGTTATTTCTTGGTTTTTATTTACAATTTCTCTTATATTCTTTGTCATTTTATTGAAAGATTGAGACAATAAAGCGATTTCATCTTTTCCCTTTATTTTTGCTTTTACAGTTAAATCTCCATTTGCAATTTTTTCTGCATCTTCTGTAAGAACCATGACAGACATGGTTAATTTATGTGCAAAATAGAATGCAAATAATATAATACCTATAATTGCTATGCTATTTATAATAATATATTTTATCTGTAATTGGGTAAGATTTTTATAAATTTCAGCTTTTGGAATGGCAATTCCTAAAATCCATCCTGTAGAAGGAATCTTTTGATAGGTTACAATTTGTTTTACCCCTTTATAGTTAAAATCCATCCTTCCTTTATCCTCTTTTATCATTTTAGCAGTTAACTTTCCTAATTCTTTATTTTTCAAAAGGTCAGTTGTAATTAGTTCTTTATCTTTATGCGCAATTACAATTCCATCTTTGTCTAGCAAAAAACCATAACCCATTCCTTTTATATTCATTTTATTTACTAACGCATTTATTTTTGTTAGAAATATATCTCCAGCTAAAACTCCTCTTAAATTATTATTTGAATCCTTAATCGGCTCCGCAATAGATACGATATATTCATTACTATCAGGGTCTATATAAGGACTTGTAAAAATAAGATGGTCTGCTTTTAAAGCTTCTTCATACCACTCACGTTTTCTAGGATCGTAATCCTCAGGAGGTATCCATCCTCCTCCAAATAAACAGGTCCCATCTTCTAACCCATAGTATAAGTCATAAAAATCTGTATCCTTTTCATATCCCTTCAAATATTTTTCTGTTATCACTCCATCAACTATTACATTTCCTAATATATTGCTCGTTGCCTGTATTCCTTTTGCTTTTTCTTTAAACCATCCATCTAGTTTTGAGTTCATTCCATTCACATAGGAATTCATCTCTGCATTGATGTTTTCTGTTACTTGTTTTTTAATGTGAATAAAATTAAAAAAAGGTACGATTATCAATGTAATACTTGCTAATAAAAGAAAGCTTACTATTAATTTAGACTTGATTCTCATTTTTCTAACCCCCGTCATGTGTATATTTTTTATATATTCTAAATTTATTGTATATTTTCCACCTATAATTTACAACTATTATCTAATTATAAAAAACCATTTTAGATGCATGTTTATTTTAAAATGTACCCTATAGAGTAGGCAATGAAAAAAAGCCTGTTGTATAGGGTATTTTTGTATATAATTAAATAAAAACATTAGGAGTATTGTCATGAGTAAAAAATTATTCACAAGTGAAGAAGTAAAAGTATTATCAAGAAATAAATACATAAAAAATATAACATCAAAAGGAATTACATATACAGATGAATTTAAAAGAATATTTATAAGTGAAAATATTAATGGCAAGCTGCCAAGACAAATTTTTGAAGAGTATGGATTTGATATAGATATATTAGGAATACACAGAGTTCATTCATCAGCTAAAAGATGGAGAAATGCATATGAAAAGGAAGGCATTTTAGGGCTTTCAGACACAAGAAAAGTGAGTTCAGGTAGACTTCGTACTAAAGATTTATCTCTTGAAGAAAAATATGCTAGATTAGAGGCTGAAATGAAGTTATTAAAAGCGGAAAACGAATTATTAAAAAAGTTAGAAAAGGTAGAAAGGCAGGCGTTGAAGAAAAAATATATTTAGTAACAGAAGAAAAATACATAGCTATTGCTGATACTATAAAAAAGTATAAATTGAAAAATATGATAAGTTACCTATGCAAAATTAGTGAGGTTTCTAGATCCGGTTACTATAAATATTTTTCTGAAAAGTCTATGAATGTTAGAAAATCCAATCATAATAAAGATGAAATAGCTAAAGAAAACATATTAAAAGCATTTAATTTTAAAGGTCGTAAAAAAGGTGCTAGGCAAATAAAAATGGTACTTGAGAGTGAATATGGCATAAAATACAACTTAAAAAAAATTAGAAGGATTATGAAAAAATACAATATAGTTTGCCTAATAAGAAAAGCTAACCCTTATAGAAGAATGATGCAGGCTACAAAAGAACACTCAGTATTACCTAATTTACTTAATAGGGAATTTAAGCAAGAAATTCCGAAGAAAATTTTACTTACAGATATAACATATTTAACTTATAGTAACGGGAAAAGAGCATATCTATCTACGATTAAAGATTCATCAACAAATGAAATATTAGCATATAACGTTTCTCCTAGTCTTAAGATAGATATAGTATTAGATACGATAGATATTCTTAGTAAAAATACAGGCGGTAGCCTACATAAGGATGCATTTATACACTCCGATCAAGGAGCTCATTATACAAGTCCTAAGTTTCAAAATAAAGTTAAATCCGTAGGATTAAGGCAATCCATGTCTAGAAGAGGAAATTGTTGGGATAATGCTCCCCAAGAGTCATTTTTTGGTCATTTTAAAGATGAGGTTGATTTTACGATTTGTACTAATTTAGATAATGTAAAAAAAGAAATAGATGAGTATATGGATTACTATAATAATTATAGATATCAGTGGAATTTAAATAAGATGACCCCTA
>SWCA01008728.1_pt1 | contig 12311 bp, 10 predicted proteins | sample 4692961 | NCBI WGS metagenome assembly SWCA01 (sample SAMN10267275, study PRJNA491770) | bioreactor metagenome | isolation source: DHS bioreactor inoculated with | place: Japan: off Shimokita Peninsula
TTTTTTGACAAGTTCAAAATATTTAGCTTTCATTTTAACGCACCCTTCTTTTAACTGTTTGAGGTATGCCGTGACCACTTTTATAATTATGGTTGAAGATATTTTAACATCTATAACTATTACAAGATCGTGACTTTCACCTTTTGTAGGATGTTTATAATAAATCCGATACCTATTTTTCCTTTGCTTTAAGATGCCAACTAGATCATCTTCAATAATACAATTATATAGCAATTCTTTATGTATTTCATCCCTCTCAGTGGCATGAGGAAGAATATCAATCTGTTCTTTTGTTATTCCTTCCAGGAATGATAAAGAAATTGGTTCCATGTGATTATTTAAGTTTCAAAATATTAAAAATTTACTGTTTTTTATTATGATTTCACAAGAATTACCAGGGGGATCTTATAATTAATTTTTACAAAAATAATACACTAACCCATAAAAAAACTATTAACTGTGCACTGTTTTTGAAAAGACAAAAAAGATGAGGATTTTTTGTCAAAAAATAAGGTTATTTTTATTCCTTCAAGGCCCAGTAACACCTTTTTGGAGATATGATAGTTTCATCTTTTTTAAGTTCTTTCATGATCTTGTCCACTTCTTTTTTCTCCACACCAGATATCTGGCTGACTTTAGTGGCGTTTAAAGGTTCTTCAGAGTCCTTGAAAGCTTTGATCACTTTTTCTTTATCATCCATATTGTATCACCTTTGAAATTATTAGATTATTTCCTTTAACTTGCTTGAATTTACATTTGAATCCATATCATATTTGTTACGAAGAGTTTGAGTGGGTAATCCGTGGCATCATAATTTTGGTATGTGCCCCCCTATTAAAGGCATAGTCATCCTTCCAGTTCAAACCTTCCATTTTGTATTTCAATGGCATTTTGGGGGCATTCTTTAACACATATTTCACAGTAGCCACAGGTAGCAGGGTCAATTATCGCCTTTTCCTCATTACTGATGGTGATGGTGTCCAGCCCTATTCGTACCTGGGGGCAGGTTTTCAGGCATTCTTCCTGGCACTTTGCGGTGTCACAGATTTCATCGTCCACCACTGCTGATTTCACTGCAAAGCCCAGTCCCCTTTTTACGGCTTCTTTGATCTGGTAGCTGGCCAGGTGCATGCTGGTGTCACCTACTGCCGGGTCAGTGTCGGTGCTGGCATTACAGGGGTAGTTGTGGAGTTTCTGGGTGGCGTTGAGTTCTGCATCATCCACCGGCAGGCTCCACAGTCCCTTGGCAATGTAATCTGTGGACCCACAGGGAGCACCCCTTAGTACTTTCACCTTTTTTATGAACTTATCTGATTTGATGTAGAGCACTGGTTTCCCGAATCGTAGGGCGAACTCATCTATGGGTGCATCCCCTACTGGTTCCAGGGAGCAGAAGGGTTTGGGGAACACTATCCTCACATCCGGGGCAGATTCAGTGATTTCCTGCTGCAGTCCAGGGGGCATTTGTTCCGGGCTGTAGATAGGTATTATGGCGGATTTGGCACCGGTTTTCCGGGCTACCTCCGGGACTACCATGTTAATATCCCCGGATAGACCCACCGCCAGGATGAGATCAGCAGGGGGCAAGCTCTGGGGTATGTGCTGGGAAAAGTCATCAATGAAATGAGGTAGATCTTCAGGATATTCTTCCATCCCCACGATGTTACTGGCCATTCCGTGCTCTGCCAGGTTATTCACCACCCGGCTACCGTACTTACCCGAGATTAGCAGGTAAATTTTCATGGTTCCACCAGCATTTTCATGGTTCCTCCAGTTTCCGGCACTGGAATATTACGGTGCCACCATTGGTGTAGGGTTTCCCGGGATCCACACACTGCAGGTAGGCGTGTTCCTCATCACCTTCCCGGGTGAGTCCCAGTTCCAGGGGTATCCAGTGGTGTTCTAAAATAGTGGTGTAATGTAAAATAGTTGACAATGCATGGGTGCACAGGGCATCGGTCTCCTCCAGATCAATTTCTGGATCTTTGAAAACAAGACGGTCCCCTTCTTTATAGACCGGGCAGTGTCCCCTTATTTTATGGACAGTTATCTCCAGCATCTATTAATCCACCCCCATGGATTATTTTTATTTGGCTTTGAATGTTCCCTTAAGTAAATCATGATCCTAAGTAAATCCTGACCCTTAAGTTAACCTTTGAAATGATTAGGTAAAAAATAGGAAAGATTAGTTGAAAAATTATTGGTTGGGGGTTTTAATCTCCCCCTATATATAATGGTTTTATCTCCCAGAAAGGGTTTTATCACCCTAAAAGTTTGTAAATAGTAGGGTTTTTCAACCCAAACTTACATTAATTCGTCCCTGAGGTCGATGGTGTCAGTCAGGTCTGGTCCGGTACTGATTATGGTTACTGGTACTTTGGTTTCGTTTTCTATTTCTTCAATGAAACGTTTTATCTCACCAGATAGGTCGGAGTATTCAGTTACCCTTTCACAGGAGGGGTATATTCGGTCCACGCAGGTTAGTGCTATCTGGGTGGCTCCGTTTATCATACATGATTCACGGGCCAGATCCATGTCGAAGAGTCCTACTCTCCTTCTTCGTCCGGTGACTGTTCCGTATTCTTCCAGTCCCATTTTTTCGGCTTCGGCCTGTTTCATTTCTGAAGGGAATGGTCCTTCCCCTACACGGGTGATGTAGGATTTGAAAACTACAATTACATCATCAATACGAGTGGGTCCTACACCAATATCAGCGGCTGCACTGGATGCAGTGGTGTCCTTACTGGTTACAAAGGGGTATGTTCCGTAGTACAGGGATAATCCAAACCCTTGGGATCCTTCTATGAACACGTCACGTCCCTCGTCCAGGGCGGTGTTCACTTCCAGTGGCACGTCGGCAGTGTATCCTTCCATGGCTTCCACATCCCCTGCCAGTTTAATGGTTCGTAGTGCCCGGTCACGGTTGGCTGGTCCGCAGCCAGTTCCGGTACTTCCGATCTTTTTGTACAGGTGGTCTGAGCCTTTGTCCTGTTCTTTGTGTTCTTCTTCGATTATGGCACAGCGGTAATCAGCGAATGTTCTGTTTTTAACCTGGTACTTGTTGAGGTAGTCCAGTTCGTGGTGGAAGACTGTTGGGTCCACCAGTACACCGGCACCTATGAGGAGTCTTGCTCCGGTGTGGACAAATCCGGATGGAATCATCCGCAGTCCATATTTTTCTCCGTTAAACTCCACCGAATGGCCTGCGTTGGGCCCTACTCCGGCCCGGGCAATGATTTCCGGTTTGTCTTGGTAGCAGAGGTAGGTGATACATTTACCTTTACCCTCGTCTCCCCAGCCTCCGCCTACTAAAATGTTGCATGTCATATATAATCATCCTCTTAGTGTAGTGATTTTAACCTCTTTTATATTGTTAAGAACCGCTTAAAAAGATTTTCCCCAAGAACAATTATGGAAATATCAGTCCAGAAAATTATTATAACCCACCATATGGTCTTGGATGGGCAATATTCATTTTTTACTGGCTTTATGATCGTGATAATCTACTTTTTAGTGGTATGATCTATTCTGGTGTTGGTGATGGATATATGATAGGGATAAGGATTTACTTCCTCCCTTTTTCATGGGGGATTACTTTTATTGATGTGGCTTGCTTCCCTGGGTTATGATTCTTTCAAAGAGTTCGGGGGTGTACTTGCGTTGCATGGATACCAGTATGTGCTGGTTCAGGGCTTCCTCCAGGATCTCCACCGTCATCCTCTCCTCCCCCCTCCGGATGCGTATGGCCTGGGCTATCTGGGCTATGTCCCTGGCATGGGCGAAGGTGGGTTTCAGGCTTTCCCCTCCCTGCATTTGAGGTATGTAAACCTTCCGGAACCTTTCCAGAACCTCCGGATCATAGTCCTCCTTTAAAATGTCCAGGTTGCGCTGGAACACCTCCACGATCTCATCAGAGCTAGGTACCTCCAAGTACACGTGTAAGGGTGCCCGTCTCAGGTGGGCTTCATCAATGATGGTGATCTCCAGGTTGGTGGAGAGTGCGGGTATGAAGTGGGTGTGCACGATGACTGGTGCTCCTTTAACGTAGATCACATCCTTCTTATTTTCTAAGGGTACGATCATCCGGTTCAGGAGTACGTTGGGGTCTTCCTTCTGCCGTCCCAGGTCGTCCAGTAATAGTACTCCTCCGTTGGCTTTGATGATGGGGGAGGTTTCATAGACTCCCTTGTTAGGGTTGTATAGTGTTTCCATCTTCTCGGTACTGAGCTCGGAGCCTGTGAATACGAATGGTGCGTAGATCTTAACCCATCGGGGGTCTCCAGGTTGTTCTTCCCGCAGGTGGTGGAAGTCCGGGTCCAGTAGTTGTATTATGTTCCCACTGAACTCGATGTATCGGGGTATGATGATGGGTGGTAATAGTTCCGACATCTTACTGGTGAGGAAGGTTTTACCAGTTCCGGGTGGTCCGTAGATGAAGAATCCTTTTCCCCCAATTGCAGCTTCATTTAAAACCTTTTTAGGATGTTTCATCCCCACCACGTCGTGGAAGGCCCGTTCCACCACCTCTTTTGGTATGTGGAGGGGGTAGCGTCCTTTGAGCTGGACTTCCATGATCTTGAAGTAATCATCGTAGGTTACCGGGGCCATTCCAATGTAGGGGTTTTCCTCCATTAACTGGACTGCTTTCTGGTGGCCCTGTTTCTTGATGGTGTAGTCCACACTGGCAAAGAGGAACCCTCCACCGGTTGGAGCAATTAGGTCCTGTTTTTCCATTGGTTTGAGGCATTCCTCCAGGAGGTCAGTGTGTAGTCCGGTGATTTCGTGCATCTGCTGTACTTTTATATTCCCGTAGGTGTTGATGATTTTAAGTAGCAGGTTCTGTATGAATCCCTTGGATAGATCTATTCCATCCAGTGATTTGGGTTCTTCCAGGATATGGAAGAGTTTCTGCATCTTGATATCGTGATAATAGTCTGTTTCCATTGCTAGACCGCCATTTGAGAGGATTTCCATTTTTGGGGTAAATTATGGAATTCGCTTTCTGTGTATTATTTATGGTTTTTTTAACAGTTAAAACTTAACATCACAGATAGAAATGGTTTATCTTATTTTTAGTGACAGATTTCACATGTTTTTAAGAATATAGTGATGATCTTAAGATTCCATTAAGTAGACAAGGACAAATTCAAAGTACTAATTTAATTATAAGATAATGGAACTATATCTGAAAATTGATATATCCTATAAAATTTTGAATGTTCCAATCTATTGTGTAAGGTAAAAATAAAAAAAAATGGTGGAAAAGAGGTTTTACAGTTTTCCTCTTATTTTTTTACGGCTGACCATTAATGGGCCCAGTATGCTGACGGCTAGAACTATACCTGCAATTGGTGCTCTGGCGCAGGGGAGTGTTTTTATACAACCACTTTATGGAATCATTGTTGAGTCTTCATTTCCTGAAATCTGATGTCCATCCCCACTAAGCATTGATTATTAAGTTATTGCAGAGACTGTTAACTTTCCTTTAACATTTACTCCTGCAATAAACACTCCTTTAATTCCGGTTTGATTGAACTCTATTGTACCATCAGATTCGCCACCACCAACATCTACAGATTTACTAGAAACAACGTTACCTGAAAAATCAGCATAGCTTTGACCTTCAGTTGGCACCATGTTTAAAGCGAAAACACCGAGAGTTGCCATACTGCTCACATCTGTCCCCCCAATACTAGTGGTAGCTGCTTGCAAACCTTGGTATTTGATTTTAACAGATTTTGCTCCTTCTGGTATTGTTACATTGTAATTTGAACTAGAAGAAGCACTGCTGCTGTTGTCCTTCGGAAGATTAAGTTCAGCAATAACTTTTTCTCCAGAGCCGGTATTATTCCCAGTTTGTGTGTTGGTACACCCTGAAGCCATTACTACACAAATCAAAATTGCTATGATTCCTGAAACTAGTATTCCATCTTTTTTCATTAAAAAACCTCCCTAAACTCTTATAATTTAATATGAACTTTAAATTATATATAAATTTATATTATATAAAAAAAATTAGAAATAATTTCAGCTAAATTACAGATTTTATAGTCATTTATTATAATATTCTCAATAAATAATAAACATACGTCAATGTTTTAACTAATTTGAATTTTAAATAAAAAAAAGGGGGAAAGAGGTTTTAAGGGTTTTCCTCTTATTGTTTTTTACGGGTGCTGATAAATCCACCTATTACCATCAGAACAGCTAGAACTATTCCTACCATTGGTGTTCCGGTTTCCTGCATTCCCACAGTCTGAGCATGCACAGTTTCAGTTGATCCACCGGCTACCTGGACATTCAAAGTCAACCTTTGGATGTTGCTTTCAAGGTTAGGATCATCGGTGTCAGTGGTGAGTGTTGGTCGGAAGATGAAACTTCCCAGGTTCAGTGCTCTAACATTTACCCATGCGTAGGGATCTCCCACAATCACATCACCCAAGGTCCAGGTAATGGTCCGGGTAGCAGGATCGTAGGTTACTGTGCCCTGGTCCACCTTTACATCCACAAATTCCACACCATCAGGCAGTGGTAATGTGAATACCACGTTTTCTGCTGTGTTCGGTCCTCTATTACCCAATTTAAAGGTAATAGTGAATATTTCACCCACATGAGGGTTACTTTTACTGGACCAGCTGTTGATGTACAGATCAGCCTTAGGAGATAGAGTATTAACTGTGATACTGGCTGTTGCAGTCTGTGTTTCCTGGTTCAGTTCATCCTGAGTTTCGGTAACTGTGTTGGTGAGGGTGGTCCCGGCCATTGCAGCGGTAACTAATCCACTGATGGTTAGGGTTGCACTGTCACCATTATTGAGCGTTCCCACACTCCAGGTTTTGGTAGCTGAATCCCATGATCCCACAGAAGGAGTCACAGTCCAACCGGAAGGAACATCCACATCAGTAACTGCCACGTTATGAGCAGCATCAGGCCCATTGTTATGCAGAGAAACGGTAAAAGTACCAGTATCCCCCACATTCAAAGGACCATTACCAGTCTTAGTGATGGTCACATTGGCACACGGATCATTTTCAACCTCCACGTTAAGGGTTAGGGTTTCATCATCCAGAGTGGCAGATAGGTTGGCAAGGCCGGATTCGGTTCCAGTTAGTGTAGCGGTAGCCACACCATTCACTGTTGGCTTATCCACAGTTTGACTGCCCACCTGACCAAGGTCAGTGGTGAAAGTCACCAGTGTTCCATCGGGTAAATGCCCAATTGCTGGATCGAAAGGTGTCACCGGATTTTCTCCATCCCAGGCATTGTTGAAGTTAGCAGTTAGGGTTGAAGTATCACCCTGCTGGATAGTGGTTGGATCAGCCTGGAAGGTCATGTATAACCATGGCCAGAGATCTACACTACCAAAGTAACTGGTTATGGCATCATAATTGGATCCCCACCAGTTGTACTCGGCATTTACAGTCCCGTATTGTGAGTCGAGGGAATGGTAGATGGCTTTAGGGGAATTACCCACTATGCGGTTGAAGTTCATGGTCACCACACTATCACTGGTGTAGATTCCTCCACCGTATACATTACTAACGGCAGTTGCAGTGTTGTGATTGATGTTGCTGTTGGTTACTGTTAAACTGCCACCCCAGGTGTAGATTCCTCCACCGAAACTATCTGTACTGAGGGCATTTGCGGTGTTGTAATTGATTTTACTGTTATCGATGGTCACTGCACCATAATGGTTGAAAATGGCCCCTCCGCGTGCTCCGTTAACGCCACCCCCAGTTGCGGTGTTTCGTAGTAATTCTGTGTTATCAAGAAACACTTCCCGGTCGATGTTGTAGATTCCACCACCAAACATGGCAGTGTTGTCATTGATGGCCGAGTTTTGAATGTTTAAAGTACCATCATTTGAGATTCCACCACCGTAACTAGTAGCAGTGTTGTGGGTTATGTCAGTTTCCGTGACCGTCAAAGTACCACCCCTGTGGTCGATTCCACCACCCTGGATAGATGCAATGTTACCAGTGATAGTTGAATCAGAGATACTAGTGGTTCCAGAACTCCAGATTCCAGCACCAACAATCGCATTATTTTCCTGGATAGTGGACCCGGTGATGGTTAGAGTACTCTGGTAATTGCAGATCCCACCACCATTAGTGGCGGTGTTGCCTTTGATTGTTGAGTCAGTGATGGTCATAGTGGCGGTGTTGTAACCATAGCCAGCAAGGTAGTAAATTCCACCACCATTTGCAGTAGAAGTACTGTAGATAGCGTTATCCTGGATGGTGCAACCATTTATGGCCACTGTATTATGATAACCCCCGATACTGATTCCACCACCTTTGGCATCTCCTCCGTTAACCCGGTTGGAACTTACACTCCCACCATTGATGTTCATGTTGGCTCCAGAGTTGTAGATTCCACCACCTTCAGCGGAATATCCAGATTGTCCTGTCACTGTGTTTTGGTTGATGTTACTGTTGGTTAAGGTTAAACTACCATTATTAAGGTAGATTCCACCACCGTAACTTGAGGTATTGCTGGCTTCGGCGAGGTTTTGATTGATGTTACTGTTACTGATTTCCATGTTACCATAGAAGTTGTAGATGCCTCCACCTACAGCGTAGTATCCACGTGCTATGTTACCTTCCATGTTTGTGTTATCCATAATTAAGGTCCCGTAGTTGTAGATACCACCACCATATGCGTCATCTGGGTAGGTGCTCCAGGCTGTATTCCCTTTTATGGTGCTGTTAATAATGGTAAGTGTGTCTTCGTTGTATATTCCACCACCCTGAGCTTCATCAGAAGAACTCATAGCGTTATTATTCTGTACGGTGCTGTCTTCAATAGTCATGGCGCCCCAGTTATTGATTCCTCCACCATAGGCATAGTAACCAGTAGCATAGTTGTATTCAACCGTACTACCTTTAATGGTCATGATCCCAGCGTTGTAGATTCCTCCTCCGTAACTGGATCCATAAAAAGTGGTTGGGTTGGCTTGATTGGTCTTTACTGTGCAGTTGTTGAGGGTTAGATTACCATTGTTGTAGATTCCACCCCCATAGACATAATCACCGGTTACTCTTCCGTTTTGTATGGTGAAGTAACTCATGGTTACAGTGACCCCGCCATTAATGGTTACCGGTCGTCCGTTACTGGTTCCATCAATGATGGTCCCGGTTTGACTGGCACCTATCAGGTTAACATTCTTACCGATTGTAAGGTGTTCCTGATATGTTCCATCAGCCACATTTACTGTACCATCAGGGTTTGCTTCGGTTATTCCTTTTGCGATGGTTCGGTAAGGGTTAGCGTCGGTACCATCCCCAGTAGCATCGCTACCTGTGGTGGCGACGTAGACTGTGTCCATTCCTAATTTGAAGTCAGCGGTATCCCGGTAGATATTATCTTCCCCAGGAAGTACAGTTACTTCTTGAGTGGATGGTTGGTGTCCTGGTGCGCTGGCGGTTACTTGGAAATTAGTGGAACTGCTTTTAAAGTTCAGAGAATAAGTACCGGCGACGTTGGTAGTGGTTGAAATGGTTTCTCCGCTACTGGTAGTGGTTACGGTTACTCCGGGGAATGGGTTTCCATCGGAACACTTCTCCACTTTACCACTGATACTAACATCCTGTAGGGTTTCTTGGGTTTCTAGATCCGGAGTATCATTTACAGCAGATATGGTGATGTTTTCATCGGCAGTTGCTGCTGATACTGTTCCTATGCATATTAAGATGAATGCAAGTGCTAATGTCAGCTTTATTAGTTTGTTTTTTATCGTTTTCACCTCCTTTTACAGTTTTTAATTCATAGTATCATGTAATTCAAGTCGACAATGTGAACAATTTATTACACATCCAGATATTTATCTTAAATGACAATATTGTCCACATTCTCATTAATATGTTATCACAAACCATATTAACTCTTTGCCGGAAAAGGTATGCGGAAATTCAACTTCCGACGTGAAAATTAAACAAAATTACAAAAAAATATATATTAATTAAAAATATTCCATTTGCCCCGTAAAAAAAGGCCTTAATATTTAGGGTTAAAAAATCGATAATTAAAAAATCATTTGTTATTATTCCTTTTAATGCAGTAAAAAAATAGATAATCATTTTATTTAATCATTTTATTCCCATTCTAAAGACCCCTGTGAGTGTTATACAATTGATATCTTTGATAAGTCAATTGTTTGGCAAAATAAATGGTTAAAGGAGATAGTTAGAAGTTAAATGTTCTATTTAGGAACATGAGTTCCTATTTATGGGCGTAGTAGAACCTTAACTTCCCATCTTCTTTCTTATCCAATCTGGCAAATCCAATCCTTTCTAGCTGTACCACTTCACCTTCTTTTACACATTTCAGGGTTGACTCTGCAAATCCTGTAACCAGCGATGCATCAGGCATTACCATCTCGGTTTCAACTGCACCTTCGGTGGGCACCCATTGCACTATCTTGGCTTTGGCTTCACGGGCTTCATCAATACCTTCACTGTGATACTTTGCCTCGCCATCCTGGAAGGTAATGTTCACTGCATCCATTAACCTCAGAACCTGATCAGATTGTGAGGGTATGTCCTCATCACTGAGGTAGACTTTTCCATTAAATTCCAGGCTGCGCATTCCCCGGTCCAGATGGTCGGGGTGTAGTGGTCTTTCCACATTTCCCAATAATGATTCAGGCACACCATCTATCTCCACCAACTCTGGGTTTTCCACCATAAAGTACCGGTTGGCCTTATCTTCCAGGAAGGAACGGTTTAATCCGTAGATCTTCTTCCAGGTTACGGTGGAGTCAGCTATTTTCACCCCGATCTCCATCATCAACTCCTTTATAGCCAGGGATTGTATGCCCCTACGGGCTATGGCCCGGATGGTTCCCAATCGGGGGTCATCCCAGCCACTGTAGAGACCTTCTTCTATACCCTGACGTGCCTGGGAGGTGGATAAACTGACATCATCCATTTTCAGTCTTCCGTAGTGGATGAAGTGTGGTACATCCCAGCCCATGTGATGGTAGAGGTATTCCTGTTTTTCACTGTTGGCCAGGTGGTCCTTACCCCGCAAAACATGGGTAACCCCCAGGAGGTGGTCGTCCACTGCCACCGAGAAGTTCATCATGGGATAAACCCGGTACTGTTTACCAATACGGGGGTGCTCATCTTCCACAACCCTCATGGCCACCCAGTCCCTTATGGCCGGGTTTTTGTGCTCTATGTCAGTTTTTACCCGGAGAACCATTTCACCCTCACCGGTTTCTGGCATTTTCTCCCATAGCTTTAAATTCTCCTCCACACTGGCATCCCGGTGGGGGCAGCTTTGGGAGGAGTCCTTGAGTTCTTTGAACACGTCCCCGGGGCAGGTGCACATGTAGGCTCCTCCCAGTTTGATGAGTTCCAGGGCGTGTTCATAGTAGATTTCCATCCGGTCGGACTGGATGATCTCTTCATCCCACTCTACTCCCATCCACTTCAGGTCTTCACCTATCATCTGGTAAGCGGAAGGGTCCACCCTTCGTGGGTCGGTGTCTTCAACCCGTAGGATTAGCTTACCATGGTATCGTTTACTGTATTCATGGTTTAAAACTGCTGCCCGTGCATGTCCTATATGGAGGGGTCCTGATGGATTTGGAGCAAAACGCAGAACCACTTTCCCCTCAGCACCGGGTAGATCAGAGAGTCCCTTGACTTTTTCTTCCTTCTTCTTTTCCTGGTAACCTCCCAGGTTGTCCAGTTCTTCCTTCTGGGCTTCAGGGCTTAATTGGTTTACCTGGGCGGTGATCTGCCCGGCTAGTCTTGATACATCCTTGGCCTGTTTCCGGTATTCAGGGTGTCCGGACATTATCATCCCGATCACTGCCCCGGGCTGGGCCTGACCCCCGTGTTTGGCGGCGTTGATCAGTGCTTGTTTTCGAACCAGTTCTTCCAGTTTATCCATTGTATAATCACTTCGTCTTCATTTAATGAGTTAGAAATAAAAGAATTTGAGTAAAATTTTAAGAAAAACAATTAGTTTAGGGGATTTAAATGACAATCCCCAATTATTAGTGAGTAAAAAACTTCTACGTGCTCTGTTTAATGACCTGACTTAAAAGAAGTTTTATAACTCCTTTTCAGTGCAAGGCCTAATGACTCCTTTCCAGTACAAAGTCAGCCACCCTGATGAGTGCTTCCTTGGCTGGACTGTCGTCCAGGATGTCCAGTAACTGTTTGGCCTGGTTCACATCTTCCTGAGCCACCTGCCAGGCGTATTGTATGGATCCATATTTTTCCATGATCTCCATGGCCTCAGTGACATGTTCATCACCCTCTTCCTTGAGGATGGCCAGTAAACGTTCCCGGTCTTCT
>SWCA01002146.1_pt1 | contig 12306 bp, 7 predicted proteins | sample 4692961 | NCBI WGS metagenome assembly SWCA01 (sample SAMN10267275, study PRJNA491770) | bioreactor metagenome | isolation source: DHS bioreactor inoculated with | place: Japan: off Shimokita Peninsula
GTGTGTTACACTATATAGACAATAGTAAAATGCATGTTGAAAACGATTTGGTTTTAATGGATTTAGGAGCCGAATATCATGGTTATACAGCAGATGTTACAAGGACCATTCCTGCAAACGGCAAATTTACCAAAGAGCAAAAACTCATTTACGATTTGGTGTATAAGGCACAAGAAGCTGGTATCGCTGCAGCAGTAGTTGGAAACCCACACAATGCCACAGATACAGTTGGAAGGGATATTATAACCCAAGGGTTATTGGAGTTGGGTATTATTAAAACTGCCGAAGAATCCAGAAAATATTTCCCTCATGGCACTTCCCACTATATAGGTTTGGATGTGCACGATGCCGGATTATATGGCGCTTTTGAACCTAATATGGTAATTACAGTGGAGCCTGGTATATACATTCCTAAAGGAATCGATTGCGATGAAAAATGGTGGGGAATTGGTGTGCGTATTGAAGACGATATATTAATCACAGAAGATGGTCCAGTCAACCTTTCAGCTGAAGCGCCACGTAAATCTGAAGAGATTGAAAAGCTAATGAAAGAAAAAAGTGCTTTGGACGATTTTGTTTTGCCTAATTTGGATTGATTTATTTTATTCTTTTCTTTTCTTTTTTGGTTGTTTAAAACGTTAAAAGCATTTGATGATTCGGGTTTGAATGCGTTTCAGAAATTTTAAAATCGTAACTTCCAATTATTCTAAATCCCGCTTTGTCATAAAAAGCAATGGCTTTTTTGTTTTCCACCCAAACATATAACCACATGCCAAGTTGCTTATGTTGTTTGGACAGTTTCACATTAAAACTAAAAAGTTCCAAGCCTAGTTTTAAATGATGAAATTCTTGCAGTATGTATAATCTTTCCAATTTTGCAACCTCTGCAAAGGGAATGTTTTTTTGTGAAGCATTTATAGTGATTTTTGAGTAACCAATTGGTTTTTCATGGTATTGCAACAGGTAGAAAAAGGTATTTGCCTCTTGCATTTCTGTTTCAAAATGCTGTCTTGTAAATTTTGAATCTATATAATTTGCAATGTCTTTTTTTGGTGCGCTGCTGCCATGAGACTCCAAAAAAGATTGCCTTCCAATGGAAACAAGTAAGTCGCAATCCTTCATGCTTGCTTTTGTAATGTTTGTCATCTTTAAATTTTGGTTGATAGCTTTTTTCAAATTCAAAAGTATTATTTTACTGAATATAAAATTAACTGTATTTTTGAAAGACTTACAGATTTCTTAAAACAATTGAAAAAGAATATCATTACATGAAAATACTATCCAAAGAACAAGTTTACGAAGGTGATAAATTAACAACCAAAACACAAGATATTTCCTCTACGGAACTTATGGAACGTGCAGGCATCCAAATCTTTAATTGGCTGCATACCAGAATGCAAGGAGCACAAGTGCCCATACATGTGTTTTGTGGCATTGGTAATAATGGAGGAGATGGTTTGGTGGTTGCAAGACATTTGGTGACCTATGGTTACAATGTGCATACCTATGTAGTAAATTGTAGCGATAAACGTTCGAAGGATTTTTTGATTAATTACGATAAAATTAAGCATGTTACCAAAGAATGGCCAACCTTGTTAAGCTGTAAAGACGACTTTCCACCCATTGAAGCAGACGATATAATTATTGATGCAGTTTTTGGTATAGGTTTAAATAGGGAAGTAGGCGATTGGGTAAAACAACTCTTTAAGCATTTTAAAGCGTCAAAAGCCTTTACTTTGGCCATTGATATTCCATCTGGCTTGCACACAGATCAAGTGCCAAAAGATGAAGATGGCGTGGTTTGGGCAAACTTTACTTTAAGTTTCCAATCGCCTAAATTGGTATTCTTTTTACCAGATACAGCAAAATATTCTAAAGAGTGGGAAGTATTGGATATTGGTATTGACAGGGAGTTTTTAATGAAAACTGAAACCGAAGCAGAACTTATTGGTAAACAGGAAGTGCTCACCCTCTATAAACCAAGAAAAAAATACACCAATAAAGGCCATTATGGACATGCTTTAATTGTTGGTGGCAGTTATGGTAAAATAGGTGCAGCAGCCCTGGCTAGTCGTGCTACTTTAGCTTCAGGTGCTGGCTTGGTAACGGTATTCTTACCAAAATGTGGATACCAAATTATGCAAACCTCATTTCCGGAAGCTATGGTTGTGACTGATACCGATGAGGAACTAATTACCCAAATAGCAGTGAATTTCAATCCTTCGGCTGTTGGTATAGGTGTTGGTTTGGGAACCCATGATAAAACCATTATAGCTTTTGAAGATTTCCTTAGAAAAAACAAAGCACCTTTGGTAGTGGATGCCGATGCTTTGAATATTTTATCCAAAAAGAAAACTTTGTTGAAATTTTTACCAGAAGGATCTATTTTAACACCACATCCAAAAGAACTGGAACGTTTAATTGGTACTTGGACAGACGATTTTGATAAACTTAATAAAACCAAGGCCTTTTCGAAAAAGCACCAAGTTTTGGTTGTAATTAAAGGAGCCAATACCATTACAGTTTTGGAAGATAAACTTTATGTAAATACCACTGGAAATCCAGGTTTGGCAACTGGTGGCACTGGAGATGTTTTAACAGGTGTAATTACTGGTTTGTTGGCACAAGGATACAATCCGTTGGTTGCTGCCATTTTTGGAGTCTATTTACATGGGAAATCGGCTGATATTGCTGTTGAGAAAACAGGTTATCAAAGTTTAATTGCCAGTCATGTTATTGAAACAATTGGAGATGCTTACTTAGATTTATTTTGGCAGCCAGAACCACCTCAAGAAGAAACTAATGCTAAAGAGAATAAAAAGAAATAAATAAAGCCACTCTGTTGAGTGGCTTTATTTATGGTATTTTAAAAGTTGATTTAAATGTTTAAAGAGTCAAACAACTCTTTCAGTTTTTCACTGGAAGGTCTTGGAGCATCTGGAGTTACTATGTTTCCATCTGGATCTATTAAAATAAATCTAGGAATCCCGTTGATTTTATATTCCCTTACAAAAGGGGTTTGCCAGCCATTAGGTGCGAATAATTGAATTCCACCCAATTCTTTTTCAGCTATCATGGCTTTCCAATCTTCACGGGCTTTGTCCCAAGATCCACCATGAGACCTGTCGTCATCAATGGATAAACTTAAAAACTGGATGTTTTTGTCATGGTATTCTTTCTCCAGTGCTTTTAATGAAGGGATTTCAGCTTTACATGGTCCACACCAAGTAGCCCAAACGTCTATATATGTGTATTTCCCTTTTAAATCTTCAAAAGATGTAGTGGTTCCATCTACGTTTTCGTAATCTTCAAATGTTGGAGATGGCGCACCTTTTGGTAGATCTTTTTTCAAGGTAATGGCATCTGCCAAGTAGCCTCTATAAAATTTCAACATGGGCTCAATGTCTTTAACGGCATTGTTTGTTAAAGAAGAGTCTATTCCAGTTTTAGATGCATAAAACTCACTTAATTCTGTTTTAATGTTTTCCATCGCTTTGTCCAGCTCATCCATTTCTGTAATGGTACTTAACTCGTCCATATCCAGCAATTCTTCTTCTTTTAAGGATTTTTCAGCCAAAAAATTACTGTGTTCAGCTCCTGTTCCAGTATAAGTTATGGTTTCATCAAATTCTTTGGTGTCTAAAGTCATGTTGATATCAAACCCATTTTTTAGAAAGACATTTGTGCTCTCACTACCATCAAAAAAGTTGTAAATACCTGTTTCCACTTTCAAGGTATCGCTAAATGTGCCATCTTCATTCACTTTAATGGTTTTAGAGTAATCGCGTGTTCTTAAAACTATGGAGTCGCTGTTTTTATTGGTTATTTTCCCCGAAAACGTAACGTAATCTTTAGGTTCTTCTTGGCAAGAGATAACTGCAATTGCAAGTAATAGATATAAAATTTTTTTCATTGTTGGTTATTTATTTTTATCAAAAATAAAGGTTTAATTAGAATTTTCAACATTCCAGTTAATTATTAACAAATGTTTGCATAAAAGATTTGTAATGTTGAATTTTGAAACCAATTAAATTTAACATGGACAACAAGCACTACATCTCTACTAAAGAACTGGATTTAAAAACGCTCTACAGCATTGTTTCAGATAATTTGCAATTGGAGCTTTCTAACGAAGTAAAAGATAAGATTACCAATTGCAGGACCTATTTAAATGAAAAACTGAAAAGTCAGGATCTTCCCATATATGGCATAAATACGGGTTTTGGTTCTTTGTATAATGTAAAAATAACTAAAGATAACCTAACAAAATTGCAAGAGAATTTAATGATGTCACATGCTTGTGGAACTGGAGAAGAAGTGCCACAACCTATTGTAAGGTTAATGCTTTTGCTTAAAATCCAGTCTTTAAGTTATGGACATAGTGGTGTGCAACTGCAAACGGTAGAGCGTTTGGTGGATTTTTATAACTTTGGTATTTACCCAAAAATATTCACACAAGGCTCTTTGGGAGCATCAGGAGATTTAGCTCCTTTAGCACATTTAGCTTTACCGTTAATAGGAAAAGGAGAGGTGTTTTATAAAGGCAAACTTTATTCTGGAGAGGCCATTTTAAAAGAGTTAAATTGGGAGCCAATTACCTTGCAGTCCAAAGAAGGTTTGGCACTATTGAACGGCACGCAGTTTATGAGTGCTTATGGCATTTATTTGTTGTTTGAGTCTTATAAGCTTTCTTATTTTGCCGATTTAATAGGAAGTATCTCTTTAGATGCTTTTGATGGAAGGATAGAACCTTTTAATGAGTTGGTTCATTTGGTAAGACCACACAACGGTCAGTTAAAAACGGCCGAACGTATTAGGGAATTCTTGGAAGGTAGTGAGTTGATTCAACAAGAAAAAATACATGTACAAGACCCATATTCTTTTAGATGTATGCCACAAGTTCATGGCGCAAGTAAAGATACTTTGTCTTTCGTGGAAAAAACTTTTATCACTGAAATTAACTCGGTAACTGATAATCCAAATATTTTTTCTCAAGAAGATGAAATTATCTCTGGAGGTAATTTTCACGGCCAGCCTTTAGCCTTGGCTTTGGATTATTTAAAGATAGCTATGGCAGAGTTAGGAAATATTTCAGAAAGACGTGTGTTTCAGTTGGTTTCAGGATTAAGGGGATTGCCAGCGTTTTTGGTTGATAGTCCAGGATTGAATTCTGGGTTTATGATTCCACAATATACAGCAGCAAGTATAGTAAGTGCCAACAAACAATTGGCTGCACCAGCAAGTATAGACAGTATTGTTTCAAGCAATGGCCAGGAAGACCATGTGAGTATGGGAGCTAATGCTGCAACACAAGCATATAGATTGATAGATAATGTAAAACGTGTGTTGGCCATTGAGCTGTTTAACGCATCTCAAGCCTTGTGTTTGAGAGCTCCTTTAAAATCTTCAGGGTTTTTGGAAAGTTTTTTGAATGTGTATAGAACGGAAGTCCCTTTTATGGCTTTTGACAGGGAACTTTATAAAGATATTGACAACTCCATTGTGTTTTTAAATAATTTACAAGTGGATAGTAACGAATTGTTTTAAGCCTTAGCGCACAATTCGTTAGCCCATTCAATAGCCTTATCAAGGGATTTAAAACTTTTAAAGGGTTTCGATAAAAACATTTTCTCCAAAGCCAGGTTGTCCAATCTTATTTTCCTGCCCAAAACAACGGCAAAACCAACTAAATTGGGTATTTTTGAAGTTTTAAAATAGATATTGGGATCAACCGAATATGAGTTGATCCTGTGAGTTATATATACAAATTTTTTGTCTTGAAAATGGTTAGCAGCCAACTCTTCTAAAACACTGTTAAGTTCAGGGCTTACTGTTATTCCTTCGTTCATAACGGTAACCATATAGTTGTCGTGCATGGAAACTGTGCCAAATGGTAAACTAATGATATTTGACATAACAAGATTATTTATATAGTAAAATTAGTAAATAAACAATTACGGAATTAAAAAACGCCATTAATTTTTTTAATGGCGTTTTCAAGTATTATAAGGTTTAAGAGTTAAGATTTGGTTGTGTTTTTAGCTTTATCAACTTTTACTGTTAACTCTTGGGATTTACTATCTAAATCCATGGCAATGGTATCGCCTTCCTGAATGTTGGAGTTTATAATTTCTTCAGCCAATTTATCTTCAATGTATTTTTGAATGGCACGTTTAAGTGGCCTGGCTCCATACTGCTTGTCAAAACCTTTATCTGCAATGTAATCTTTAGCTTTTTTGCTTAATTTAAGCGTGTAACCTAAGGCTTTAATGCGTTCTATTAATTTTTCAAGCTCAATGTCGATAATTTTGTCAATGTCCTCTCTCTCCAAGGCATTGAAAACAATAACATCGTCAATTCTATTTAAAAACTCAGGTGCAAAAGCTTTTTTAAGTGCATTTTCAATTACACTTCTGGCATTGGCATCTTCTTGGGCTTTTTGCGAAGCTGTACCAAATCCAACTCCAGTTCCAAAATCTTTTAGTTTTCTGGAACCTATGTTGGAGGTCATGATAATGATGGTGTTTCTAAAATCAATTTTTCTTCCAAGACTATCAGTTAAATAACCATCATCAAGTACTTGTAAAAGCATGTTGAAGACATCTGGATGCGCCTTTTCAATTTCATCCAATAATACAACGGCATAAGGTTTGCGTCTTATCTTTTCGGTTAATTGTCCACCTTCTTCATAACCAACGTATCCTGGAGGGGCCCCAACCAATCTGGAAATGGCAAATTTCTCCATATATTCGCTCATATCAATTCTTATAAGCGAGTCTTCGCTATCAAACAACTGTTTGGACAAAACTTTGGCCAATTGTGTTTTTCCAACACCTGTTTGACCTAAAAATATAAAGGATCCAATGGGTTTGTTTGGGTCTTTTAATCCGGCTCTGTTACGTTGAATAGCCTTTACAACCTTAGAAACAGCATCGTCCTGACCAATGACTTTACCTTTTATCAATTCTGGTAATTGAGCCAATTTGGTGCTTTCTGTTTGTGCAATTCTATTAACGGGTATGCCAGTCATCATGGATACAACATCTGCTACATTTTCCTCTGTAACTATTTCACGGTGAAGCTTGGTTTCTTCTTCCCATTTTTCTTGAGCTACGGCCAATTCTTTCTCCAAGCGTTTTTCGTCGTCCCTAAGTTTGGCAGCTTCTTCGTATTTCTGCTTTTTTACAACGGTGGTTTTGGTTTCTTTTACGGCTTCCAATTGTTTTTCTAGTTCCAAGACCTGTTTTGGGACATTGATATTTTTAATGTGCACACGGGAACCTGCTTCGTCCAAGGCGTCTATAGCTTTGTCTGGCAAGAATCGATCTGTCATGTATCTGTTTGTTAGCTTTACACAAGCTTCAATAGCTTCAGGTGTGTAATCTACATTGTGGTGCGTTTCATATTTATCCTTGATGTTGTTTAAGATCTCTATGGTTTCTTCAACACTGGTAGGCTCAATAATCACTTTTTGAAAACGACGTTCCAAGGCACCATCTTTTTCAATATATTGTCTGTACTCGTCTAAAGTGGTTGCACCAACACATTGTATTTCTCCACGAGCCAAAGCGGGTTTAAACATGTTTGAAGCATCTAAGCTTCCTGTAGCTCCTCCAGCTCCAACAATGGTGTGTATTTCGTCTATAAAAAGAATGATATCGTCATTTTTTTCCAGTTCATTCATAACGGCTTTCATGCGTTCCTCAAATTGCCCTCGGTATTTTGTTCCAGCAACCAAGCTAGCCAAGTCCAGTGTTACTACACGTTTGTTGAATAAAATCCTGGAGACTTTTCTTTTAACAATTCTATTTGCCAAACCTTCGGCAATGGCAGATTTACCAACACCAGGTTCTCCAATTAAAAGTGGGTTGTTTTTCTTTCTTCTACTTAAAATTTGCGAGACACGTTCAATTTCTTTTTCCCTACCAACTACAGGATCGAGTTTCCCTTCTTCTGCCATAGCAGTAAGGTCTCTACCAAAATTATCCAAAACAGGTGTTTTTGATTTTTTATTTGCTTTAGATGATGGAGAGTTGAACAGATTGTCTTTAGACGTATCGTCATCCATATTGGCATCATCATCTTGAAACGATTCTGCTTTAGGTTCTATATAATCTTCTTCGTTCGTTATCATAAACTTAAATTGTTCTTTTGCGTTATCGTAATCCACTTTTAGCTTGTTCAGCAGCTTGGTGGTTGGATCGTTTTCGTTTCTTAAAATACAGAGCAGTAAATGCGCTGTATTAATGGAATTGCTTTGAAATAACTTGGCTTCCAAAAAGGTTGTTTTTAAAGCGCGTTCTGCCTGTCTGGTTAGGTGCAAGTTCTTTTTTTCGTTAGAAACCACAGCCACGTTAGGGTTAGCAGGACTTAATATCTCAACTTTTCGTCTTAAATGATTTAAATCTATTTCTAGTGCATTTAATATGTTTATGGCTTTGCCACTACCATCACGAAGCAAACCAAGCATTAAATGTTCGGTACCTATAAAGTCATGGCCTAAACGCAATGCTTCTTCTTTGCTGTAAGCAATAACATCTTTTACTCTTGGGGAAAAATTATCATCCATATATTAATCCTTTCTTCATTAAAAATAATAAAATCATCTTACTAAAAACAAAAACCATACCTTAAAATATAGGTTTTGTGCTAATAGACAAAAAAAACTTAATAAAATCAAAATATTTAACAGCTTACTTATTAAATAATCCAGTATTAAATTGTTAATAAAAAACTTCAAAAAATACATAAGAAAGACTTACTATAACTGATGAAATGGTTATATTAGCACGATTTGAAAAACTTGAAAAAAACTAATTAAATTATATATGGCAGAAGGAGAAAAACTCATTCCAATAAACATTGAAGATGAAATGAAGTCGGCTTACATTGATTACTCAATGTCAGTCATTGTGTCACGTGCTTTACCAGATGTAAGAGATGGCTTAAAACCGGTTCACAGACGTGTGCTTTATGGCATGCACGAATTGGGAGTTAGAGCAACAGGAGCACACAAAAAATCAGCGAGAATTGTTGGGGAAGTTTTAGGAAAGTATCATCCACATGGAGATACTTCTGTTTACGATGCTATGGTACGTATGGCCCAAGAGTGGAGCTTGCGTTACATGCTGGTAGATGGACAAGGAAACTTTGGGTCTATTGATGGCGATAGTCCTGCAGCAATGCGTTATACAGAGGCACGTATGCGTAAAATATCGGAAGATATGCTGGCAGATATCGATAAAGAAACAGTGGACCACAAGCTGAATTTTGACGATACCTTACAAGAGCCCACAGTGTTGCCAACAAGAATTCCAGGCCTTTTGGTAAATGGGGCTTCAGGAATTGCTGTAGGTATGGCAACAAACATGCCTCCTCATAACTTAAGTGAAGTTGTTGATGGTACCATTGCGTACATTAACAACAACGACATTGAAATTGATGAATTGATAACCCATGTTAAAGCTCCAGATTTCCCTACTGGTGGTACCATTTATGGTTACGATGGCGTAAAAGAAGCATTTCATACAGGTCGTGGACGAATTGTCATGAGAGGTAAAGCCAATATTGAAGAAGTTCAAGGAAGGGAATGCATTATAGTGAGTGAAATCCCTTATCTCGTGAACAAAGCAGACATGATTAAGAAAACTGCAGATTTGGTAAACGAGAAGAAGTTGGAGGGCATTGCAACCATACGTGATGAGTCTGACAGAAATGGTATGCGTATTGTATATGTTTTAAAGCGTGACGCCATTCCTAACATTGTATTAAACAAATTATACAAATACACAGCCTTACAGTCATCTTTTAGTGTGAACAATATTGCGCTTGTAAATGGAAGGCCTCAATTATTGAACTTAAAAGAGCTTATTCATTATTTTGTAGAACACAGACACGAAGTGGTAGTAAGAAGAACCACTTACGAACTGCGAAAAGCTGAAGAACGCGCTCATATTCTTGAAGGATTGATTATTGCTTCGGATAATATAGACGAAGTAATAGCGCTTATTCGTGCCTCTTCAAATGCTGATGAAGCTCGTGAAAAGTTAATAGAACGTTTTAAACTGTCGGAAATTCAAGCGAAAGCCATTGTAGAGATGCGTTTACGTCAGCTTACAGGACTGGAGCAAGACAAATTGCGTTCTGAGTACGAAGAATTGATGAAAACCATCGAAGATTTAAAAGACATTCTTGATAAAAAAGAACGTCGTATGGAGATTATCAAAACAGAATTGGAAGAAGTTAAACAGAAATATGGCGATGAGCGTCGCTCTACAATTGAATATGCTGGAGGTGACTTGAGTATTGAAGACATGATTCCAGATGAAAAAGTGGTAATTACCATTTCGCATGCTGGATACATTAAACGTACGTCTCTAAACGAATACAAAACCCAAAATAGAGGAGGAGTTGGCCAAAAAGCATCCACGACCCGAAATGAAGACTTCCTAGAGTATTTATTTGTTGGAACCAACCATCAGTACATGTTGTTCTTTACCCAAAAAGGAAAATGTTTCTGGATGCGTGTTTACGAAATTCCAGAAGGAAGTAAAACATCCAAGGGTAGAGCTATCCAGAACTTAATCAATATCGAGCAAGATGATGCTGTTAAAGCTTTTATTTGTACACAAGACTTAAAAGACGAAGATTACATCAACAGTCATTATGTCATCATGGCCACTAAGAAAGGACAGGTAAAAAAGACATCTTTAGAACAATATTCCAGACCTAGAACAAATGGTATCAATGCCATTACCATTAAAGAAGACGACGAATTACTGGAAGCTAAATTAACAACAGGAGAAAGTCAGGTTATGCTGGCCTTAAAATCCGGTAAGGCCATTCGTTTTGAAGAAGCCAAAACAAGACCGATGGGACGTAGTGCTTCAGGTGTAAGAGGCATCAGGTTGGCCAATGAAAAAACAGATGAAGTTGTTGGGATGATAGCTGTAGATGACATGGATAGCGACATTCTGGTAGTTTCAGAAAATGGGTATGGAAAACGCTCTAGTTTAGAAGATTACAGAATTACAAACAGAGGAGGGAAAGGAGTTAAAACCATATCCATAACAGAAAAAACAGGAAACCTTGTTGCCATTAAAAACGTGACCGATCATGATGATTTAATGATCATTAACAAATCTGGTATTGCTATTAGAATGGCAGTGGAAGATTTAAGGGTAATGGGAAGAGCAACACAAGGGGTTAAGTTAATAAACCTAAAAGGAAACGACTCAATTGCAGCTGTTGCCAAAGTTATGCATGATGAAGATGAGGTAGATGAAAACGGAGACCTAATAACTCCAGATACTACCCAAATCTCCAACCAAAATGAAGATGGCACAACTCTTGATAAATCCCAAGAAGAAGAATAAAAAAACAACAAACAATTTAATTATTTAAAAACAATGAAAAAACAATTTATAGTTGCTTTAGCAGTACTTGTAACTACATTTTCTTTTGCACAAAAAAAAGAATTAAGATCTGCTGAAAAAGCAATAAAAGACAACAACTTTGCTGAAGCTAAATCCATATTGGGACAGCTGAATCCAGCTACCATGGAGGATAAATATAAAGCTGAATACTATTATTTAAACGCAGAGGCTTTATATGCCAATGGAGCTGCCAGTAACGATGATGTATCCAAAGCGCTTAAAAGCTTAGGGTTGATAGAAGGTGATTTGACTGAAGAAACTGCAGAATTGAAAAAAACCATGATTCAGTCTTTTGTTAAAAAAGCAAATGATGCCTATGAAAATAAAGATTACAGTGTTTCATCAAAAAACTTTGAAAATGCTTACAGGGTTTCAACTAAAGACACTTTGTATTTATATTATGCTGCAATAACAGCAACAGGAGTTCAAGAGTTTGATAGAGCTTTGGTGTTATTTGAAGAATTGGATGATTTGGGATATACTGGTATTGAAAAAGAATATTATGCTATTGACAAAGAAACAGGAGAAGAAGAAATTTTTCAAAATAAATCCATTAGGGATTTATCTGTAAAAGGTGGTACTCATTTAAAACCTGGCGAGAGAGATACCGAGTCCAAACAAGCAGAAATAGTTAAAAACATAGCTCTAATATACACCAACAGAGGCGAGAATGATAAAGCTTTGGCAGCCATGGAAAAAGCAAGACAGGCAAATCCAGACGATTTAAATTTATTGATTTCCCATGCTAACTTGTATTTCCAATCTGGAAACAAAGAAAAATTCAAGCAATTGTTACAAGAAGCTACAGAGAAAGATCCAAACAACCCAGAGTTACAATTTAATTTAGGAGTAATGTCTCAAGAATCTGGTG
>SWCA01002013.1_pt1 | contig 12253 bp, 12 predicted proteins | sample 4692961 | NCBI WGS metagenome assembly SWCA01 (sample SAMN10267275, study PRJNA491770) | bioreactor metagenome | isolation source: DHS bioreactor inoculated with | place: Japan: off Shimokita Peninsula
TCTCTTTTCTTGAGAGAGACTGCTTCTTTTTATGGACAAAAGGGAATCGTTTAACTTGATATGCTTTTTTAAATACTGGTTTGCAAGTTTGTAATTTCCAATTTCTTGGTTTAGATCGCTTAAAATAAGATATCCATCGTTCAATACATTGTTGAAATGATTGGTTTTGGCCATTTTCAACCCTTCATTGGCTTGGGCCAATGCATCTTCAGTTTCACCTAGATTAATTAGGGCTGTCCCTAAGTTAATTTTCGCACTACTTAAAATTTTATCCAAATCAAATCTTTTAGCAACTGAAATGGATTTTAAGAGATGCGTTTTGGCCTCATTGTATTTTTTTAAATTTATATATGTAATACCTTCATTTAAAAGGACTTCTGCCACAAAATTATCCAGGCCTTCTTGTTCAAAAAGGGTTTTGGCAGATTTATAGTAATCTAAAGCTTGTTGGTATTGTTTTTTACTGGTGTAAACATTACCTAAGGTTTTATAAGTTTCGGCAAGGTTAACGTCGTCTTTTGCAAAACGTTGTACTTCATTGGCTTTTATAAGGGACTTAATGGCCTCGTCAGGTTCTTCAATAATGTACTGAAGTTTTCCTATTTTGGAGTAGATAATGCCTATGCTTTTTTGGTTGTCTATTTTAATGGCAAGTTCCAAAGCTTGGTCATATTTTTCCTGAGCTTCAAAATAGGCATTCTTTTCTATGTCTTTTTGTGCTTGATTTATTCGGGCATCAATAGTGTTTTGAATAGTTTCTTCATCTTCTTCAAAAGTTGTTTGAGATAAAGCACTAAAGCTCAACAACAGTATAATAGCACATATGTAATTGTTGAATCGGGACATTTTTTAGTTAACTAGTAAAAAACAAATATAAATATTTATTCGATAAAAGTTACTTTTTTATCGGCAAATTGCAAATTAAATCAATTATTCGGCTGGAATAACCGGTTTCATTGTCGTACCAACCAATAATTTTCACCATGTTTCCTATAACGGAAGTCATTTGTGAATCGAAAATACAAGAGTGTGTATTTCCTACAATATCTATTGAAACAATTGGGTCTTCGGTGTATTCCAAGATGTTTTTGTAATCATGTTCGGCAGCATATTTAAAGGCTTGATTGATATCTTCAATGCTTACGGTTTTTTCCACATTAAAAGTAATATCTGTTAAGGAACCATTGGATACAGGAACCCTAATGCCACAACCTCCAATAACATTGGAGAGTTCTGGAAACACCTTTGTTAAAGCTTTGGCAGCTCCAGTGGTTGTAGGAACAATGGATTGTCCAGCTGCTCTGGCACGACGCAGGTCTTTGTGTGGTTGGTCGTGCAAACTTTGGTCGGAGGTGTATGAGTGAACCGTAGTAATGTATGCTTGTTTTACGCCACACAGTTTGTTTACAACATCAATCATTGGTGCTGCATTGTTGGTTGTGCATGAGGCATTGGAAACTATGGTTTCTTCGCCAGTTAAAATTTGATCGTTGACACCCAAAACAATGGTTTTTATATCGTCTTCCAAGGGAGGAACACTTAAAATTACTTTTTGGGCTCCATTTAAAATATGGTGTTCAAGAGCTTCTTTGGTTTTAAATTTTCCAGTTGCTTCTATAACAAAATCCACTTGATAGGGTTTCCAGTTTATCTCTTTAGGATGATTGGCTTTTAAAAAAGGAATTTTTTTATCGTTAACAATCACATGGGAGTTGTCAAAAGTAACCTTTTCTTTAAAAATGCCGTGTATGCTATCGTATTTTAATAAATGGCTTAGGGTTTTGGTATCTGCTAAATCGTTTACAGCTACCACTTGAATGTGTTTGTTGTCTTGCAATAATCTGAAAACGCGTCTTCCAATGCGTCCAAAACCGTTTATAGCAACATGAATCATTAATTTATGTGTTTTTGAGCTTTATAAGAAGAACGAACCAAGGCACTGCTTTCCACATGTCTGAAACCCAATTCCAGTCCAATTTGCTTATACTCTTCAAACTGAGCTGGTAAAATAAACTGTTTTACAGGCAGATGTTTTTTGCTAGGTTGTAAATATTGGCCTATGGTTACCACGTCCACGTCTTGGGCTTTAAGGTCGTGAAGGGTTTCTATAACTTCTTCTCGGGTTTCTCCAAGACCAAGCATGATACCAGATTTGGTTCTTCGTTGTCCCTGTTCTTTTAAATATTTTAAAACACCTAAGCTTCTATCGTATTTTGCTTGGATCCTAACCTCTCTAGTTAAGCGCCTTACTGTTTCTATGTTATGGGATACCACTTCAGGAGCTACGTCTATAATCCTGTCTAAATGTTGTTCTATGCCTTGAAAATCCGGAATTAAGGTTTCTAAGGTGGTTTCTGGATTCATTCTCCGAACAGCTTTTACGGTTTCTGCCCACATAATACTTCCCATATCTTTCAAATCATCCCTATCCACACTGGTCAATACGGCATGTTTTATTTTCATGAGTTTTATGGAGCGAGCCACTTTTTCAGGTTCATCCCAATCCAAAGTTTCGGGTCTTCCTGTTTGTACACCACAAAAACCACAAGAGCGCGTACAAATATTCCCTAAAATCATGAAGGTGGCAGTCCCTTCTCCCCAACACTCTCCCATATTAGGGCAGCTTCCAGAAGTACAAATGGTGTTTAATTTATATTTGTCCACCAGGCCACGAAGATCGGTATATTTTTTTCCGGTAGGTAACTTAACACGTAGCCATTTTGGTTTGGCTTCCCTTGCAGGTAATATATTTGAAGCTGTTTCTGTGTTCATTTAAAAGCTATTTTAAAGGCACAAAGATACAAAAGTATGGTGGAACTATAACTTAGGTCTGTTAAAATTGGAAAACTTTAAAAAGCAGGATGAATGCTGTTAAAACTTATTTATTTTTAATTATTTCGGCCAGCAGTTTTTTAGCACGCAATAGTTTAACCTTTATGTTGTTAATGGGTTCGTTAAGTTCTTCGGAAATTTCTTTGTAACTCAATTCCTGAAAGTACCTAAGGTTGATTATTTCCTGATAATGTGGTTTTAATTTTTTAATGTCGCGTAATAATTTGGCTAAATTTTGTTCAGTGATCAATTTGTCTTCAGCTGAAGGAGATTCGTCTAAAATTTCGTAATAGGAATCTTCACTATCATTGGAAATGGTGTTTGAAGGTTGTCTTTTTTCTTTTCGCAGTAAATCAATATGAATGTTTCTTGAAATGGTTACAAGCCAAGTTTTAAAAGCATATTTTTCATCAAACATGGCAATTTTATCAAACGCTTTGGAAAAGGTTTGAATGGTTATGTCTTCTGCATCGTTTTCATTTTCAATGCGTTTCAGTTGAAAGCCATATACATAATCCCAATATTGATCCAACAGAAAATTAAAGGCTTTTTGGTCGTTTTGTTTGGCTCTTTGTATCGCTTCTTTTATTTCCAATGTTTAGGTTTAGAGATAAGATTGTTTATAAAGATACTTAATTGAAACCCAATTAGAAAAAGTTCTAACAGTGGCAAGTAAAAAATTAAATCGTTTTCGTTAAGTTTTTTGGATGCTTTATTAAAAACCAGAACCTGTACCAGGTTTCTAAATAGAATTAAAGCGAGCACCAATTGCCATTTAAACAAAGGAATCAATAAAATTGTAGCCAAGGCCCAAAATAAGACTTGCGACACATAAAATACTGCCAGCAAAACTTTGTGTTTAGCCTTGTAATGATTGGCTGTGGTGATGTGTCTTCTTTTTTGAATTTTCCAATCTTTATAGGTTTTTTTGGGGATGGATTCTGTAAAGCTTTCAGGTGTAAAACAGATATCTGTGTTTTGTGCTGTAGCTGTTTGGTTTATGAATAAATCATCGTCTCCAGAACGAATGTACATGTGGTCCATAAACCCATTGGCATTAAAAAAAGTTTCTTTGGTATAAGCCAGGTTTCTACCAACTCCCATATAAGGGATTCCTAATTTTGCAAAAGAAAAGTATTGAACAGCAGTTATAAAGGTTTCAAAACGTATTAATTTATTAAGAAAGGAATTCTTGATTTTGGCATAAGCTCCATAACCAAGCACAATGGATTTGGTTTGGTTGAAACAGGAGCTCATTTCTGTAATCCAATGTTTGGAAAGTGGTTTGCAATCGGCATCTGTAAAAAGTAGATGGTTGTGTTTGGCTGCTTTTATACCTAAGGTTAAGGCGTATTTTTTATTGGCCCAAAACGCTTCATTATTAACAACATTTACTAGTTTGATGTTGTTGTGCTTGTTGGCAAATTCCTCCATGATTTCAAACGTATCGTCGTAAGAAGCATCGTTTATCAATACAATCTGGAAATTAGGATAATCTTGATTGATAACAGAGGGTAGAAATTTTTTTAGGTTTTCAGCTTCGTTTTTTGCACAGATAACAACAGAAACAGGAATGTTTATAGGAGTCTCTTTTTTATGTTTTAAGAAAGCGAATTTTCCGAAGAAAAAAACAAAATAAAAAACTTGAATACTAACGACAGCTACAAAAATGTAGAGCAAAACATCAAGTAACACCATGTAATGTTAAGAATGTTGAGGTTCGTTACAATCGCTAAATTGGTCTGGGGTTTTGCCACAAAAGCCACAAGCTTCCCCTTCTTTGTTTAGTACGGGATTTTGGCTAGCACATGTGCCAGCAAACTTACCGTCCTTTTTTGTCCAAAGTTTAATAGCAATTCCTGCAATGGCAAGACCTAATAATATTAAAGTTATAAAGAGTAGTTTCATGATTTGCTTGTTGTTTAAAGAACCTTTTTAATGAGGTCTTTAATTTTCTGCAAATTTACAGATTTTTACTGATAATAAATAATATTAAAGCCTCACTTTTTAATTGCAAAAGTGAGGCTTTATACTAAAAAGTTGAGGGTACTTTTTAATTGTGTTTTTGTAATGAAATTTCAGCTACGGCATTTTCCTTGGAGCCTGTTTGGGTACCACCTTTGTTTTCTATGGTGATGCTTAAGCCCAAGGCATCTTCTGTGTATGGAATTTGCTTAAGTTCCCTGTCGGTTTCGCTTAAAATACCTAAGCTCACCATTTTGTCTTGCATCTCTGCCCAAATTTGGTAGCATTGTTCTTCTGGAAGTTGAGGCAATGACACCACATCTATCATGGATGTTTTTTCTTTTGGGTTGATATATGCAACCGTTTTAAGGTTTTTGGCTCTGCTGTTTCCTTTAATAATATACTTTTCGGTTTCTGGATTATTAAGTTGTTTAAATTGTTGCATGATATCGTTAAGCTTGTTGTTGTTTAAGCTAATGTCGTTTCTTAAATCGTAAATTTCATCAACAATTTTTTGGTTTTCGGTTTTTAAACTTAGGTTTTGTGTATAAAACACAAAAGAGCTTCCTGCAAAAATTAAAGCTGCAAAACTAGCTGCAATACTAAGGTGGTACCACTTTTTGTATTTTTTGGAAGGCTTTAAATTAACAACAGGTGCATCGTCCAATTCATTTAAAACATTGTTTAAAATGTGTTTTGGGGCTTCAACAGCATGACTTTTAGAAACTATTTCTAAATTGGTCTGTAAGGTGTTGTAGGCATTCTGAACTTCTGGGTATTGGGAAAGGTATGTTTCAACTTTTTCTGTTTCGGCAGAAGTTGTTTCACCTAAAAGATATTTTTCTAATAGGTCAGAATTTAAAAATGTAGTTATTTTATCATTCATGACTCGTTTTATTCTGGATCGTAAATTTTTTTCAGTTCACGCAATCCAATTTTTAATCTCGATTTAATTGTGCCAAGTGGAATTTCCAATTCATCACTGGCTTCTTGTTGTGTCATGCCCTCAAAAAAGAGCGCATTGATCACTATTTGATATTTTTCATCCAAAGATTTTAGATGGGTTTTAATGTCCATCACATCTTGATTTAAACTCTCGGATGTTATCATATATACGTTTGAAGCATCCATTTGGATTTCCTTACTGGTTTTATTTGTTTGAGAGCGAACTTTGTCTATGGCTGTGTTGTAGGCAATCCTGTAGAGCCAAGTAAAGAGTTTGGCTTTTTTCTCGTTGTAGGATTTGGAGTTTTTCCAGACCTTTACAAATGTTTCCTGTAAGGCATCTTGGGCTAAATCTTCGTCTGATAACACCTTTAATATAACACCATACAGAGCATCTGCATAGTTTTCGTATAGCAAGGTTACGGCTCTTTTGTCTCCTTTTTGGAGTAAGCCAACTATTTCCTTTTCAATTGGTGTGCTCAAGATTGGTTAATTAAAGGTTATAATAATATCTATAAAATCAAAGTTAGAGATTTCTTTTTAAATTATATAATATTCACCTCTGCTTCAATAGCTATGTTAAAAAGCTGCTGTACGGTTTTTTGTATCAGTTTGGCAAGACCTAAAATATCTTGTCCTTTTGCATTGCCGTAATTTACTAAAACTAATGCTTGTTCTTTATGAACGCCATAGTTTCCAAATTGTTTTCCTTTAAAGCCAGCTTTTTCTATTAACCAACCTGCTGGTACTTTTATTTCGGTATTTGAAACAGGGTAGCCAGGAATCTCTGGAAAATTTTCTTTTAATTTTGAAAAATGTTCCTTTAAAATTACGGGATTTTTAAAGAAACTACCACTATTTCCAATTTTTTTGGGATCTGGAAGCTTGCTTTGTCTAATTTGTATGACCGCTTTTGAAACATCTTGAATGGTTGGCTGTGTAATATTCATTTTTTCCAACTGTTTGGAAATAGAGCCATAAGATGTGTGTAGGGTATGGTTTTTTTTGCTAAGCCTAAAAGTGACACTGCAAATAACAGATTTCCCCTTTTCTTCCTGTTTGAATATGGAGTTTCTGTATTCAAATTTACAATCTTCTTTAGTAAAGGTTTTTAAACGTTTGGTGGCTTTATCCAATGCTTGACAAGACACAAATACATCTTTTAATTCCCTGCCATAAGCCCCAATGTTTTGAATGGGGGCAGAACCAACATTCCCTGGGATTAACGAGAGGTTTTCCAAGCCTCCATAATCTTTTTCCAAACACCAAAGCACAAATTGATGCCAGTTTTCACCAGCATTGGCTTGGACTAATACCGAAGTGTCGTCTACAGATATAATGGAAATGCCCTTAATGTTTATGTGTAACACAAGGGCATCCATATTTTTTGTTAAGAGCATGTTGCTGCCTCCTCCTAGAATAAATATATCTGGATAATTTTCTAGGGAGAGGGCTTCTTTTAACTCATTTATACTCTCTATGGAAATATAATGCTTTGCAAAAGCCTCTATTCCAAAGGTATTGAAAGGTTTTAAGGATATGTTTTGTTTAATTTGCACTAATCCTTGTATACTTTAAGTGCTTCTTTTAAAATATTTACAGCTTTTTTAAGACTGTCTTGGTTTAATACATAAGCAATCCTAATTTGGTTTAATCCCACGCCAGGAGTTGAATAAAAACCAGCTGCAGGAGCAACCATGACCGTTTCTCCATTAACATCGAAACTTTCTAAAAGCCATTGGGCAAAATCGTCTGAATTTTTAACAGGCAGTTCCACGATGCAGTAAAAAGCACCTTTAGGCTTGGCTACTTTTACACCTTCAATTTTTTCAAGTTCATTGATTAAGGTGTTTCTTCGTGCCACATATTCTTCAATAACACCATCAAAATAACTTTGTGGTGTCTGTAAAGCAGCTTCACTGGCAATTTGAGCCAAAGTTGGAGGGCTTAACCTAGCTTGAGCAAATTTTAGGGCTGTAGCAATTACGGCCTTGTTTTTAGAAACCAAACAGCCTATCCTTGCGCCACACATACTGTAACGTTTGGACACAGAGTCTATCATTATAGCATGTTCTGCAATATCTTCTTCCTGCATAATAGAGTAATGCTGTACGCCATCGTAGGCAAACTCCCTGTATACTTCATCAGAGATTAAAAACAAATCATGTTTTTTTACAATGCTTGCCAGTTTTTTAATTTCTTCTTTAGAATATAAATATCCTGTTGGATTTCCAGGGTTACAAATTAGTATGGCTTTGGTTTTAGGGGTAATTAATTTTTCAAATTCTTCAATAGGAGGTAACGCAAAATTATCTTCAATTTTAGATATTACAGGAACTATATTAACGCCAGAAGCTGTAGAAAACCCATTGTAGTTGGCATAAAAAGGTTCTGGGATAATTATTTCGTCATCGGTATCCATCACGCTTCCAAAAGCAAATAGCAAAGCCTCACTGCCACCAGTGGTTACAATAATGTTGTCTTTACTTACATGAATATCATGTTGGCTGTAATAATTGGCAATTTTATTTCTATACTCATCAGATCCTTCAGATCTGGTATAGGCTAAAATATCCAAAGAATGCACTTTAACAGCATCTAAAGCAATTTCAGGGGTTTTAATATCTGGTTGACCAATATTTAAATGATACACTGTTTTGCCTTGTTTGTAAGCCATTTCGGCATAAGGAACAAGTTTTCTAATTGGCGATTGTGGCATGTGCTGCCCTTTTTTTGATATACTTGGCATGATACAATTTAATTAAGAAGCAAAGTTCCGAAATTTATCTTAAAGTTTTTTTAAAAAAGACGACTAAATACAAATACTAAACCAAAGTTTTGTAAATTTAAGATGAAACTCTTTTGCTTGGTATATGAAAAAAAATTTATGGATTGTCCTTCTTTTGTTCTCGTTAAGCAATATGGGGTTTTCACAAGGGCACTTTGTTATTCAAAACAAAAAACAAACAGACAAAATCCGGTTTAAGCTCATCAACAACCTGATTATCCTTCCTGTTGAAATAAATGGAGTTGCCCTTTCTTTTTTACTGGATACTGGAGTGAATAAATCCATTATTTTCAATTTTTTAAATATTACAGACACGCTTCAAATTAAAAATACGGAAACTATTTTTTTAAGGGGTTTGGGAGAAGGAGATGCCATTAAAGCGCTTAAATCCAAGGGGAATATTTTAAAAGTAGGAGATGCCATAAACATCAACCAAGAGCTATTTGCGGTTTACGATCCAAATCTCAATTTTGCGCCAAGGTTAGGTGTGCCTTTGCATGGTATTATTGGTTATGATTTGTTCAAGGATTTTGTGGTTGAAATCAATTATACCTCGAAGTATATTAAACTAACATCACCAGCTGTTTACAAATATAAAACCTGTCGATCTTGTGAAACTTTAAACATGGAATTTTATAAGAACAAACCTTATATCTATTCAACCGTTAAAATAAAAGACAAGCAAGTACCAGTTAAACTTTTGATAGATTCTGGAGGTAGCGATGCTTTATGGCTCTTTGAAGACGACAGCTTAGGAATACATGTGGACAATATATATTTTGAAGATTTTCTAGGGCATGGCCTAACAGGAAGTGTTTATGGAAAGCGTACAAAAATTGAAGAATTTTCTATCAAACATTTTAAGTTGCAACAAGTAAACGTGTCTTTTCCTTATCCAGAATCCTTGATATATGTAAAACAGCATAAAGATAGAAATGGAAGCATAGCAGGTAATTTGTTGAAGCGATTTAATTTAATTGTAAATTATCCTAATAAGACCATAACATTTAAAAAGAACAGACATTTTCACGATCGGTTTGACTATAATAAAAGTGGCATAGAGTTAGAGCAAAATGCTGTTAGGCTGGTAAAGGAAAAAGATTACAATTATATTTCTTCTGGAGATTTTTTAGGTAGCGAAAACAATCCGTCCAAAACGTCCGTAGTGATAAATACCAAATATACCCTTGCGTTAAAACCAGCATATTCCATTGTGGAACTTAGGCCAGATTCTCCTGCTCATAAAGTGGGTTTAATGGTAGGTGATATTATACTGTCTATTAACAATAAGTCAACAGATAAATATACCTTACAGGAAGTGACCCAAATGTTTTATGATAAACATGGGCAACGTATTAAATTGGAAGTGGAGCGGGATGGAGTGGAACTGACGTTTGTGTTTTATTTGGAAGATATTTTTATGCCATAAAAAAAGCCTTGGATGTTTTTCCAAGGCTTAAAGTTATTATTAAAAACCAGTAATTATTGTTGCATAACGCTTTCATTCTTTTTTTCAAGAACACTGGTTTTGCTAGGATCAATCACTTCACCTTTAATTTTCAAGGCTACTGTTGGTGTGTCAGCATTAGAGATCACTGTTATTGTCTTCCTGATAGGATTTACTCTGTTTGTGTCGTATTTAACCTCAATCTGTCCAGTTTCACCTGGTTGTATTGGGCCTTCAGGTTTTTTTGGAACCGTACATCCACAACTGGAATTTACTTTGGAAATAATTAAAGGGGCATTACCAGTGTTGGTAAATTCGAAAACACGAACGCCATCGGCTCCTTTTTCAATAGTTCCATAGTCAATAACATCTGTTTTAAATTCAATTTTAGCCACTTTTTCTTGAGCTGTAACTGAAAAACTTAATAAACCGATGAACAATACTGTAAATAAATGTTTCATAATTTTATTATTTATAAGTTGGTAAACTTACTTACTTTTTATTCATTTTACAAAATTTTTAGACGTATGACACCGTTATAATAATGTTAAACTCATATAAAAGGACATTATGCATCCATATAATTTTATCAAAAAAATAAATATAAGTACTTTTGCATGTTATATTTCAAAAACTATTCCAAAGTATGCAAATTCCATCAAAATATGATGCCAGTCTAGTAGAAAGTAAATGGTACAGCTACTGGATGAAACACAATTATTTTCATTCCACACCAGACCAAAGAGAGCCTTACACCATTGTCATTCCTCCACCAAACGTTACAGGAGTCTTGCACATGGGGCACATGCTTAACAACACCATTCAAGATGTATTAATACGTCGTGCCAGATTGTTGGGCAAAAATGCCTGTTGGGTTCCTGGAACAGATCATGCTTCCATTGCTACCGAAGCCAAAGTGGTTGCCAAACTCAAAGAACAAGGAATAGATAAAAACGACCTATCCAGGGAAGAGTTTTTGGCACATGCTTGGGAATGGACCCACGAATATGGTGGTGTCATCCTGGAACAACTTAAAAAATTAGGCTGCTCTTGCGATTGGGACAGAACCAAATTCACCATGGACGATGATATGAGCGAAGCCGTGATAAAAGTATTTGTGGACTTATTTAACAAAGGACTCATTTATCGTGGTTACCGAATGGTAAATTGGGATCCAGAAGCAAAAACAACGCTATCGGACGAAGAGGTTGTGTACGAAGAGCATCAAGGAAATTTATATTATTTACAATACCAAATTGAAGGCAGTGACGAGAAAGTGACCATAGCCACAACACGTCCGGAAACTATATTGGGAGATACAGCCATTTGCATCAATCCTAACGATGCACGTTTTTCCCATTTAAGAGGAAAAAAAGCCATTGTGCCTCTATGCAACCGTGTCATCCCTATAATTGAAGACGATTATGTGGATATGGAATTTGGTACAGGTTGTTTAAAAGTAACGCCTGCCCATGACGAAAACGATAAGAATTTAGGCGAAAAACATAATCTTGAGGTTATAGATATTTTTAACGATGATGCCACTTTAAATAGCTTCGGATTGCATTACGAAGGGAAAGACAGGTTTGTTGTTAGAAAGGAAATCACAAAAGAATTGGAAGACAAAGGGTTTTTGTTGAAAACCGAAACACATGTTAATAAAGTTGGTACTTCCGAACGTACCAAAGCCGTTATCGAACCAAGATTGAGCGACCAATGGTTTCTGAAAATGGAAGAGCTTGTAAAACCAGCCATAGAAGCTGTGTTGGGTGATGATGCCGAAATAAAGCTGTTCCCGAAAAAATTTGAAAACACCTACAGACATTGGATGGAGAATATTCGCGATTGGAATATTTCCAGACAGTTGCTTTGGGGGCAACAAATTCCGGCTTATTACTATGGCGATGGAAAAGAAGATTTTGTGGTTGCCGAAACAAAAGAAGAGGCTCTTAAACTTGCTATTAAAAAAAACCAACAATCAAGAACTAAGCATTAACCATTTACGTCAGGATACAGATGCACTGGACACTTGGTTTTCATCTTGGTTGTGGCCAATAAGTGTGTTTGATGGTATTAGAAACCCTGAAAACGAAGACATAAATTATTACTATCCAACAAACGATCTGGTTACAGGCCCAGATATTTTATTCTTCTGGGTGGCACGTATGATAATTGCCGGTTACGAATACAAAGGGGAAAAACCATTTAACAATGTGTATTTAACAGGTTTGGTTCGTGACAAGCAACGAAGAAAAATGAGTAAATCCTTAGGAAAT
>SWCA01008228.1_pt2 | contig 12249 bp, 12 predicted proteins | sample 4692961 | NCBI WGS metagenome assembly SWCA01 (sample SAMN10267275, study PRJNA491770) | bioreactor metagenome | isolation source: DHS bioreactor inoculated with | place: Japan: off Shimokita Peninsula
AGTGAAGTGCTTCGAAATCGCCACCTTCGGGTAGCTGCGGAACGTTAGGTTGCATATCAAAAAACCACTTACAATTATGAAAGAAATCTACTTCTTAATAATCATGTTATCAAGTATTATTACCAGAGGACAATCTGATATAAATGACTGTAATTCAAACTATGGTGATTTTTATGTTGGACAAACACCAGGAATTTATTTTAGATCTCAACCAACAAAGGAATCAGAATCAATATGTTTCCTCCCTTTTGGTACAAAGGTTGAAATATGCAGTCAGTGCCTTAATTCTGATTCAACTGTCGATAAAAAACATTGGTCAAATTTCGAGGGTGAAAAGTGTTGGAAAGCTGCAAAATATGATAATAGAGAGGGCTATATTTTCTCAGGATACTTAACTGAAATGTCAATCATAACAGATCAAAATCTGTGTTTATTGAAAGAGGGGCCAATTTGTCCAGAAAATATAAGCTACAACCCTGAATTGTATTGGTATGGAATTTATTCAGAACATTTACCGAATAAAATATCATCAGCTGAATCCCGTGTTTCAAAATTAAAGTCAGTAAAAGTTAATATTACAACTTTTAAGGAAGGTTGTTATGGTGCTGGCCCCCCTACTGTATGTATATATACTGATGTTGAAGAAGAGTCCTTGTTTCTTATCGGAATTAATCAAAAATTGTCAGATACAACTCTTAAAGTACATAGACGATATGGCGAACAGTTTATTGGTTTTATTTATCCGGGTCAATATATATCAACCGTTGGGGGATATATTCTCCAGGGCAGAGGCGTGGTTACTCATTTTTCTGAAAAAAGAGATGATACCTTTGATTTCTACGAGATAGCACTGATAAAGAAGAATCATCCATCTATTTCACAAATTATTTCTAAAGACTTTTTTAATGATTATCAACCATCACTCGTTTGGGATGGTGATTTGAATGCTGATAATTTGCCGGATTTTCTCTTTAATGACTTTGGGAGATATTTCTTTTTATTGTCATCTAACAACCACGAAAAAAACAAACTGGTTGAAAAATTTGCAACTTTCAATTTAAGGAACTGTAACTAGATACGCAACCTAACAAAGGCTAAACGCTATCGGGCGCATGGTTGTAGGGGGAAAGACTGTAAATTTATTGAAAATTGTGCTGGCCGGAAAGATAAATTTTCAAAATTGCCCGCCAGCGCTTAGCCTCAACCGTTAGTGGCAACCGTATGACGACAACCGTGAAGAAAATATTACCATACATTTTGACGAGTTTACTCGTAATAGGTTTTTGGAAACTTTGGACTTGGACTGACAATTATGCCTTTAGTCCTCAAGGAAAAGACTTGTTAATGCTTGACATTGCGTTGACCTCAATTTTTATCTACAAGACAATATTTTGGTTAGTAATTGCAAACTTAACTGTTCTGACATTTCAAAGATTAAGAGTAAAAAACTATAAAGTTGCAGGAATTATTTTTTCATTGACAGTGGCGTTCTATTTCGCAGCAGGACATTATGTAAACAAAAAATGTGCTTTTCATTATTATTCTGTTTTTATAAACCAATCGACAATGGAAGAACAGTTGACAAGACCAATTTTGGAAGCAGGTTATCAAATCGGACCAATTATAACTGAAAATATTGCAGACAAGGAAATGAAATATAGACGTTATGCAATTGGCGGACTCGAAAAAATAAAATATATCCCAGCGACACCCACGCTGACAAAAATATTGCTTGACAAAACTGAAATAAATGTTTTTAGAGCAGACGCTTATCAGGCATTAACGACATTTGACACAGAAGAAACACGAAAAATATTAATGGATTTCAAGAACCAAGCAACCGACTCGGCAGACAAAAAAGTAGTTGAACTTGGTGAATATTTTATAAAGAACAACTAAATGATGACAAGAACGGCAGCCACTAACAGGCGTTTGGCAAAAAAGCAGGTTCAGTGCTTAAATGAAATTTTGTGCTTCGTATCAAGTTCTGTGCTGGTAGAAAGTTTAGTGCTTCGAAATCCGCTTCTTCGCCAAGCGCCAAACCGTTAGCGGTCATGCTATGACAAAAGTACTAACCTTAAACTGACTGCAAGTAATGGACAACGACAGAATAGAAAATAATCCTTCTTACAAGAAATTCAAGAAAGACCTTGAAGGTGCAGAAGCAATTCATAATGTGGCAAAATTTTTCTCATTCTTTGGACTTAAAAACAAATCATTGGACGAAGCTTTTAGCACTCTGCCAGACATGAAAAAACAGTTAGAACTTCTATCAAAAAGCCCTGACAAATTTAACGACCATTATGCACAAAGAGGATGGATTGCACACGAATCAATGAACTCTGACTTAATCCTTACTTCAATTGAGTTGGCTGACAAAGGACTAATTGATGTAGCAGAACAGGAACTAATCAACTACTATTCTTCTGACAAAATACAGTGGCTTCTTCATCAGCTTAAAGGCGTTGAAGCTTTTTCAAGCAGATATAATTTCTTCTTGCTTGCATACGAAGACACTTTGGCAGAACGCTATCATGCAGTTGTTCCCGTTTTACTGATGATGATTGACGGTGCAGTTAACGATATTGACAAAGGCAAAGGGTTCTTTGCCGACAAGACAAATTTAACTGCTTGGGACTCCATTGCAGCCCACAGTAGTGGGCTGACAGCACTCAAAGAAGTATTTAGTGACGGCAGACATAAAACAACCAAAGAAGAAATTACACTTCCTTATAGACATGGCATTCTTCACGGCAGAGATTTAGGTTATGCAAATAAAACTGTAACTGCTAAATGCTGGGCTGCACTTTTTGCAATCAAAGACTGGGCTTATGCAGTAAAACAAGGAAAGAAAATACCACCGGCACCAGAACCTGAATTATCATTTACTGAAAGTTTATCACAACTCAAAAACAGTTTAACCGACTATGCCGAAAGTAAAAAGCGTAACGACCTTGTAGGCAAGAAAGTTGAAGCATGGAAAGCACGACAACTAAATATTGGCTCTGACATCCTTGAAAAAGGACTATCAACAGACTATAAAGATTATACACCCGAACAAGAAGCAATAAGGTTTGCAGAGTATTGGACAAAAGGAAATTTTGGAGCAATGTCTAAACAAGTTCATCAGTTTTCAAAGACACCTATAAACGAAAAATTAGAAGCTGGTAAGACAAGAAAAATTTTTGAAGGCAAAAAATTGCTTGACTATAAAATTGTAAAGGTTGTTGACTGTTCTCCTGCAATAACAGAAGTTACTTTAGCAATGACAATAGAGCATGACAACAAACAACACAACAAAGAAATTACATTGAGATTTATTTACGATGGACCTAAAGGTGAAATTCTAATTTTTGGCGACACAGGCGGACAATGGAGATTTATTGAAAACTTCTTTCATCAAATACAATACATTTATTAATCGAACAGCTAAAAATGAAAGAGTGTAGCATCATCGAAAGAAAAGCACGAACCGCTAACAGCACCTACCCAAAAGTGGCGGTTCAGTGGTTAAATCAATCTTTGTGCTTCTATCAAAGTTTGTGCTTGGCTGACAGTGAAGTGCTTCGAAATCGCCACCTTCGGGTAGCTGCAACACGTTATAGCCGATTGTAAAAAGACAACGAAATAGATAAACCTCAACTTGAGAACCTTTATAAAATAAAATCAATATGATAAAAATTTCAAAACTTTTTATTGCACTTCTATTTATTATCGCAATTAGTGGATGTGAAAAACCTTGCGATAAGAGCCTGAGACTCGGTGAAATCGTGCAAATACCTATTCTATTCAATGGTTTTAGTATTTCGGAAATAGACAACATTTTAGTATACAGAATTGACAATTCTAACACGAGCCCAGTTGACACTTTCTTATTGAGAGACATTCTCTGGGCAAATATGGCTCGTTCCACAAATGAAATCATTACTGACAGACAATCCAGTAAAACCCAAAATCAGTTTGGACGCTATGACAGCTATTTTGACAATTGCACCCTCATATTTGATTGGTATACAGGAAAAGACTCACTTTTAAATTTTGAAATTAAAAAGTCACAGGAGAAAATTAAAGGTTGCCACGAAAATGACCCGAATGTAAAAATAGACAAATTGTCATTTGTTCATAAAGGTAAGACTATTTCCAAAGATGAATCAATTCAAATAGACAAGTAATTTCTGACTTAAATGAAAATTTATTCAATGACAAATGAGACAAGAGACAGAACAACCGGCTATAACAGGCGTTTGGCAAAAAAGCGGGTTCAGTGCTTAAATGAAGTTTTGTGCTTCGTATCAAGTTCAGTACTGACAGACAGTTTAGTGCTTCGAAATCCGCTTCTTCGCCAAGCGCCAAAACGTTATGGGCAATTATAACAATATGCATAAATGGGTTTGCAACCCAACGTCGAGGATGTGAAAGCGAAAACGACATTAAAAAACAAAGTAGCCGAGAATTGCTGAAAATCGAAAGAGTAAGCAATTATTAATTTTAAATTTTAAAAATATGCAAAAGACAATTTTAAGTTTAGTTTTTGTAGCTTTTCTTGCTACCTTTATCTCTTGTAACAAAGAAGAACAAAATGTGGCATTGACTGAAAAGGAAATTTTTAATGAAGATTTAATTCCTCAAAAGCTTAGTTTTCAAAGAAATAACTTGAATTCTAACAATAGAGGTGAAATAATCATTGTCGAATGGGATGAATGGGGTCGTAAAGTGAAAGACTGTAAAGGTTGGGGATTATGTAATGCTGTATGGTTTCCAAAAGCTGAGGAAAAGAGTGTCAATTCTAATTCCAACGTTTATTCGACAAAATTGGAATTTGACCAAACTTCACAGAAATACTTTATTGATATTCTCTTGAGTGAAGTTGTCCCAATTGATATTCCGATTGAATTATATCCACTTCCAATTGACGAGAGTTTTATTCTTTATACCGAAGAAGCAATTGGCAGAAACCTTACATTTGAAGCAGGTGAATATCCATTTGATGAAACTCTTGGTAGTTTTGGAGGATTTCGAATTTATTTAAATTAATTTAACAAAAGCCTGCATATTTGTTTCTAATTATGCAGGCTTTTCTTCATCTCAAATAGTTTATACAAATGAAAAAAAGTAAATTAATTTTTGTTCTAGTATCCTTAATTCTTTCATCATGTTCTGTGGTTGTAAAAAAAATTGCAGGATTAAAAAATCCTGTAGTTGAAACAAAAGAATCTACAATAAGATTTCTTAATAAAATAGATTATCCAACTACTAATACTTATATTTTGGGTGGATCTAATGATAGCTCTCAAATTATTAATAATATATTGAAGTGTTTAAGTCAAGATGTATTGCTATATAATAATATTGGTGTGAGGTATTGTTACAAGTCAAAAGAAAAATGTAATGGTGTAAAATTAAAGAATGCTGTATCTGATGTATTACAATACTATGAACCTTGTAAATCTGATACTATTACAATGCAGGAGGTTATATCCACATTTGAGCCATTGGATTTGGATAATACAACCCGTAGTGAACCAGATTACTTCTTAATAATATATTGGAGCAAATTTTATGGCGGTAAAAAGAGGATGACAGAGGTTTTAGATTTACTTTCATTAAAGAACACTTCTATATATAATATTTCAATCATTTTAGTTAATACTGACCTTCAAGCTGATTGGGGATTAGAAAAAGGGAAACGACTGAAATTGAAATTTAAATTTCTTGGGCAAAAATCAGCTTCATTAGAATTTGGGAGAATACCCTATCAGCGACAAAATAATAAATGCCCATAACAGCACCTATGCCCAATAGCCTATGAAAGAGCAACTTGAAACATTTTACCCCGCAGAAACATTGTACTGGTTGACAGTTACGAAGCCCGCAATACGGCTACTGGGCATAGCTGCCAAACGTAGTGTTCAATTAAAAATCGAACGTTCATTGAAAGAGTAAACCGACTGTTTTAGGGATTATTTAGTAATAAGGAATAGATTTTTTTTCATTAAAAAAGGGAAAACTATTGCCCGATGATGAAAGAGGAAGAATTGGACAATTAGACCGGAAGCAAAGTCTTTTCGGTGATACCGTGGAAAGCTCGCTTTTAGACGTAGCAACGTCAAATAAGACTTTGACCGGCAAAATTACGGAAAAAAATGGAGAAAGTCAAGTGCCGTAATTTCGCCGGTACATCATCGGGTAGAAGTTTTCAGCCAGGCAATAAATGAAAATCTATGAAATTTGAGGAATTAAGAAATAATCCCGACATTTGTTGAGAACAATCCATATACGAAGTATGATAGATCATGCTCAACCAATAAACAGTCGCTTTTAAGATCGGAGTTCGATTTTAAACTACGTTTTTCTTTGAATCGGAAATGAGTACTAAATTAAAAAGAAAAAACTGAACACAACAGGATGATAAATTCCATTGCGGTGGCCCACGCCAAAATCCAAAGGACCGCAACGGAATTTATCACCGATCGTTGTGGTGCATTAAAATGAGAAAACATGGGATATAGAAACAAAACATATATAGTCTTTGACGGAGACAATGACATTTGGGCTTATAGGTTTATGAAAGGTTGGAAAGCCAATGAGAATATTGATTTTGACTTTCATGATGCCCATGACATAAATAGATTGACAAGCGCTGCACGAAGTGAGCAGTATATCAAGGGAAAGCTGAAAGAAAGATTTAAAAGCGCAAAACAAATTATTGTGCTTATTGGTGACAGTACTAAGAACCTGTACAGGTATATAAGATGGGAATTAGAAGTTGCGCAAGGATTAGACTTACCGATAATTGCTGTGAATCTTAATAACTTAAGAACTCAAGATGATGAAAGAGTTCCCCCAATTATCAGAGATGAATATGTGGTGCATATCCCTTTTAAATTGGCAATAATTAAATATGCTTTAGACAATTTTCCAGCCAGTTATAAAGGGCGAAAACCTACTGATTCAGGTCCCAGAATATATCCTGAAAGTGTTTATAAAAAATTAGGACTTTAATGGAGCCTGTCGAAGTAAAATACCCTTCGCTTTTTACGAGTTCAGACAACTACTCAATAAAAGCTCAAAATAATTTCAAGAATCTAAACAAGTGGACACTTGTCGCTCTAGTAGTTGCAACAGTATTTAGTTCAATAACTCAGGAAAATTGGGCAATTTGGACTTCCACAGCTCTAATTCTCGTTTCTGCTATTCTGAGTACACTAATGTTAGTATTGAAATTCGAAAAAGGATGGTACGAAGGACGAGCTGTTGCTGAAAGCATAAAAACCCTGTGTTGGAAGTTTATAACAGGTGCGAGACCATTTCCCATTGATCTAAATGAAACCAAAGCTCAGAATCTTTTAATTGAGAATTTCAAGAAGGTAATAGGCCATAGGAAAGACTTTTTCACTCTCATAGGTAGTGATTTTGCTGAAAATGAGCAATTGCCAGTTGAACTCTTGAATATTCGAAAACTTTCAAAAGAAGAACGTATAGGTATATACAAAACTCAGCGATTAGAAAAGCAGAAAAAATGGTACACAGATAAGACAAGTGAAAATAAGAAATGGACTAAGATTAGTTTTGCAATAATCATAGTAGCACAAGTATTGGCACTTATCTCATTAATTCTGAAAGTGAAATTCGAATTTGAGTTTTCTATAGCACCAATTTTAGTAACAATATCCACAGCCTTTATTGCTTGGCTTCAGCTAAGGAGATACCAAGAACTGAGTCAATCTTACTTGATAACTGCAACGGAGTTAAGTCTTATAAAGTCAAAAATTAACCAAGTAGAATCCGAAAGTGACTTTTCGGAATTTGTAGACGATTCGGAAACAGCAATTTCGAGAGAACATACTTTGTGGTTAGCAAGACGAGATAATATTGAACTGTTTAAATAAAAAAAACGCACCACAACAAAGCATATAGCTTATGGCGGGTGAACGGCTGTCAGCAAGGTTTCTGCTTCGTAACCAGCTTTGGTTTCGGTGGACAGGAAAGTGCTTCGAAACCGCCACAAGCCATAGTGTGCCGAGAAGCAGAACATCGGTGCTGAGAAGTAAAGTTCTGCATGCTGTAAATGAGATGGTGGAAGCAGTTGTAAGCCGAACCACCAGTGTCGCTGTTCAGGCAGAGGCACTAAACCACCAAATGGTGCTGAGGTAAAGAGCCTTGGTGCTGAGCGATTTGGAAAAGTTATGCCATGAGCATAACAGGTATGGGTATAGGAGTTGAACGTAAGTAAATTGCCGATGAGGTGTCGAGAAGTGGGTACATCCTGTCAAAAGCTACGGAGTATGAGACGGAGTGAAGAAGTATGGCAGAAGCCTGATTACCGGCCATACGACAGGCGTCATACAGGCAGCAAGAACTATATCCGGGCTTATTTACGGAACTCGGGAACCAGCATTGGGATGCAAAGGGAAAAGCACAATGGGATCACCTCAGAGGCTGAATATCAATGCCCGATGTTGGGACGGACTAACCTGTAGTAGTGATGAAGTTTCTGTAATTGAAATGGAGCGAAGGGGTTGGGTTATACAGTTTCACAACAATAAACAACTCGCAAGAGGATGATTTTATGGAATGAGACAAAATCAGTACCGGTAAGCCGCGAAATGATCTGGGCGGCTTATAAGAAAGTGCGTTCCAACCAGGGCGGAGCAGGAATTGACCAGATAAGCATGGACGAATTCGATGCCAACCGGTCAAAACACTTGTACAAACTTTGGAATAGAATGGCATCAGGCAGCTATTTCCCCCCACCTGTTAAAGAAGTAGAAATACTCAAGAGAGATGGGAAAACCCGCAAGCTTGGCGTACCAACCATTAGCGACAGGGTAGGGCAGATGGTCGTAAAAGATTATTTAGAGTCAAGGTTTGAGAAGATATTCAGTCCACACTCTTACGGTTACCGACCCGACAAAAGTGCCCATCAGGCATTGGCAGAGGTTCGGGCAAACTGTAGGACGTCCGATTGGGTAATAGACCTTGACATCAAAGGATTCTTTGACAATATAGACCATGAAAAGTTGCTGAAAGCCATAGAGAAACATGTACCAGAGCAATGGTGCGCAATGTATATCCAGCGGTGGTTGCAAGCGCCGGTGCAGACAAAATCGGGAGAACTGATTGAAAAGCACGGTAAAGGCACACCACAAGGCGGTGTAATCAGCCCATTGCTGGCCAACTTGTTTCTCCACTATGCCATGGACAAATGGTTGGAACAAACCCATCCTACGGTAAAGTATGTGCGTTATGCCGATGACGCTATACTGCACTGTAAGAGCAAAGTACAGGCAGATTATGTTCTCGCTAATCTGCACAGAAGGATGCAGGTGGTAGGTTTGGAACTTCACCCGGAAAAGACGAAGATTGTTTACTGCAAGGATTACAGGCGACAAGGTTCACACGATGTTGTGAAATTCGATTTTCTGGGATACAGTTTTCAGCCCCGGAGTACAGCCACAGGTGGAAAGGGCAAACTCTTTCTGGGCTTTGACTGTGCAATCAGTATTGCTTCAAAGAAGCGTATAGCACAAAAGATGCGGGAATTAGACATTCCACACCTGACCCACAAGAGTATAGTGGGCGTGGCACAATATCTCGATCCGTATATCCGGGGATGGATAAGGTACTATGGTAAATTCAGGATTTCAATGTTGAACCCCATCTTCCAGTTACTGCGCAGACATCTCGTACAGTGGGCACGGAAAAGGTACAAGCGTTATAAGACAAGTATCAACAAGGCTTACGACTGGCTAAAGCGCATCCGGGAGCAATTTCCGTATCTGTTTTACCAATGGCGTCTTGGATTTTATTGAAATAGCGCATAGATTTGTATAACAAGAGCCGTATGATGGGAGACTATCACGTACGGTTCTGTGAGAGGCTTGGGGTGAAATTCCCCTTGCCTACTCGACCCGCCACCGTTATAGCGCATTTTAAAACAAAATCATGAACAACATGAAAAAAGCATCTTTATTCTCGATTTTAATTCTTCTGACAATTTTGGTTAATGGACAAGCTAACAAACTATCAATTGGAATTATAGGTTCGCCTGACTACTACAATTACCAATTTAAAAGCATTCCAAGCTTTGACCATGAGTATAAAACACAGACAAACTATAGTTTAGGCCTTTCAATGAACTACAATTTCTCTGAAAAATTTTCATTTAAGACAGGATTGCTTTTTTCAACTAAAGGTTATATCCTTAATTATTCCTGGGTTACGGCTGAACCTAATGACCCGCTTATTCCTCAGGAATCGAATATTAAGTTAAGTTACTTGGGCATCCCTTTGTTAGTTTCATATGATTTCCTGCATCTGGACAAGTTATCATTATTTGCCTCGACAGGAATTGTAACGAGTTTCTTGATAAAAGAAAAAGAAATTTCAACGATGGGAGATGGCACAGAAAAAGAAACTGAATTTTCGAAAACATCATTCAATCAAAATTTCAGTACGGCTTTATTTGCAATTGATTTTGAAATCGGACTAAAATACAATTTAAGTGAGAGATTATTCATTTCAATTGCTCCATATTTGAGGTATGGCCTGAATAAGATAAGCGATGAAGTTTTAGAATCCAATCCAATGGCTTATGGAGCACGTTTTGGTGTTCACTTCAATTTATAAGAAAAACGCGCTATAACAAAGGCTAAACGCTATCGGGCGCATGGTTGTAAGGAGAAAGATTGTACATTTAATTTGTATTTGTGCTGGCCGGAAAGTTATATTTTCAAAAGTGCCCGCCAGCGCTTAGCCTCAAACGTTACCACACATATAAAAGAGACCAATGACAATTAAAGAAATAATAGAATTACTTAGAAAAAGAGAAACTGATTTTTTGAAAACAAAGACATTTTCTCAACTTCCAGGGATTTATGCGTTTTTTTATATCGGTAATGACTTTCCTTTGTTAGGTGATTCTGTTTCTAAACATCAAATAATTTACATTGGAAAAACTGAATCCAGCCAAGAAAAGAGAGATTCAAAGACACATTTTACAACTGGCAAAACTGGAAGTTCGACAGTAAGAAAATCTATCGGCTCAATATTGTGTGTTCAAGAGAATTTAAAGCCAATCCCAAGGAATGACAGTGATTATGCAAAAGGTAGATTTAGCCATTTCAAATTTGACAATCCAAGTGAAATAAAAATTACAGACTGGATGAAAAAAAATATGGCTTTGTCATTTTACGAATATCCTGAAAGCAAAGAGAAAATTGACAAATTAGAGACAGAAATAATAAAACAACTAAAACCGATTTTAAATATTGATCATAAAAATCCTGAGAATCCATATCTAAATCAAATAAAGCAATTAAGAAAAAATTGTGCCTTGATTGCAATTAAAAATTCAAATTTTAAGAATCAAAATCCTGAAAAAAAGAAAACAAACAAAATAAAAATTACAAAAAAGCCTCTTGGTACTTCTACTACTGGAATGGTATACATTGACAACATTTCGAACAGTGATATTAAGAGCCGTAACATAAGAATTAAAGTTGAAAACAAACACCTATTCCCAGCGGAGAAATCAGGTCAACCAATTTCTTATTCTTTGGACTTCAAAGCTGGAGATACGGATTTTATTGCAAAGTATACGATTGGTTCTAAGGACGGAAAATCAAGAAGTGGAGTTTTGAAACTTGGAGACAGTATTTATCAAGAGACTTTAAAAATACAAATAGGAACAAATTTAAAAATCAATAAATCAAAGGATAACAAATACATTATTGAAAGATTATAATGAAATACGTGTGGTAACAATGTATATACAAAATAGGCGAGACAGTAGTAAATTCAACGTCTGTAGCCCGCTTCAACTTCATCTCGGTTTGATAAGTTTGAAGCCCGCAATCGCCTACTTTGCATAGTGTGCCGAGAAGCAGAACATCGGTAGAAGTAGCGTTCTGCATGCTTGCCTGAATTGGCAGGTAAACTGTAAATGAGATGGTGTGAGATGGTCTAACTCCTTTGGACAATTATTTAAACAAAGATAAGTGTTATTATTAACATGAGGGGGGTTTGGGGGGAGACTAATAACTTCCCTGATTTGTTGAAAACTCATGCTGCCCTCCTGTATGCCTTTATTGGCGGCACATCCCCGATGGAAGAATGATCCCGCCTTTCGTTATAATAGTGAATAAACTGTTTACAAACTGCATACAGTTCATTTCCGGTTTCCGGGCGCTCCAGGTAAATCTTATCATATTTTATGGTTCGGAAGAAGCGTTCAATATAAACGTTGTC
>SWCA01004784.1_pt1 | contig 12220 bp, 14 predicted proteins | sample 4692961 | NCBI WGS metagenome assembly SWCA01 (sample SAMN10267275, study PRJNA491770) | bioreactor metagenome | isolation source: DHS bioreactor inoculated with | place: Japan: off Shimokita Peninsula
TTTGGTAACCTGGATTAAAAGATGCCACCAACATAAAGTCTGGATGTGCTTTTATGGTTTTACCCAATTTATCGATATAGAGTTCTTTTCTGTGATCTGTGAGGGAATGAATGGCCACAATAACATCTGGTCTGGCTTCTGCAATCTCATCTAGATAGATTACGGCTCCTTCTTTTACAGCTTTGGTAAGAGGGCCATCTATCCATACGGTTTCGGCTCCTTTTATGATATAACGACCAATTAAATCTGTGGAAGACGTTTCTTCATGACAGGAAATGGTAATTAATTCTTTGTTCAATTTATGGGTCATAAAATCCACAAAACGTGTTTTTCCGGTACCAGTTGGCCCTTTTAATAACACGGGAATTTTGTTTGTAAAAGCCTGTTCAAACACTTCAATTTCTTTAGCTATAGGTTTATAGAAAGGTGTTTCAGTGTTTGTATGTTGGGTTTCTGTTTTCAAAATAGTGGGTTTTAAACTAGGTTTTATTAGTGTTTTTTCCATGTTGCTTAATATTTAAAAAGGCCCTTAAGTTTAAGATTTATGAAGTGGGTGATTGTCAGGTATGAGCAAATTTTACTTCAGGATCTGTAAGCAACCAAAAGGACCTTTTCTTGCTATTAATTGTTATAAATCGGATTCTAAGTCTAAAGCTTCATCTGTTGGTTTTCCATGTTTATAAAAATCCCAGATATACATTACTATTCCAGTTGCAAACATGGTAGCACATAAAATTAGTACCACAAAGTGGATGCTAATTTCAGCTTGAACTTCCATAAAGTCCATTTTAAATTTACGTTCTAAATATACTTGTGCCACACCAGCAACGCCAAAGGCCACTGTCATTCCTAGCATACCAATATTGGATAGCCAAAATGCTGCTCTACCAACACTGCTATCGTATAGTTTTCTACCTGTCATGTTTGGTAAGGCATAGCTAATAATGGCCAACACAATCATGGCGTAAGCTCCCCAAAAGGCTAGGTGACCATGCATGGCTGTTACCAAGGTACCATGTGTGTATAAATTTGTTTGTGGCAAGGTATGTGCGAACCCTAATAAACCTGCACCTACAAAGGATACGATGGCTGAACCAAGGGTCCAGAACAAAGCTATTTTATTAGGGTGTTTCTTTTCCCCTTTTCTATACATGTTTACTGCAAACAAAGCCATTGCTAAGAAAGCCAAAGGTTCCAATGCAGAGAAAATACCACCTACAATTAACCAAATTTTGTTAACACCAATGTAATAGTAGTGGTGACCAGTTCCAAGAATACCTGATAAGAACGTTAAACCAACAATTACATATAGCCACTTTTCAATCACTTCTCTATCAACACCAGTTAATTTTATCAATAAGAAAGATAAAATACCTCCCATAATCAATTCCCATACGCCTTCAACCCATAAGTGTACAACCCACCATCTGAAAAAGGAGTCTGTTACCTGACTGTCAAAAGGAAGCATACCAGGAATATAAAGTAATGCAGCAAACAGTAATCCCATAGTAAGAACCAAAGCCGTTGTGGTTTTTCGTTTTCCTTTAAAGAGGGTTGCTAAAATGAGACCTAAAAATAAAAGGACATTCACTACTACCAAATAATCCAATTGTCTTGGGATTTCTAAAAACTTTCTTCCTTCCCACCAATTGAAATGGTAACCTATTATTGCAGCTACACCAACAACAGCCAAGGAAATAAGTTGTACATAAGCAAGCTTTACACTTACAAGTTCACGTTGGGCCTCTTCAGGAATAATATAGTATGCAGCTCCCATAAAACCAGATAAGAGCCATACAACCAACAAGTTTGTATGCACAGCTCTTGCTGTGTTAAAAGGAATAAATTCGTGTAAACCATCAAACCCAATACGGGCAAAGCCCATGATGAATCCGTAGGTAATTTGTAAAACGAGTAGTAGCATGGAAAAGGCAAAAAACCAATAGGCTACTTTTTGAGATTTATATTTCATAGTTAGTTAGTTTATTAGTTTTTATCCATTCTGTCTTTTGCCAAAGGAGATACAACAGTATCGAAACCATTTAGGTCTATGCCTTCTATCCATTCAAAGAAAGCAATCAAATCTTCAGCTTCTTCTTTTGAAAATCCGTAGGCAACCATTTGTCTGCCATTAGGATTCCAAGGGATAGGAGACATTAAAACGGCTTTGATGTAGCCTTCGCCTCGACGTTCAATGACTTTGGTTAATTCTGGTGCGTAATAAGCTCCTTCACCTAAAATGGTATGGCAACCCATACAATTGTTTTCTTCCCATAAAACTTTTCCACGAACAACTTGTTCTGTAATACCTTCATGGTTTGTTTGATCCTGCCCTTTGCTAAAAGAGAATATGGTTAATCCTATAAAGATTAAGAATGTCACCACAGTGCCTCCAAGGAAAAAAGCGCGTGCTTGTTTTTTTGATAACATGAGATTTCTAGTTAAGTTAGTTAAAAAGACCTTTTTATCTTTTATACAAAAATATAATGACGCTCAGGTTTAAAACATGACTTTAATCATGTTTAAGGAATTTTTTTTGATCGAAGAGTGAAAAGTAAGGAGGTTTCTTTATTAGTTTTCTCGTTTTACAAGTGCAAAATAATCTCCTTCCAAGGGCAAGTAGCCTTGGTCGTAAACAAAATAATATACTGTTCCGGCCTTGGTAGTGTAGATACTGGTAAAGTAATTGAAGTCGAATCCTTTTTCTATAAGTTTGGCTCTGGATGTTTTGGTTTTTTGGTCTGGATTTAATTCCTCAAGGATTCTGTAATTTTTTCTTAAACGGTTATTGGTATTTCTAATTAAGTTTTTATTGTCCTTATTTATTCTGTTGTTATAAGAATTTCTACAGGCATCACTACAGAATTTTTTGTCTATTCTGCCTACAATTTTATCGCCACATTCAGGACAAGTTTTCATGTGATACCTATTGATTTTGTATGATTTTCTTATAATACCAAAGACTGTATAGGGCAAATAACAGGAAACCAACGGCTTGAAGGGATTCTCTAACTTCAATGATTCTATTGGCTTCGTCAAGTTGCGAATGGAAACCATAAATGGTTCCGTATAGCGCTAAGTAATTAACTACAAAAAAGCCTCCAATCCACAGTGGAACAATAGGGATTCCTATGTGAGTGATAAACTTTTTAAACTGTACCGAAACAAAGCATGCTACAGGAATAAGCACACAGTATATCATCCAGAAAATGGTGTACAGTCTTCCCATATTTAAAAACAGTTCCATAAAAGATTTTGAAGAACCATCTTTGTTGCTGGCCTGAAATAACCATAAATTATGAAAATTGGTTTCGTTTTGAGCATTCATTTCCATTAAGGATTCTGGAGTGCTCCAACCAAAGATGCGTTGTCCCCAACTAATTTCTTCGCCACAGGAGATTAAAAACAACAAAGCTAACAAGCCATAAAACACATTTCTTTTGGTTTTAATACCAAAAAATAAATTGTCTAGGTTTTTGGATTTAAAAAATAAGTAGGTAAAAATTATAAATGCAAAGAAAAAAGCAATAGCGCTTGTGTTTTCAAACAAGCCGTCTTCCCTTGTTAAATTAAATTGTGTTTCAGGACTGGTATTTACCAAGGCTATGTAGATAATGATAACCGAAATATATAAAACAAGCTTTTTAAATAATCCCATGTTGGTTTAATTGTTGGTTGATTTAAAAATAAATATACAGATTATTTTATTACAAAAAGTTAAAGCTAAGTAACAATAGCATAATTTATTAAGGATCAAATTTTAAACTGAAGTTCCTGAAACACTTTGGATTAATTATTTTAAAGCACCTATGGCTTTTTTAAGATGGTCTTCTACTTCTTTGGCAACCTTGCCAAGATTTTTGTTTTCTACAGCTCCCATAGAGGCAATTGGGTTTACTGCTGCTACCTCAATTTGGTTGTTTTTTAATTGTTTCACTATCACATTGCATGGTAAGAAAACACCAATATGTGGTTCGCTCTGTATGGCTTGGTATGCATGCTTTGGACTACAAGCTCCCAAAATAATATAGGGATCCAAATTAACATCCAATTTCTTTTTAAGGGTATCTTTAATGTTTATCTCGGTTAAAACTCCAAAACCTTCATCCTTTAAAGCTAATTTTGTTTTTTCTATGGCATCTTCAAAAGAGATGTTGTTTATAATTGCGGAATAATAATAGGACATAATCTTGAATTTTTAGTTAATATCCTAAATTTACAAAATAACGGCCGAAAGTTTATAAAGAGCTTGTTAAAATAATGGTGTTGGTATGGTTTACTTTTTCATAAACGGCAACTTTAAAAACATGCGATTTTAAAAAGTGAATCACTGTTGTTAATTTGGACCCTAAATTGGTTTCCAAAGATGCATTAAATAAAATGACACCACTTGAAGTTTTAAGGGCTACAACCTGTTTCCAAAAGGGTATTTCCAGGAATTGGTCTGGAACTTGTGTGTCGATAAATAGATCGATGATAATTAAATCGAATGTTTTGTGGGTTGATATGGTAAACTCCAGCGCATCTTGACAAACAATAAGTAGGTTATTTATTGTGCTAAGGTGGAATTCTTCTTCTGCTATCTTAATAATTACAGGATCAATATCTACAGCTGTTATGGGTTTTTGATAGTTAAAATCTTTTCTAAGGGTTTCAATCACACTGCCACCACCAAGTCCCAGTAACAAAACAGAATTTACTTTTGTAAGATCTACCTTGTCTAAACCAAATTTTAAAATCTGTTGTAAAGAGCCATAGGAATAGTTGGCATTTTTTGAGTTTAAATGCTTTTTCCCGTTGTGCCAGGTTAGTTCTAGTGTGCCATTGATATCCGATTCAATTTTTTTAGTGATTGGATATAAATAACTTAAAAGTCTTGCCATTACTTATAAAGGTAAGGATTTTTATGGTACGCTTAACCAAGTACAAACGACTACAAACATTTACAAACGAATTTAAATAGTTAAAAACCGACTAATAGTTGCTTGTGATTGCATCTTTGCCTTGTCGAAACATCAGAACTCGATAGTATTAACTGTTTAACCCGCTTGTCTTCGGGCAGGCATTAAAATTTAAAATTATGAACACGCTTAGAAACAAAGTACAGTTGATTGGAAGATTAGGACAAGACCCTGAAATTATCAATTTTGAAGATGGTAACAAAATGGCCAAATTCTCATTAGCTACAGACGATAGCTACAAAGACAAAAAAGGAGAAAAAGTAGAACGCACTTACTGGCACAACATTATCGTAAAAGGTGGATTGGTGAAAGTTGTTGAAAACTATATAACCAAAGGAAAAGAAATTGCCTTAGAAGGCAAATTAACAAACCGTTCTTGGGAAGACAAAGAAGGTAAAAAACATTATACGACCGAAATATTATGTAACGAGTTGTTAATGTTGAGTAAATAATATGAATGCTTATAATTAGAAAGAGCAGTCTAAATATAGACTGCTCTTTTTTATTTAGAAATAATAACAGTTGTATAACTCTATAATTATTTGGCTAAATGAAAAGCAACTGACAACCTTCTTGATCGGCTCTGCTATAAAAATCACCTATAGTTAAAATGCCATCTAATTCGTCAATCAGATCTTCACGTTCTAAATGAAACATATCTACAGCTAATTTACAAGCCCAAAGCTTGCAACCAGAATCAGAAAGTATTTCTAAAAATTCACCAATAGGAGGCATATCTAATTTTTCCATTTCTTTCTTCATCATTTTTGTAGCTAATGCTTCAACACCTGGAAGACCTCCTAACATAGTAGGCATATGCATCCCTGGATTTCCTACTGTAGCTACACGTAAATGTTCTAATTTTTTCTTTTGAATAGCTTCTAGACCAAAGAACGTGAAAAATATTTCTGATTCTATACCTTCCATACGTGCTCCATTTGCCATAACAAATGCAGCATAAGCATTTTCTATTGTAGCTTTAGATAAAATGAAAAGCATTTTTTTAACTTTTGTGCTCATAATTTCTTGTTTTTAAATACAACTTTTTGGTTTAGGAATTCAAGCAATTAAAGTTGCTTTTTTTAATGGACCACTTGGAAATAATGCATAAAATTCTTTAATATTTATAACACCACTCTTTTTTATTCCTCTAATTGATAAGGGATCTTCGTTTTTATATTTATCGTGGATATAATCTATAACCTCCCAATGTTTGTCCGTCATTTCAATGTCTTGCTCTTTGGCCAATTCTTTACCAATTTCTTTGTTCCATTGAGTGAAGTCAGTTAAATACCCCTCTTCGTTTACATCAATTTCTGTATTTGCTATTACTTTTTTCATTGTTATAAGTTTTTATTTATGTTGTTTTTTCAAAATTTTTGCCTTTTTCAGACATAGTTGCTGATACAAATGGAATGTGAATGCCTTTAATTAACATGTTCCAATAAATCCATCTAAAAGCCATTTTTCCCATGTGATTGGTTCTGCTTTCTTTTAATAGTTTTAATGGTCCTACACCTGGAAATGGAAAGCTACCTTCAACAGGTTCATGTGTATAATTAAAATCAATTAATAGCGCTTTTCCGTTACCTGTTTCTATAAAACAATTGGCATGACCATCAAACTCTTCTTTTAAAGGTTCACCTTTTATATATCTTAATATATTTTCTGTTAATATTTCGGCTTCAAAGTGAGCAACAGAACCTGCTTTAGAAGCTGGTAAATTTGTAGCATCTCCTATAGCGAAAATATTTTCATAATCTTTTGTTTGAAGTGTGGCTTTATGTGTTGGAACAAAGTTTAAATCGTCACCCATTTCGGAGCGTTCAATTAAAGCGTCACCCATATTTGTTGGAACGGTTACTAACAAATCATATTCCACTTCAGTATCTGCATAATCTATTATTTTATTATTTTCATAATCAACACGTTCAATATTAAAGTCAGTAACTTCTTTGATATTTTTTTCTTCTAATAAATAATGTAGCGCTTCTGTCGCTTTTGGTTTTGTAAACGCACCACCTAAAGGAGTTACATAGGTTATTTCTACTTTATCACGCATGCCTTTGTGTTTAAAATAGGAATCGGCCAGAAAAGCAAATTCTAAAGGAGCAACAGGACATTTTATTGGCATTTCTGTAATATGAACCACTAATTTACCACCTTCCCAAGTTCTTAATTTATTTCGTAAAGCTTTAGCTCCTTCATAGGTGTAAAAATCAAATTGACTATTATACCATTCAGGACCATTCATACCTTCAATTTCCTCTGGAGCTATTTTTGTGCCAGTAGCAACAATCAAAATATCGTAATCTAAAACAGTCCCATTTTCAAGATTGACTTTATTTTCATCAGGTACAATCAATTCAATTTTTTCCTGAATATAATTTACATTCTTTGGAATAAATTTTTTACCGTTTTTTTTAACCTGTTTTGTTGTATAAATATCAAAAGGAAGAAATAAAAATCCAGGTTGATAATAATGTGTTTTAAACTGATCTATTATAGTAATAGACCATTCTTGTTTAGGGAGCTTTGAAACTAAATGATTAGCCATCATGGTTCCTGATGTTCCTGCTCCTAGAATGATTAAATTTTTCATAACCTTACATTTATACTGCAAATTTACGAATAGTTTGTACCTTAAAATATGATTTTGGTCATATCTATATTTCAAGTCATGGGTTGATAAATTATAAATTTATTTATGTAGCTTTAGCTGAATGCGTTTTCGTGGCACGTCAACTTCTAGAACTTTTACTATGACTTGTTGATGTAAACTAACATGTGCATTCACGTCGCTTACAAAACTATCAGACAAATTCGATACATGTATCAAGCCACTTTCTTTAATGCCAACATCTACAAAAGCTCCAAAATTTGTAATATTATTTACTATTCCAGGTAGCAGTTGACCTTCCTGTAAATCTGTTATGGATTTAATGTTTTGATTAAAAGTAAACACTTTTGCCTGTTCTCTAATGTCTAAACCTGGTTTCTCCAGTTCTTTAACTATATCTTGAAGCGTTGGTAAACCTACAGAATCTGTACAGTATTTTTTTAAATCTAGTTTTTGAAGCAGGTCTTTATTTCCAATCAAGTCTGAAACTTTTTTGTTTAAATCCGTAGCCATTTTTTCAACAATGGCATAACTTTCTGGATGTACTGCAGAATCGTCCAAGGGATTTTTGGCCTCTTTAATCCTTAAAAAAGCAGCCCCTTGTTCAAAGGCTTTATCACCTAAACGTGGTACTTTTTTAATCTCTTTTCTGGATTTAAAAACACCATGTTCAGCTCGATAATTAAAAATGTTTTCTGCAAGTTTTGGTCCAATTCCAGAAACATAGCTCAATAAACTGGTACTTGCCGTATTGATGTTTACACCAACAGCATTCACACAATTTTCAACGACAATATCTAATTCTTTTTGAAGTTTCGTTTGGTCTACATCATGCTGGTATTGTCCAACTCCAATGGATTTGGCATCAATTTTTACCAGTTCGGCAAGAGGGTCTTGCAAACGCCTTCCTATGGAAACCGAACCACGAACGGTTACATCGTAATTTGGGAATTCGTCCCGAGCAATTTTGGAGGCCGAATAAATACTGGCTCCAGCCTCACTAACCACAAAGACCTGAATATCATTTTTAAACCGAATTTTCCTAATAAGGGCTTCGGTTTCCCTGGAAGCTGTTCCATTGCCAATAGCAATGGCTTCAATTTGATAGGCTTCAGAAAGGGAACTTATTTTTTTCATGGCTCCAATGGCATCGTTTTTTGGTGGATGTGGATAAATGGTTTCGTTGTGTTTTAAATTCCCTTGGGCATCCAAACACACAATTTTGCAACCTGTTCTAAAACCAGGATCGATGGCCAACACACGTTTTTCTCCCAAGGGCGAACCTAATAACAACTGTTTCAGGTTTTTTGCAAATACATCAATGGCGGCTTCGTCTGCTTTTTCTTTGGCTTTTTGAAGTGCTTCATTAGATAAAGATGGGAACAACAGGCGCTTATAGGCATCTTGAATAGCAATCTGAATTTGTTCTGAACAGGCATTGTTGGACCGAATGATACGTGCTTCAATTTTAGCCAAAGCTCTTTCATCATCTATGTTTATTTTTACTTTAATGAAACCTTCTTTTTCGGCTCTTAAAATAGCTAACAATCTATGCGAAGGAATTCGGCTTAGCGCTTCTTCCCAATCAAAATAATCCCTGAACTTTTGAGCCTCATCTTTTTCTGCTTTCTTTTTTAAGGCTTTCGTGGCAATAGTTGCAAAGCGCTCCAATTGATAACGTAAGCTGTTTCTAACAGCTGTGCGCTCGTTAATCCATTCGGCAATAATATGTCTGGCACCTTCCAGAGCTTCCTTGGCAGAAGCAACTTCCCCTTTTACATATTTAAAAGCAATGGAATCAATATCGGAAGCATTTTGGCTCATAATAATTTTTGCTAAAGGTTCCAAGCCGTTTTTTCTAGCGGTTTCAGCTTTGGTTTTTCTGCTTTTTTTGAAGGGCAGGTAAAGGTCTTCCAGAGTTATTAAATCTTGGGCTTCTTTTATTTTTTGTTTTAGTTCTTCGGTTAAAACAGCTTGTTCCTTTAAAGATTTCAGGATGGCTTCCTTACGTTTTTCAAGGGCTTCAAATTGTTCTTTATATTTTAGAATGTCACCAATTTGAATTTCATCCAAATTACCTGTGCGTTCTTTTCTATAGCGTGAAATAAAAGGAATGGTGCCACCTTCATTTAATAATGCAATGGTATTTTTTACCGAAACTTCTGGAAGTTGGGTTTGGGATATTATATAGGAAATCATAGGTCAATTTTGAAAGTTGAAAAGTAATAAAAAAACCTCGTAGTACATAGTCTACGAGGTTTTTCGTGTATAGTGACGTAATGGACTTATTCCACAGCTTCAAAAACTGCCAAAGGCGCCATTTTAGCCTTGTTCAATGTCATGGTATTTCCGTTAAGCGAAAAGTTGTCTGCTTTGTTCAGGACCTCTTTAAATTGATCTTCAACTGTCATGTCTGGACAAGCCTTCATGGTTGTTGCTATTTTGGAAAGTTTCAATTGTGTGTTGTTCTCAATGGTATAGGTGCCATTAAAGGTGTTGCATCCAGCATGACCAAACACTCTATTTTCTTCAGTCGCAAAAGAAATAAAAGCCTCACTGTTGGTAATGTCTTTTCCCATAAGTTTCACCAATTTCCATTTGGTGTCTGTAAAGGCAATCTCGTTATCATTGGAATTATTTTGTTTTTTCAAAACGTAAAAATCGGCTAATTCGCCAGTTACTTTATTTCCAGATCTATCCAGTTGTGTCAAGGTGTTTTCACCTACAAAATACATGGTACCATTATCGTCTGATAATTGTATTTTTTGACCATCGTCCAACCATTTAATATAGCCACGACTATCAAAAACACCATCTTTTTTGCCTAGGTAATTGTCTTTGGCAACAAAGGTTTGGTCTTTTTTAATGGTAATGGTTCTTTCAATCCCTTCACAATCGGCACATGGTAAGGTCCCTTTGTAAGTGCCTTCCCAATCCAAGGAACTTTCGCTTGTATGTGAATCGATTACCATTTCTTCTTCAAGAAGGTTTTCTGAGGATGTTTCAGGATTCTTTTTTTCGTTGTTATTGCAACTGGTAAAAAGAATAAGCGCTAAGGCTGTTAATTCTAATAATCTAAATTTCATTTGTATATTTATTAATTGTTTGCTTGGTTTTTAGCTTCTTCTATCATTTTTTCACTAGGTAAAATGGCCACATTTACACGTCTGTTTTTGGCTCTGCCTTCTGCAGTGGAATTGTCGTGCATAGGTTGTGTTTCCCCAAACCAATTGGTTGTAAACCTACCACTGTTCAATCCTGTGCCAATAAGGTAATTGGTAACGGCATAGGCCCTATTTTTAGAGAGTGTCATATTATAAGATTCTGCACCAACACTGTCTGTATGGCCAACAACCAAAATATTGGTATCTGGATATTCTTTGAACACGTTTGCCAATTTATTTAAGGTTTCTTGAGAGGCACTATTAATGTTGTATTTGTCTGTTGCAAAATACACACCACTATTTTCGTCAAAGGTTACCACAATACCATCATCTACACGTTCTACTTGTGCTCCAGGGATTTCTTCCTCAATTTTTTGGGCTTGCTTGTCCATTTTATTACCAATAAGCACACCAGCTCCACCACCTACAACACCACCAATAACAGCGCCTAATTCGCCATTACCACCTTTACCAACATTGTTGCCAATTATGGCACCCAATATGGCTCCACCAGTTGCACCAATTACAGCACCTTTTTGCTTGTTGTTTGCGTTGTCCACAGCTTTGCAATTTGTAAAGCTAATTAGTGTTAAGCCTATTAGAGTGGCTATTTTTAATTTATTTATAAGTAAGTTCATGATTTTAAAGTTTTGTAAAGTTCATAAATATGGTAAATGGCTTATTGTTTACAGAAACGGTTTGTTGCCATTGCATGTTGGTTTCGGATAAGGCATTGAGTCTTAACCTAAACCCTTGATTGGTTTCCGATTTGCCTTTTTTGTTTGTTGGCTTTAGAAGAAAGTCGTACAAACCTGTGGTTTCATCAATTTCTTGAATGGTAAACACAAAATAGCGTTCTCCCAGTTCACAGGAAGAATCGTTTATGGTGTAAACACCTGTGTTGTTATTTGGAATAAACTGCCAAGTACTACCTTCAAAACAGGATTTGGAAGCATCATCCAAAAGGGTTACGTTATAGGTTCCCGATTCACTGTATGTTATGGAGGTTAATGTCCAGTTTCCTTTAATGACTTTTTTGGAATCCCTAACGGTTTTTGAGGTTCCACAAGAGATTAAGCATAAAGCAAATAAAAAAATGAGTGCATGTTTCATCTTTAATGATTGTTTTTATATGTGTATCAAAAGTAGGCAATAAACCCTTTCAAGATTGATGCAAAAAATTAAAATTATAATTCATTTACGTGCGTGACTATCTTATTTACGGAAGAATTTTCCTATGAGATGTTTTTGTTATTGATTTTCAGAAAACCTTAACATCTTTTAAATAAGGTATAAATGTATGGTCGTTCGCCACCAAAGGGGTTTATAAAGGTATGATTGAATGAATCTATAAGTTGAAAGTCTGCTCCAAGACTATTTTGAAGCATCTCCTCATTGTAGCGTTTTAAATCCAAACCACAGCATTTTGGGGCACCATCCAAAGAAAAAACGGCAATAAGCACATAGCCATTTTT